>Ga0302222_10000310_pt1 | contig 28719 bp, 19 predicted proteins | sample II_Palsa_E2_2_FD_194570 | JGI IMG/M metagenome (GOLD analysis project Ga0302222, IMG submission 194570) | Peat permafrost microbial communities from Stordalen Mire near Abisko, Sweden - II_Palsa_E2_2 | ecosystem: Environmental > Terrestrial > Soil > Palsa > Peat permafrost | place: Sweden... | reverse complement strand
GACCGGCGTTCACATAGCTGAGGCGGTGTGTGGCGGGATCGTACTCGGCATAAAAGAGTGTGGCGTAGCGGTCGTCGGGAGAAGCGTCGAAGAGCATCTGGTTGACGCGCGTGATGAGTCCCGCGATATCGTCGCCCGCGCGCATGGCGTCCGCGCGCAAGGATGCCTGCAGGCTGGCCATCGTGAGGGCGGCGGCGATGCCTTTGCCGGAGACGTCGCCGAGGGCAACGCCAAGCTTGCCATCCGGCAAAGCGAGAAAATCGTAGTAGTCCCCGCCAACACCAAGAGCGGTGCGGCAGCGGCCGAAGTAGTCGAGGCCGGCAATCCCGGGCAATCTCTGAGGGAAGAGGCGCTCTTGTACTTCGCGCGCAATCTCGATCTCGCGGTTCAACTTTTCGCGGCGGCCAATTTCCACTGCGATAGCTGAGGTCAGCTCGGCATTCGAGAGCGCCAGGGCGGTCTGCGACGCCACCGATCTCAAGAGACGCAGATCCGTGCCGGAGTACGGCGCTTCGGAGCGCTTTTCGCCCAGGCTGATGATTCCAAGCAGATTGTGCTTGGTCATCAGCGGAAGTAACAATTGCGGCTGGAGAGAGGCCAGGTTGCGGCGCTCGTTTGCTGACAGCGCCGCGTCGTTCACCCAGGAGTCTTCGTCATCGAAATAAACGCGCTCAGGTCCGGCCCCTTGCTTAAGCAGGTCAACGGTGGCGCCGGAGTCGGGCAGGGCAACGTCCAGGGCGCCCGCGAAGCCCAGCGCAAACGCTGGCCGGTAGAAACCGCCGTCTTCAAGGAGCACCGCGACGCGCGGAATGTGCAAAGATTCGGCAATGCTGGTCGCGACTCTTTCCAGGAGCGGGCGCTTTTCGACGATGGTGCGCACCTCATCGCCCAGCGCTTCGAGAATTTGCTCGGCATCGTATGCGTCGCGAAAGAAACGGCGGTCAATCCATTTGCGCAGATAATCGGCGGCACGCCGCAACATCAGGACCAGGAAGGCGCCCCACGCGATCACGGACACCTTCTGCGCTAGGCTCCCGTGCGAGACTGTCAGATTAATCGCGAGGAGTAGCACGCCAGCCGTCAAGGCCACCTGCAAGACGCGAATGCCGCCAGTGGCCAGCGCGTACTGCAATCCCTGGCGGACGACAACGCGCACGTCTAAAGCGCGCTGCACCACAATCACGTACGCCAGCGTAATGGGGAAAAGAAGTAGCAGCGTCAGTGAGACCAGCACCAGCCATTTCGGAAAAATCTGCTCGAATTCACCGCTTTTGATTTGCGCAATGACAATCAAGATCAAAGCCGGTGTCAGCGATACCGTCGTGCCTACATACAGAAGGCGTAATCGCCGTTTCGCGTCCGGCGAAACGGCCGTGCCAGACTTGAACAAGATACTCGCAAAAAAGCTGCCGATAGCGATCAAACCGAACCACGACGCGACGGAACCAAACCTCTCCCAGAATCTTGACAAGCGGGAAACCGTCGCGAAGCTCTCCATTTCCCCCATCCGGATGGCAATCGAAACGACGGCATCGACGATGACCACGGGGGCTAGCACATATTTTGCCAACCGTACCCAGCCTTGCGCGCGGTTGTGCGGAAACGGTTGCGGAAAATACAAGCCGAAAAACAACATGCAAAATGGCCACGCGCCGTTGCATCCCATGCGGTAAAACTCGGCCAAATCGCGAACCCCGCGTCCCCAGCTTTCCGTTCCGGAGGTATAAAAGCTACAAAGTCCCAACAGAACTCCGATGAGCAGCCAGGCAGAGATGTCGCGCGGGCGCACGAGGGCCACCCAAAATCCCAGCAGAATACTGAATGCTGGCAGAACCACCTTGAGCACGATGACGACTGCTGCCGTCCAGTGGATAGTCCTTCGGGGAGTGGTAAGCGGAATCTTCGTTGTTCGCTCAGTGTTTGAACCCGGCGTCTGCACCGTTACTTGCAGTGTATCTCCCGGCTTCGCCTTGGCGATGGCTTCGCCGAACACCGCCAAGCCTGTGAATGGTTTACCGTTTATGTTGGTGACAACGTCACCCTCGCGGACGCCGGCATTGTGTGCCTCTGGTTCGACAAACGCCGCGGTCGGCTCTCCATGAAAATATCCGGGGATGAAGGGCCATTGCGCAACGCCGCGGTCGAAAAACCCAGGAAACGCTGCAATCGTGGCACGCACTTGATAAGCGCACGCTGCGAAAAACAGCAGTCCAAGAACGACCCACTGAGCAACCGGCGGTTTCTTCTTCTTCATGGCACTCTACGAATCGGCTTATGCTCGGCGCGATTTGATTTATAGATGCGCCGATTCAAATGCAACATAGCGGCTGGCTTCCCAGTCGGTTCGTCGATCCTCTGGAAACGAACCAAAAGAGACAGATATCAGTTATTAGGTAAAGCGAACATGAGCCGGGACGCATCGGGTCACGCGCCGACGCGCCTCGGCTCAGTCATGCGGCGCCTTGGGTGCGCACGAAGCCCAAATCTTAGCGGCAGTCGAACCCAAAGCAAGATGGCATCTCGTGGCGTTTCGGGGCACTGGTTCAAGGCCGCTATCTCTTAGCCTTGGCCCATCTAGCTTTTGCCGCCTTGCTAATCTTTGCCCGCACTTCCGCAGACATCGTGCGCTTCTTCGACGCGCTCTTTCCGCTCAAAGCTGCGATAGCCGCATCAATTCCCGCTAACCGCTTCGCCAGTGTTCCTCGTTCGTCGTGGAGCAGCTTCAACAAATCGGTCATCAGTCAGGTCTCCTGGAGATTCTGCGAGATTGTATCGCAGAACGGCTAAAGTCCCCGTATCTGCGATAGACGGAGGCTTTCAATGGTGTTCCTCCGCTGCGTTGGCCTGCTCCATATTCGTTTTTACCTGCGCTCTGGTCATGATGGCGCCGCAAAAGTGGCGCGCACTATAGGCGCTCGATCAAGGAGCTGCGTGCTCCAATGGTCTGCGGTGCCGCGACACAATCAATGACTTGCCTGCGTTTAGCGTGCATAAGATTCTCTTTCGTGCCGTCACCCCCAGTAGCGGTCGCTACTCGACTCTCGGTGCTTGTATTCCCTTAGCCGCTCGCCTAAAAGCATTTTTATTCCGATGTTTTTCCGGCAAGAATCCAATCGAGAGCCTCATCCAGAACACGAAACACACGAATCCCTTTTTCGCCCGCCGTCTCGCGAAGCATCTTGAACATTCTCCCAAAATCGAATCCTAGGTCGTCGGTTACCAGGATCGCTCTACGGGAACAGGGCCAAAACACGGAGCGTTCGGCGAGTTTTTGGACATCCGCAATTTCTAGCTCTACTTTGTTGACATGACTGAAGTCTAGTAGCTGCGAATAGCTGGGATCAAAATTAGGGTCATTCAGAAGCTGGTCTTGGTGCGCCAGCGCGTCCGCCAGGTTAAACTCCGGAGACTGTACTCAGAACGACCTTGTGCGTTGTGTCGATTTTGTAAAACGCGGGCATACAACCAAACAATCTGGGCTAGCACACGACATGATACGCCCATAAACCTAATTTCCGTGCGCCCCAGGGAAATGCCGAGAACATTGTAGGGAAAGAAACTCTATGCCTCGAGAGGAGCTGGAACGCCCTGCACGTCCAGTGTCCCGCCTCAGTTGGAAATGGAGAAAGCGTTCATCCGTTAAGACACTGACGGAGCGAACACATGAAAAAGCAACGGAAGCACTACACGCCGGAAGAGAAGGTCGCCATTCTGAGGCGGCATTTGGTGGAAGGAGTGCCGATCTCGGATCTATGTGACGAACTGCGGCTCCAGCCGAACCGCCGCCAGCGGGTTGCGTGAAAGAAAACGATGCGCGGCCTGCCATGCCCCAAACGACGGTCGGTATCCCAGTGGCAGCTCTCTTTTCCCTTTGACGAACGGATAAGGGCAAATGTATGCAATATTCTGCACAAACGCCGGGTAGCGGCAAAGGAGGCATCTGGAAACGTTGTGCGCTAAGCCATCTCGAATCAATAAGTAGCAAGCCTGGCACCGTTTAGCGAACTCCGGCAAGGCATTGGTTCCTGAAATGCAACAGATGGTCAGTTTCTGCATTCGCTGAACGTGGGTGGAATGCGCAACTCCCCGCTGCCAACGGCGACTTTCGGAGGAGGGGATAGATGAAGATGAACAAATTGCTATGCGGCTTGACCTTGGCAGGAATGTTTGCGTTGGGTGGGGCCGTAAAGCCCGCCTATGCCGATGACATAGTGTCAGTAGCCGGTACGGAGTACGATGTCACAAACACACCGTACGAAACATTCGCCAGCGCATCGACGGTACTCGAAGAGCAACCGTGGTGGGGCAACCCCACTCTGGCTGATGAACTCGCATCCGCTGTGTATCTCGCTTTAGGGGACCCCAATGTTAACGGACAGACCCCGGATTTTGCATATGGTTTGGGGACTGACTCCGCTGGTTCCACCACTTACACCGCAGTAGAAAACTACGATTATAATGAGTGCTACGGCGGCGGCGACTGCACCCTCAGTGACTGGACATTGGCGAACCCCGAAACAATCTCTACTACCTACCCGTTCTCTTTCGCAACAGCAACCGTGGTCACCACCCCCGAAACCAGCGCAATCAGCCTCCTGCTAGTCGGTTTAGGGTCGTTGGGGGTAGTGATGGCGATGCGGAAGCGTAAATCTCAGGGTCTAGCACAGGCCGCTTAAACGTATCGCTCACGGTGACACCACGGACCACCCACCGCGTCCAGCGTCGAACGTATCGCTCGTTTCGCTCATAAAGCCGAGCTATACGTTCTCGAAATGCTTGCCAAGTGGAAGGCGCGACACCGGGCACGCCTCGCTTCGTAACCGCAAACCTGAGCTACAACGATCTTGCCCCAAGGGGCGGATTACTCACTAACGGAAAACGCTCTCTCTCCATTTCAGGCTGAACCAACACACCAGAGATTCCCCCATTGCCCAGGAAGGTTTCGGAGGGACGCTAAATCATTAGACGAAGAATTCTTGGTCTTCGGCTGCGGCGTCAATTGCTTGCACTAATTTGACCGCAACATTGCTCTTGTGGCTTCCGGCGAACCTCGTTGGTCAACTCCTTATTAACGCGCCGGACATCTCGGTACTGTTACACGCGCACTTGGAGTGGCACAATGGGTGAAGAGGTCCAGCTTGAGATGTCCAGGCTACAACCACCCACCCGCCCTGTTTGCACCAGAATTTTATAACCTATGAAGCGTCGCAAGCCAAAACCAAAGTCAAAGCCGAAACCCAAACGGAAGCCCAAACAGCCCCCCTCGAGGGCCGCGGAGCGGGTACTGACCCATGAAGTGAGGGAACCTGTGCACACCATCGAGGCACCGGCTGAAACCGAGCGCCTCGCGAGCACCGTTCAAACGCAGGTCGAAATCGAAAACTCCGCCCACCCGGTGGAGCTTCGCGACGCTACCGAAGACTCTCCCAGCGACGTTGAGATACTGGGTGAAACGGAGGAACTCGCGAGCCTCCTCGAGATACAGGTTGAAATCGAAAACTTTCCGAATCCTCCGGAGATGCGCGATGCTGCCGGCCATCCCGCTGGTCCTCTGGGGGTTTACGATGGTACCGAGATTCCTGTCATCCCGGTGGCCATACCCGCTGATACGGAAAAGCCCGCGCCCCATTCCGCGCTGCCGGCAGGTGTCGATCGCCGCGCTCATCCTCGCTACGCCTTCACTGCTCCCATCGAGGTGGTCGCGCCGGAGCTGGGCGCGCGGATCAAATCGCAGGTGCGGGATTTGAGCCAGCAAGGCTGCTACGTGGACACCAGCAAGCCACTGGCTTTGGGAACAGCCACGGACGTGCGCATCACCAAGGGCGCAACGGCGTTTGAAGCCCGCGCAAGAGTCGTCTTCAACCAAACGGGCAAAGGCATGGGTCTGATGTTTATTGCTGTGGAGCCCCCGCACCTTAGGACTTTGAATGCCTGGATCGCCGAGTCTCGCGAAAGCTCCTGGCGCGCGGCGAATCGCCGCAGGAGTCAGCGCGTGCTGATGAACGTCCCTGTGCGGGTCTCGGGTCAAGCCGTTGACGGGGCCGCCTTTGAAGAGAGGACGCACACCCTGTCGATCAGTGCCCATGGCGCGTTGCTTGTCGTGGCCGCGCCCGTGCATCGAGGGCAGCGATTCATCCTGTCGAACGTGCAGACAAAAGCGGCGCTGGAGTGTGTTGTCGTCCACCTGGAGCACTTTCCGGGTCAGCCAACTCAGGTAGGAGTGGAGTTCATGCTCCCCAATCCGGCGTTCTGGCGCGTGGCCTTCCCGCCGAAAGACTGGACACCGCGCCACCCGGACGCGAAGTCCTCCCGGTAACTTGGCGAAGTAACTTGGCGAATGAACTCAATCGGCATGTCCTAACAAACAAGAACGGGTCCTCGGAAGCGCTGAAGAGATTGTGGACTTGGGCAAGAAGAAAATCTCCGCTTGTACGGACAGTCATTCTTAACCGGGAATTTGTTGGTGGTATAAGCGCATAGCTGAAGGAGAGTAAAGCGCGTAGCAAGGTGTGAATCGATTTGCGCTGCAAAAGCGGTGAGACCTTTCACTGCAATTTCTGCTTGACCTCTTCGATCCTCTGGTCCTGAAAGTCCGGATAGATCGTCTGCGCCAACGTCAGGGCGCGCTGGTAAGCGGCTCGCCCTTCCTCTTTCCGGTTCAGCTTCATCAGCACATCCCCAAGCGTTTCCTGGCTACCGCTATCATTCGGTGCTAGCGAAACCGCTGCCTGCGCTTCAGTTAGCGCCTCCTGTAGCTGCACCTCGGTCGGATTTCGGCTGTACAATGTCATCTGCGCAATGTGCGCGTGAGCCACGGCAGCGGCCAGCGTCACATCGAACTCGCCGTGAAACACCATGACTCCGTCGGCGATGATCGCATCCGGCCTGAGCCGCTGGAACTGAGCGTAGGGGTTGAGCTCGCCTGGCCCCCAAACCGCGCCGGAAAGTTCCGTGGCGCTGATCAAGACCGTTCCGGATATGTGCGGGGGGATATTTCCCACCGGGACGAAGTCAATAAAATCCTGCAGAGGCTTGCAAACAATTCCGTAATAGCCGGGATCGGCAACCAGTCCTCGCCCGAAATAGTCGAACCAGCAATCTTTTATCCCGTGCTCGTCAAGGTACTTCCTTGTGAATTTAAGCTGCTGCGCCCAATCCACGTTTGAATCAGACAGGTATTTGTAAGTATTCGCCGGTCCGCCCCACATCTCATTGGAATAGGCCAGGTAGTTGGGAAACGCATGCGCGGAGGAAGCAACGTGGAATAGAAAAAGCAATGCGACGGCATAAGCCCATTTCCGGCTGTATCGGGCAAGCTGCCACCCTGCAAATGCAGCTAGCACAATCAAGAATGGATACACAGGAAGAATGTGACGCACACCGATATTGAAATCGGACCGGGCCGCGACCACGAAATATAAGCCTGCAGGCACCGACAGGAACAGGAGTTCTCTCCAACGTTCATCGTGGCGAAGCGTGACCGCCACCGGCACCAGCAGAACCAACGCCAAAAATCCTAGTGTAGATTTGATCAGCAATGCTGCTGGAAAGTAGAACCAACGCGCATGACGGTAGATCCTGCCAAACAAGTACATGTTCATGTATTTCGAGGGGAAGACTATGACATCAACCAATCCCATGAGATACGACTCCGGCAACACATGGTGGCGGGCCGCATACAGGATCGCCTTCTGCTCCCACGGATGCTGAATGGATCGAGCGTATTCGGCCAGACTGGGGATCAGTGCTTGGCCCTCCGGCGTAGCTTGATAGCGGAAACCATAGAACGCCCACAGAATCCCGATGGAAATAAGCCCAACAACAAATAGCGAGCTGGCAAACCGTAGGCAGCACCTCAATCGGCCTCCTTGGCAACGCGGAGCGTTTGCGTCGTTGCGCAAGATCTCCGAGAGGGCCAGCAAGCAGAGGATCGGGATCCACAATATCCCGGAATGTTTCGCCGCCAGTGTAAGCCCAGCCAGTATGCCAGTGACCGCGAGCCGCCACGCGGAAGGTTTCTTCACATATCTATAAAACGCATATACCGTCGCAAAAAGAAACAAACTCGCGCCCATATCTGTGGTTATGAAAGCTCCGTGTGCGATCAGGTTTGGCTCGAATACAAACAGAAGTAGTGCGAGCAATGCCACGATCGCTCCAAACATTTCATAACCGGCGGCAAACACCACAAGTGCTGCAGCAACGGTGAGTGTGGCCGCCGCCAGGCGGGCTCGGAACAGCATGCCGTCGGCATTTTGACCGGAATAAAAAAACTGCTTTGCCCCAATGAAGCACTGCGCTTTAAACGGCATGGGGGGCAAAGTCGGATAGTGGACCGGCTGGCTGAGCAGCGGAAGAGCGGCCAGCAGTTTCACTAGCGGAGGGTGCTCAGGATTAACGCCGAAGTTTGCTCTAGTCCAAGAACTGTATCCCGCGAACGCATGGCAGCCTTCATCGAAAGCCATAGACTGTCGATTTGCCGGAACGATCAGCTCCACCGCGAGCACGAGCATCAAGCCCAGCACCCCGCCGGCATACCACAGCATGCGTTGTTTCGAGGCGTTCACATCAGTCACCGTGCTCATGTATCGTCGACCGGAACCTGGGCAGAACAGTGTTTTGTCTGAATGAAAACGACTTTAGCTCTTGTATCCTCTACCAGTTGGCGTCGATCGGGTATTGCATCGACCTATTGAATTCACTGCGCCTGCTAAAACGGACGGTCAGCCCGCAGTTGCCATCGTCGATTGGCCGAAAGACTTTACGCTCGCCGCCTCGTCCGTGCCGATCTCGAAAACGGTATATAGTCTTGTGATCTGCATCACATCGATGACCTTGTCATTCACATGGAGCAGTTTCAGTTCGCCGCCCTGTTTCCGTACCGTCACTAGCGCGCCGACCAGAGAACCTAGGCCCATGCTGTCAATGTAATCGACTGCGCCGAGATTGAGCAAAATCTGCTTCTGGCCCTTACTCAACAAGCCAGAAACCACGTCGCGCACCGAGGCGCTCTCTTCGCCAAGTACAATCCGCCCTTTGATGTCCACAATCGTAACGCTGCCCACCTGTCGCGTGCTCATCGTCATGCTCATGGAAAAACCTCCTATGACATTCGAGTGCCCGAATACTCCCCTGGCATCAGAGCACGCTGCGCAATTCCTTGCAACAGTTCGTCCCCAAAACCTGCGTGGGGACTCCGGGTGCTGGCCGCCGGCACCTCGATCGGCTCGTGCACAACGCCCACCGTATCGAATATGCGGGGCCATTCGATGCGCAAGAATCGCGGGAAGTCGGACGCATCGCCATCGCAGAAGTGAAAGGGAGCCTGCGGCGCTTGTTCCCGAGTCCGCTGACCCGTCCTCAGACGATTAGGACGCTGCTTGGAGTTGGAATGCCGTCAGCCCAGCGCGACCAGATGCGACTGCTGTCGGCTGATACGTAGAGGTTGCCTCCCCTGTCGGCGACCGCGACTGCCGAGCCGTGGCTGGCGATGCAACCGGTGTGGGCGATCCCGTCGAGCCATGCGGGCAGGCCGCCGGCGACCATAACCAGTGGACCCTGTTCATCCAACCCTCGACGATAGATCGCGCCCTTCGGGGCGAAAGGATCCGTCGCGGCGGACACGAGTACATCGTCGCCCGCGAACTCGACTGCGGAGCAATGCGAGGCATGCAGGCCTGCCTGTTCGACCACCCATGTCCTCCCACCGTCGCTGCTGGTGCAGAGCCCGACTGCGGCGGCGGCCACCACGGCGTTCGGACGTTTCGGGTGCGCGCGAACCTCATGGACGTCGCTATGGATGTCGATGGTGGGCTGCCAGGTTATGCCGCCGTCCACGGATCGCGGGATACCGCCGACATGGACATTGGCAAGGAGCACCGCCCCATCCGAAGTTGCGGTTATGGAACGGATCCCGAGCGGCGGTCCGACGCGTTTGCCGTTGATCATTGCAGAGCCTGCGTACCACTGATCGCGTCCGGCGACCTCGTCGAAACCGCGGAGTTGCTCGATCTCTCCGGCCGCGCTAACGCGCAAGACATGTGCGTCGTCGGTCCCGGCGTAGACAACGTCGCCGACCGTCACACAACAAGCAAGATGAAACTCCGCGGTGACGATCGTGCTCCATACGCCGTCGGGCGCGCGGCGGTAAAGCGAGCGTCCGTCGATGATAGCGAGGGCGCCGCCATGCCCGTCAGGGGCGAGCGCTCTCACCGAGTGATTGGCGAGCTCCTGGTCGCGCGTCCCACCGGACACGACGAACAGCCCCTCGCTCCATGTAGCCACAAGTACCGTCGAAGCCGTCACGCGAATACTTGCACCCACTCCTTCTGCACCAACCTCGAGCGTCTGAGCATAGTGGAAGCAAATCACATCCCGCAACGTCCGGTTGCGGAGATGCGCTGATGTCTAACCGAATCAATTCTCGTAGATAAATTGTCCGCGTAAGATTTTGCCATAACCGCAGCCAATTGCATGCCGATAGCCGCATCCCGCCTCGCAAGAGACCTCTAAGTGCAATATTTTTAATGCGTTAAGGCCTACTACGGCCTGGAAACGTATGCACGAAAATCCAAGAATCGGGAGTTTTTCGCCCGCGTCGAATGCCACGAAAACGCCGACGAGAGTGGGTATCGGGGCAGATACTGGCCGAAGGGGCAGGTAAGAGAAATGGCGTGTTTTGTTGGGTTTTCGGGGGGTCTGGTAGGTGTCGTTACGGTTCTGTACTGAAACGAAACAGGGCTGTTCCAAAAGCGTGACAGGGTAAGAGGGACAGGTAACACTAAGGGCCATGCGAGCATTAGGAATACTAGAACCTACAGGACCAGTCTGCGCTGATTTTCCTTCGCCGCCGACGTGCGCGCGTTTCCTGCGCAATGCCGACGTCGTGTCCCGCGACGTCGCTGGGGAGACTGTGGTGGTGCCTGTTTGCCGAGGTGTCGGCGACTTGGACTCCATCTTTACCTTCAATGGCGTTGGCACGTTTTTGTGGGGGCTTTTGGCCGAGGGGCGGAGCGAAGGCGAGTTGGCCGCGTTTGTGGCGCGGCGATTTGCCGTGAACGAGGACGCGGCACTGGCAGACGTGCGCAATTTTCTCGCCGAGCTGGTGGAAGTGGGACTGGTGCAGCCGGTTTAGAGCGAACTTTCCGAGCCTGGGTCGGACTGGGCTCGGCAAGTGGTTAGAAGGAATGGTTCGGCAGTTGGTTCGGTAAATGGTTCAGGGATACGCCGGCGGAAGAGGGAAGTTTGGAAACTTTAGAGTACAGCGAATTCAGCGGGGTGGTGCACCGGCGCTTTCCGGGGAAGCGCGTGCCGATGGACGTGTCCATCGAGGTGACGCGGCGGTGCCCGCTGGATTGTTTGCATTGCTACAACAATTTGCCGATGGGCGATCAAGCGGCGCGGCAGGGGGAAATGTCGCTGGCGGAACACTGCGCGCTGCTGGACGAACTGGCGGCCGCGGGATGCATGTGGATTTTGTATTCGGGCGGGGAGATTTTCGCGCGCAAGGATTTTCTGGAGATTTATACCGCAGCGAAGAAGCGCGGATTTCTGATCACGCTGTTTACGAACGGAATTTTGATCAACGAACGCATCGCCAATTATTTGGCGGAATTTCCGCCTTTTTCCATCGAGATCACCTTGTATGGCGCGACGCGGGAAACGTATGAGGCCTTAACGCAGGTACGCGGGTCCTTCGATCGCTGCATGCGGGCGATCGATTTGCTGCTGGAACGCAAGCTGCCGCTGAAATTGAAAACCGTGCCGACCAGCATCAACCAACACGAAGTTTACGAGATGAAGCGCTATTCGGAGAGCCGCGGAGTGGAGTTCAAGTTCGATCCGCTGATCAATCCGCGGATCGATTGTTCGCAGAGTCCGCTGGCCATCCGGCTTTCGCCGGAGGAGGTGGTGTCGCTGGAATTTTTCGACGTGCGGCGCCGGGAAGACTATCGGCGGCTGGCCAATGAGGATTTGGCGGCGGGAGCGCCGGAGTCGAACGGGGAGCGTTACTCGTGCGGCGGAGGGCTCAACGGGTGCGCGATCGATCCGAGCGGGACGATGAGCATCTGCGTGATTTCACATCAGCAAGGCTACAACATCCGCGAAGGCAGCTTTATGGAAGGCTGGGAAGGACGCATGCGCGAGATTCGCGCGCAGAAAAAAACGCGGCCGACAATTTGCGACCGTTGCCAGATTCAATCGCTGTGCAGCATGTGTCCGGCGAATGGCGAATTGGAGAATGGCGATGCGGAATCGCCGGTGGAATTTTTGTGTCAGGTGGCGCATTTGCGAGCGTATGCACTGGGATCTCCTGTTCCGGAGCACGGAGATTGCCCGAATTGTGCGGCCGGCGCGCAGCAGAACGCGCTACTGGATTCAGCCAAGCGCATTCGGGAGCAGGCCGGAGACGCTCGCGAGTGGCGCGAGCGCCAAGCGAGCACACCGGTATTGCATGTGTTGCAGCCGGCGAGCGCGCAGGGCGCGGCTTGCCGTTCGTGCAGCGCGCATTAGCCAGGGAGAAATTTCGGAGCAGGCAGCAATTCGATTGACGCGAGAAAGAGACGATGGATTCGCCAGAGAAACTCGCCGCTGAAACGCCGGAACCGCGCGAAGGCGCGCCGTACGAGGCGCCCAAATTGTTGCGCGTCAGCCTGCGCCCAGCGGAGGCGGTGCTGGGGCATTGCAAGGTGAACGGCTCGGCGGGCCCGGTATCGGGCTCCTGCAGAAGCGGAACGCTGGTGTGCCGGACCCCGGGATCGTGACGCACACAGAGAATTTTATGCCCCACGCGCAAACACAATTGGCACGGTTGCACGGGGCCCAGGGGGGCGCGGAATCGTACGCCGAACCCCGGCCGAGTGGGACGTCGCAATTGGCGTTTCGCATTGCGGACATTTCTTTTGGTATGACCGCGTGTGACGGAGTGCGCATGGTTTTGGAGCCGTCACTGCGGGATTTTGCGATGCCGCGCGCGGCAAGCGATGAGTGCGACGTGAACGTGAAGGTTGGCCTGGCGGATGCGCTGAAGATGCCAACGCGAAAGGCGCTGTTCGAGTCCGGCGGATTGTGGACGCTGTTTGCGGAAGATGGCGGATACCGCTTGAATTTTTTACGGTCGTTTCCCGGAGAAACGCCTTACAAATCGGCGTGGTTCGACGGGCACTTTCGCAAGGGCGAACTCACTCTTTCGCGACAGTTCTTTGACACGGCGCAGGCGATTTATCCGCTGGAATATCCGCTCGATGAAGTGCTGATGATCCATCACCTGGCGAGCGGCAAGGGTTTGGAAGTGCACGCGCTGGGCGTGGCGGACGAAGAGGGACGCGGGCATTTATTTCTCGGGCATTCGGGCGCGGGGAAGAGCACCAGCGCTCGCTTATGGCAAGCGCGGCAGGGCATTCGCATTTTAAGCGACGACCGCATCATTTTGCGGCGCAGAGGCGGGCAAGTGTGGATGCATGGCACGCCGTGGCACGGCGACGCGGGGATCGCTTCGCCAGACGCGGCGCTGCTGTCGCGCATTTACGTGCTGGAGCATTGGCCGAGCAATGAGTTGGTACCGATGCCGCACAGTGCGGCGACCGCGGAAATCTTCGCGCGCAGTTTTGTGCCGCGGCATTGCCCGGGGGCGCTGAGCTTCGCGCTGAATTTCATCGAGGAACTTGCCAGAGAGTTCCCCTGCCAGACATTTCGCTTCGTGCCGAAGCAGAGCGCCGTGGAGGTACTCCGCGATGCGCGCGATTAAAGAGACCGCGGAATGCAGCATGGCAGTTTCTCAGGGACGGAAACCCATTGATCGCCAATCGCCTGGCGCCGGGGCTAAAGCTCCGAAACGCCAAAGCGAACGTTTTGCTCGAAGCGCTCAAGAAGCGAGTCACGAGGCGGGAAATTTTTCCGCCAAAGGCCCGAGCAAGCTGGTGCTGAAGAAGGATTCGGCGCAGTTCGAGGCCGTATGTCGCGAGTTGTTGCGCAACGGGTTGGCAGTGCGATTCACGGCCGAGGGCGAAAGCATGCGGCCCAATATATTGCCGCAAGACCAAGTGTTCGTCGTGCCGGTCGCCTCAGAGGAACTGAAAGCCGGAGAGGTGGTGCTCACGCAGGATGGCGATGGGCTCCGGGTGCACCGGATGGTGCAGCGCCTGGCGGAATCCGGCGCGGCAATCACGCGCGGCGACGCCGGTCAGGAGAACGACACCGCCACGCAAAGGATTCTTGGCAAAGTGGTCGCTATCGAGCGTGATGGACGAAGGACTTCAATCACGGAGTCCGCCCAGAAATTGCTGCACGCCTTCCGGAAGCTGACACGCCGATTGAAACTGGCCGGAACCCTTCGCTGGAAGAGGATTGGCTCGTCGCTGGCGCTGTTGGGCGGCCTGGCCGCGTCTGGAATGCTCTTGAATGCGACGCCCGCAGCGGCGCAGGCGGATCTCACGATGTCGCAAACGACCTCGGTTTCCGTGGTGGACACCGGGGTCAATGTAACGTACACGGAAATCGCAACCAATAATGGACCTAACGCGGTTCCTACCAAGACGCTGGTTGTGTATCAGCAGACGCCGCCGAATACCACGCTGCAGAGCATTACCGTGGACGCGAACTGGAGTTGCCCAAGCCCCGGCGCAACGGGCCCGATCATCTGTACGTACCAGTTAGCTTTGGCCAGCGGCGCAAACACGTCCGCCGACCCCATTGTGTTCGCACTGAGCGTGAACAGCGGAACGGCATACGGTACAACGATCCTGAACTCCGCGACGGTTACGTCGCAGACGGTGGACCCGGTACCTAGCAATAACACCACGCTTACCAGTGTGCTGGCGGAGTCCGCTACCGAAGCAGATTTAGCGGTCACCATGAGCGCAGCGCCGACGCCGGTGTTCCTGTTTTCGACGCTAACGTACACGATGCAAGTGCAGAACCTGGGGCAGGCCAGCGCTGCGACAGTGAAGGTGCAAGACACCCTGCCCGCGGGAACAACGTATGTTTCGGCAACCGCTCCGGCGGGATGGACGTGCTCAGGAACCGCGACGGTCAGCTGCACACTTTCCGGCACGATGGCGGAGGGCGCGACCGCAACAATCACAATAACGGTGACGGCTCCAGCGACCCCAGGACCAATCAGCAATACAGCAACCGTGAGTTCCTCCACCGCGGACCCGGTGTCGGTGAATAACAGCTCGACGGTGATCACCGTTGTGCAACCGCTGGTATGTGGCACACCCGGAAAGGATGGCGCGGGCGCCACGCTGACCGGGGTGGTGAACACCTATTACCCCGGCACTGGCACGCTCACGGCAGGGGCGACTCCAACGGTTACGCTGGGCGCCGCCTCGGGCGCTTCGACGCCGATCGGCGTAGGCGACCTGCTGTTGATCATGCAGATGCAAGATGCGTTGATCAACGATACGAACACGTCGTCCTATGGACATGGCACGCCGGGCGATCCGGCGACGGGATCGACAAATTTGCAAAGCTCCGGTGAGTTTGAATACGTGGTGGCGACCAGCGCGGTACCCCTGACCGGCGGGGTGTTGACCTTCACGGGTACGGGATCCAACAACGGGACGCTGAATACGTATACGGAAGCGGTGGATACCTCAACACAGGGGCAACAAACCTTTCAAGTCATTCGCGTGCCACAGTACACGTCGGCGACGCTGAGTTCCGGCTTAGTGCCACTCGCGTGGAATGGGTCGGTGGGCGGGGTGCTGGCGATCGACGTTTCTTCGCAACTGACGCTCGGCGGGACGGTGGTTGCGGACGCGTTGGGTTTCCGGGGCGGAGGAGGCATCACGCTGGCGGGACAGACCACAGGTGCGGACACAGATTATCTGACGCAGTCTCCAGCGAACTTGCCGGTTCTTACGTCTGGCGACCCGCCGGCAGGAAGCGGCGCCAACGCCTCGAAAGGCGAGGGCATTGCGGGGACACCCCATTGGGTGGCACCTGCCGTAGGCACCATCATCAATTCCTCAACACCCATCAGCACAGGTCAAACCATTGCAGAAGGGCTTCCCAACGGGAGCTTTGCGCGAGGCGCACCGGGCAATGCGGGCGGCGGCGGTACCGATGGTAGTCCGAGCGGCAACACCAAAAACTCCGGCGGCGGCGCAGGGGGTAATGGCGGCACAGGTGGCCTGGGAGGATACGGCTGGGACAGTTTTGTATCGCTGAATTCGACCGATGGAGGATTCGGGGGGGCCGCGTTTCCGGCTTCGACAAGTGCCTTGGTTATGGGCGGCGGCGGCGGGGCGGGCACGACGAACAACGGTTCTTACTACATCTCGAGCGCGAGTCACGGCGCCGACTGTGGAACAACTTGCACCGGCATTTTCAGCAGCGGGGGAGCTGGCGGCGGAATTGTGATTGTGCACACCGGGTCGGTGGTGGGCGCCGGGACGATTACGTCCAACGGGCAAAGCACCCTTAGCACGCTCAACGACAGCACGGGAGGAGGAGGCGCGGGAGGCTCGATTCTCTTTTATGCGAACACGGGTGCGATCTCCGGATTGACGGTGAGCGCCAACGGCGGCAATGGCGGGCTTCCGTGGCAGACTCAGGCTCCAGGGGCTTTTTCGGGCGAGCGGCACGGCCCGGGCGGCGGCGGTGGTGGCGGCGTCGTGCTGCTGTCTGGAACTCCCGCAGCGGCGACAGTCAATGCCGGGACGAACGGCTATACGGATACGGTGCAGGATTCTTTTGGTGCCACGCCGGGTCAAGCGGGTGTTCTGGGCACGTCGGAAATCATCACGGAAACTCCGGGAGCGCAGTCGGGGGCCTTTTGCGGCAGCGCGGACCTGAGCGTGACCAACACGGCAACGCCGAATCCGGTGGCTCCGGGCGGGACGATCACTTATTCGCAGGTGGTCAACAATGCGGGACCGCTGGATGGCCTAAACGCCGTGTTCAGCGAAGGCATCCCGACGAATACCACGTTTCAATCGATTGCCGCGCCGGCAGGCTGGACGTGCAATTCGAACGCGTCGATCACTTCCACGGGCTTGATCACCTGCACCAACCCCGACTTCGCCGATCGAGCGTTCGGTACTTTCACGCTGGCGGTAACGGTGAATGCCGGGACAACTTTTGGCACGCAGATCGTCGACACCGCGAATATTACCTCCGGTACAACAGATCCCAATCTGACGAATAACACCGCGACGGCGACCACCGTGGTGGGTTCGGCCAGCTCTGCGTACGTGACGCTGACGAAAACGGCGGCTTCGCCAACGGTGGTGGCGGGGGCCAACATTACGTACACGATGGTGATGACAAACTACGGGCCGGCAGCCGCGGCACCCAATGGGCTGTACGACACGTTACCGACGAATACGACTTTTGTTTCCATCAGCGGTCCGAGCTGGAGTTGCAACACTCCTACAGTGGGAACAACCGGCTCGATTGTGTGCAGTACGCCGTCCTTTGCGAGCGGCACCAGCGTTACGTTCACGTTAGTGGTGAACGTGAATGCCGGTGTGGCGAACGGAACCTTCATTACCAACACGGCGTATGCGAACTCTCCGATACCGAATCCGAATCCGACCGCGGCCTCAGCAAGCGCGACGGTAACGGTGGCCGGCTCGTCACAGTCCGATTTGAGCATCACCAGTTCGGCCACGCCCAATCCGGTTTACGACAACAGCCCCAACCCGACGTTTACGCAGGTGGTGACCAATAACGGTCCTGCAGCGGTGGCGACGGCGACCTATACAGACACGCTGCCGGCCAACGCCACATTCGTATCCTTGGCGGCGCCGAGTGGATGGTCGTGCTTGGCACCGTCGCTGGGTGTGGTCACCTGCACCGGTCCGCTGGCGGTCGGTGCGATGGCGACGTTCCCGCTGGTGGAGCAGATTACGTCGGCGGACACACCAGGCACGGTAATTACCAACACCGCGACCATCGGACCGACGGCCACGGATCCGAACACCGCGAACAATACGGCGTCGTCATCCACGGTGGTGGCTTCGCCGACGCAGGCGGACGTAGCGATCGTGAAAACAGCCACGCCCGAACCGGTGGACCAGAACACCAATCTGACGTACACGCTGCAAGTTACAAACAACGGACCGGCCGTGGCCAACGGCGTCACGGTTTCGGATCCGCTGCCCACGGAAGTCACGTTCACGAGTGTCTCCACCACGCAAGGAACATGCACGCAAAGCAGCGGAACGGTGAGTTGCACGATCGGGACCATGAACGTCGGCGCCGTGGTGCTGATCACTATCAACGTGAACGCTTCGACGCTTAGCGGGTCTGGGGGCACGGTTTGCGCCACCGTAAACGGGGTGCCGTACAGCGTTTGCAACACGGCTACCGTATCGTCGACCACCAGCGATCCAGACAGTTCAAATAATTCCTCCACGGCGGATTCCACGATTCAGTCGCCCACCGCGGTGCAATTATCTTCGTTCAAGGCGCTGTTGCGGCCGCAGGGCGGCGTGTTGCTGGAATGGCATACGCAGGAAGAGATCCGCAATCTCGGCTTCAATGTTTATCGCGAAGGTGCACAAGGGCGGCAGCGCGTCAACCCTTCGATCATTGCCGGCGCGGCACTGTTCGTAAAGGGCGCGCAGCCGCAACACGGCGCGAAGACTTATTACTGGATCGATGCGAGCGGGACCGCGCAATCGTCCTATGTTTTGGAAGATGTCGATCTGAACGGCACGCGTTCGGTACATGGGCCGGTAAGAGCGGAGGCTCCAGTTTCAGCGGAAGAGCAGGCCTCCGCGGCGGGCACGCAAACACCGTCCGCGGGAACTTTGCCAGGACGGTCACCGTCATCGCTGCCAATGGCGAGCATTGCAAACGCTCCGCTACTTACGCAATTGAATCAGCTCGCCGCGTCTGCCTCCGCTTCCGCTTCGCAACCACCGGTTCGCGCGTTGCACTATCCACGCCCGCACCTGCCGATCTTGACGCCGGGACAGTATCAGGTATCGCAGGATTTGCTGCCGGCGCTGAAAATTGGAGTGGAGAGCGAAGGCTGGTACAGCTTGTCGCGAGAGCAGATGATCGCCGCGGGATTCAACCCGGGCGATGATCCGCAATCGTTGCAGCTCTACGCGGAGGGCGTGGAGCAGCCGATGATCGTGGCGTCGCGGCCCGCTCCGGGTTATCCGCTGCTGGGCGGCATCGAATTTTACGGCACGGGAATCGATACGCCGTTTTCCGGGACGCGAGTGTATTGGTTGGTGCATGGCACACAACCCGGCGCGCGCGTCACGCGCGTGCAAGCCACGAGTTCCAGCGGCGCCAGCGCAAAAGACTTTCTGTTCACCGTCATTCATGAAGATCGCACCACGTATTTCGCGACGCTGTTGAACGGCGAAGACCAGGATAATTTCTTCGGCGACGCGGTGACCAGCCAGCCCGTCGATGAGCAAGTCACGGTAGCGAATTTGAGCGGCAGCTCCGGATTGCCGGCGACCATCGACGTGACCTTGCAGGGAGCCACGGATCTGCAGCCGCATGCGGTGTCGGTCAGCTTCAACGGCAACCCCGTCGGCGAAATGGATTTTTTGAATCAAGCGAACGCCACCAACACCTTCCCCATCGATTCCAGCTGGCTGCAAGACGGAGTGAACACGGTTACGTTGACCGCCCTGGACGGCGAGAACGACGTCAGCCTGGTGCAATCGGTGCAGTTGCACTATCCGCATGCTTATGCCGCGGATGGAAACTGGCTGCGGGCGACGGCGTCTTCCGGGGCGGCGTTGAGTATCGCAGGGTTCAGCAGCTCGCGAATCTTCGCGTTCGATATCAGCAATCCGCAAGCGATTAGCGAACTGGAAGGCGATATTCACGCGCAAGGGAACAGCTTCGCCATTTCGTTAGGAGTGCCGAACGCCGGCGCCACGGAACACACTCTACTGATTTTTTCCGCCGACCAGATTTCCGCTCCGGCATGGGTGACTTATCACGCGCCCGATCCGGCCATTCATCAGCAGCAGCGCTCGGACATTGTGGTCATCAGTCATCCGGATTTCGTCGCCAGCCTCGCGCCGTATGTCTCGCTGCGCCAGTCGCAAGGCCGCCAGGTGAACGTAGTCACCACGGATCAGATTTATGACGCCTTCAATTACGGCGAACGCACGCCTTTTGCGATACGCGATTATCTACAACAGCTTTCGGCCGAGCCGCAACTCGCGCCGCAAGCGGTCCTGCTCGTCGGCGGCGCTTCGCTCGACCCGCGCAACTATCTCGGGTTCGGGTATCTGGACTTCGTTCCCACGCGCATCATCGAAACGCAGGCGTTCAAGACCGCGTCGGACGATTGGTTCAGCGATTTCCAGCAAAGTGGTTTCGGCACGATTGCGACGGGCCGCCTGCCGGTACGCACGCCGGCGGATGCGGCGCTGGTGATCGGCAAGATCGTTAACTATGAGTCCGGCGCCTCCGCGGGTTCGTGGACTCAGCAAGCCTTGCTGGTCGCCGACCAAAACACCGGCGTCAACTTCAGCAATGAAGCGGCCTTCGCCGTCACGGATCTTCCGTCGTCTTTGCAAACCACGCAGGTTTTTGCCGATGGCGTCAGTGTGGACGCCGCGCGTCAGCAAATCCTGAGCGCTCTAAACAACGGCGCGCTGCTCGTCAATTACACCGGCCACGGCGCCGAAGAACAATGGTCCTTTTCCGACTTGTTCGACGACTCGACCGCGGCAACGTTGAGCAATGGCGACCGCTTGCCGTTTTTCCTGTTGATGGATTGTCTCAACGGATTTTTCCACGACGTGTACGCGGTAAGCCTGGCGCAGTCTCTGATGCTCGCGCCCAACGGGGGAGCCGTGGCCGTGTGGGCGTCCTCCGGTTTCACGAGCGCACCACCGCAAGCCAGCATGGATCAAGCGATGCTGCGCATCATCAAAGAAAATCCTGCCACGCCGCTGGGCCAGGCCGTCCTCGGCGCCAAGTTGGGAGTGACCGACGCCGACGTGCGCCGCACGTGGATCCTTTTCGGCGATCCCAGCATGCAACTGCAGATGCAAACACCGCCCGCACGCAAAAAACCTGAGCGCGCCAGAACACAATTTTCCCGAGCTCCGCGATCCGGAACGCAGTAAGAGTGAATGCAACCGCAAAAGAAGGGAACGACCATGACTTGGCAAACAAAAGTTTCTCTGGGGGCGCTGGCAACCGCCGTAATCACGCTCGCGCTGGCCGTCTCGCCTGCCCACTCGGCGCAAACCAAAGCTCTGGGCTTGGTGGTCCAAACGCAGAATGGCCGCCTCGGCGGTACATTGACCAGCGAAGGTTCCACCATTTTTCCCGGCGACATCCTAACCACCGACACTGACGCCGCTCTTAAAGTCCGCATCGGCCAGACCACTTACGAACTTCTCGGCGACACCACCGCCGTCTTTTATGCCGGACAGACCTCGCCCATCGCCGAATTGCGTCGCGGGACCTTGGTGGTTTCGAACAACAGCGTTTCGGAAGGGTTCAGAATCTATGCCTCGGACGTGCTGATCGTCTCCGGCGAAACGCGCCCCATTCAGGGGCAGGTGGCCTTGAAATCGCGCTGCGAACTGGAGGTCTCCACCAAGGAGGGTCTTATGCAGGTGCTGGCCGGTTCGGAAAAGAAAACCGTGGATCAGGACCACGCCTATCGCGTAATTCCCGAACACTCGGTCTACGACATTCGCGAAGCCATTTCGCCCGAAGATCCCGACTACCACAAGAATCATACTCACGCTGCTTGCGCCGCGGCCTGGGCGCAGCAGGCCACGAAAGGCCCGATGGTGGCCGCCAATTCCCACTTCACGGAACTCGTCTTGGGCGCCGCCGGCCTGGGCACGGCCATCATTGTCCTCAAAGCGCTAGAGAGCCCCGACCGGCCGTAACGGCGTTTGAACATTTGTGTTCTTCGATGCTGGCGATGAACGCGCCAGTTCCCGCACGCTTGTAGTAAAGTCTTCCTTAGGTTCCTGGCTGGCCCTGTTTGCTACCCGGATGCCTCTGTGAAACTTATGTCTACCTGGCGGCGATTCGCGCAGTTGACCGGGTCCGACCGCTCCATCGTCCTGCGCACCGCATGTCTGCTCGTCGCCACGTGGCTGGCCTTGCGCGTCGCCGGATTCCGCCGATGGCATAATTTTCTCAACGGACTCTCGCCGCGCTCGGCCGGAAGCGCCTCAGCAGAGGCCGCGCTGTCGCAAGCCCTGCATGTCACGCGTCTCTCCTCCTCCTCCGCACGTCATCTTTTTTTGCGGACCAACTGTCTGGAGCGCGCGATGGTCCTGCAATTTCTCCTCCGACGCCGCGGCATTCCGGCGGAGCTGCGCTTCGGCGCCCGGAAGCAAGCTGCTCGCCTCGAAGCCCACGCCTGGGTTGCCTGTTTCGGCGTACCGCTCAACGAAGACCAGGGCGAGCATCGCCACTTTCTTCCCTTTGAAGGTGTCAGCCCACGCATGGAGACTCTGCCGGATTGAGCGGTATCGTCGGCATTTTTCAACGCGATGGCGCGCCCGTCGCTCCCGAACAACTGCGCACGCTCGTGGCGCGGCAACGCTACATCGCCCCCGGCGCGGGATCGAACTCGCAACCTCCGGAGCAACCTGACTCGCAAAATATCTGGTGCGACGGTCCGATTGGCCTGCACCAGGTCCCCTGGCCGTCTGGCGCCGCACCCTCAGAACCCGGCTCGAGGGATTGCGCCGAATCTCTGGACCCTGCCACAGCCCACCTGCATATCGCCGCCGACGTCCGCTTCGACTCTCGCGAGCAACTCCGCGCGGAACTCTCGCACGCTGGCCGGCAAGTTTCCCCCAGCGCCGGCGATGCGGAACTACTTCTTCACGCCTACGCTCACTGGGGCTCGAACTGCGTCGAGCACCTCCGCGGAGATTTTGCCTTCGCTGTCTGGGACGCCCACTCCCGCAAGCTTTTCTGCGCCCGCGATCATTTCGGCATCAAGCCTTTTTATTACGCTCTTTTTGACTCGCTGTTTCTTTTTAGCAACAGCCTCAACTCGCTCCGCCGGCACCCGCGCGTCTCCGCCGAATTAAACGATTCCGCGGTCGCCGATTTCCTGCTGTTCGGCCTCAATTGCGATAATTCCACCACCACCTTCCGCGACATCCAGCGCCTTCCGCCCGCCCATGCTCTTCTCGTATCCAGTGATGCCGTGCAACTGCGCCGCTACTGGGATGTGCCCGCGACGGGCCGCATCCGTTACGCACTTGCGTCCGACTACGTCGAAAATTTCCTCAGCGTCTGGGACTCCGCGGTCGCTGACCGCCTCGATGCCTTCGCCACCGGTGTGCTCCTCAGCGGTGGCCTGGACTCTGCGACTGTCGCCGCCACGGCAAAAAATCACGTTCCCGCGCAAAACGTCGCGGCTCTCCGCGCGTTTACTCTTACGTATCAAAATCTCGCTGCCGACCGTGACCCGTACTTCGCCGCAGCCCTCGCCCAGGCGCTCGGCATCCCTTTCGAAGCCATCGCCGTCACCGAACTTCACCCCTTCGAACACTGGGACGCTCTCCCGCCCATCGCTCCCGAGCCCGTCGACGACCCGCTCTTCGCCGCCCTCCCGCTCTCCTTCCAAAAGATCGCGGCACACTGCCGCGTGCTCCTCTCCGGAGAAGGCAGCGACAATCTCATGCATTTTCAAATGTGGCCGTATGCCGCCGATCTGCGCAGCCGCGGAGAATGGTCCCGCCTGGTGCGTGAACTTTTACAGTTTGCCTGGCGCCGGCCGTTCCCCTGGCGTGGTTTGCGCGTTCGCGCGCAAAGACTCTGGGGACGCGGTGAATCCTCCGCTCAGACTTTTCCAAAATGGATCGACCCTGATTTTGCCGCGCGCCACAATCTCCGTGCGCGATGGCGCGCCGGTCAGCGCCTGCCTGTTCCACCGCATGGCCACCCCATTCATCCCGTCGCGCACGCATCCTTATACTTGCCGCAATGGACGCGTTTGTTCGAATTGCAAAGCCCGGGAGTCACCAACACTCCCATCGAGGTACGCTACCCGTTTTTGGATCTGCGCGTCGTGGAATACCTGCTGGCGATTCCACCATTTCCGTGGTTCTTTCAAAAATTTCTGTTGCGCCAGGCGATGGCAGGTCGCGTGCCAGACCCTGTGCGGTTGCGCCCCAAGGCCGCTTTTGCCGCCCATCTCGTGCTGGAGAATTTGCGCCGTTCCGGCCCTTTCGCAACCATTTACGCATCCAAGGGTTTGGACCCAGCGGGTTCGCATTCCGCGCGGTTGAGTTTCGGCGAAGAAGACCCGCGGGGCTTGCGCCGGGCCGAGCTTTTTGGCCGATACATCAACTCTTCGCTGCTCGCGCCCCTGCATGCTAAGATGACAGTGGAACAGGTTAGCCAGAATGCCCGGCCTTTTTGCTTCAACTTTTGGTTGCAGTCGATTGAATGAGTTCGGTATAACTGAAGCTGGAGGCTTTGAATGGTAAAACCTGTCAGATTGGGACCCCAAAAGCCCTATTCTGCGCCGAAATTAACCGTCTACGGTACCATTCGGGAACTTACGCAGAAAGTTGGCCGACACGGTCAGCCGGATAGCGGCCACATTCCCCGCACCAGCACCCAGATTTAGGACTTTGCCGTCAGCCCAGCCGCATCGCTCTCCCGCCTCACTTTTGCTTTCTCCCTGCACATCTTTCTCTAAAAAACCAGTTCGCGGAATGACGCGCCGTTTTTGCGAACGCCCCTTGCACATTCCCCTAGCTGCGGCACAATAACGTCTTGGCTTTTGCCTACTCCGCTTTCGGCTTGCTCATCCGCTCGAACATTCCTCTCGCCGGGCTGCCGTCGGCCGGCGCAGTTGACCGGGATGCGTCTCGCGAAGTGCAAGTTCATCTGAGCGTGGAGCCTTACCAGGACGCGATGCGTGCGCATCGTGAAAGAGAATTAGCGTATGTGAGTTCCTATACCGACGAAACCGGCTCGCCCGCGCTGCGGATCTGGAAGGCCGCCGACGAATCTTTTCTGCGCCTCGATTATCAGGATGGCACGCAATTCTGGATTGCTCGCTCCAGGCGGGATGTGTTTGCCGCGTGGCCGGATAACGTGACGGTGCAAAACGCTCTCACTTATCTCCTCGGTCCGGTGTTTGGGCTGCTGCTTCGCCTGCGTGGCGTCACTTGTTTGCACGCCAGCGCTGTCGCTTTCGGTAATTGGAGCGTTGTGTTTGTCGGGTCCGAGGGCGCTGGAAAATCCACCACTGCTGCGGCCTTCGCCCAGCGCGGCTACGCAGTGCTTTCCGACGACATCGTCGCCCTGCGTGTCGGCGACTCTTCGGATTTTTTCGCAGACGATCCCGAGCCTGCATCCTGCGATCCATCGCGTTCACCGGCCAATCAGATATTCTTCGTGCTGCCCGGTTATCCGCACCTTTGCCTTTGGCCCGATGCCGCCAGATTCCTCTACGGCTCGGAAGAAATATTCCCGCGGCTCGCGCCCGAGTGGGACAAACGAAAGCTCCCGCTCGGAACTCACGCGATGCCCTTTGCGGCGCGCGCCCTCCCCATTGCCGCCATCTATCTCTTCGCGGACCGTTCCGTGGATCACGCTCCGCGTCTTGAATCCGCCACGCGAAAACCCTCGCTGCTATCGCTTCTCGCCAATACCTATGCCAATAATCTTCTGGATGCGGCCTTGCGTGCGGAAGAGTTCGCCGTACTCGACCGCCTGGTCGCCAGCGTACCCGTTCGGACTCTAACCGCACACACGGACCCCTCCCGAATTCAACAACTATGCGATCTGATTTCCAGCGATTTTCAATCGCTGCCACGTGCCAGACGGAATCATCTCTAGGGATGCATTTGCGGGCTGTACGCCCTAGTTCGCCTGTTCCCGGCGTTCCGGCGGCGGAGGCCCAAAAAGGAACCCACCTTCGCAACCAGACATGGTTCTTACGCCGGTCCCGACCCGCCTCGCGTTGTCTAATACGCCACAGTACCGGTTCCCCGGTTGACTCGTGCTCGTCCTGCCAAATTCACTGTGCTAGCATCGTTTTGGGGTTGTCCCGTTCTGGAACATCATCAATGTCCGTATTGAATCCGCGACCTGTGCCTGTCCCACACGGGAACAGTCCGGCCACGTCTGGTTCACGGCACTGACTCGATCCGCGTGTCCGCAGCCCGGCGGCGGAAGCGAATGGGGGACCGAAGACTGAGGAGGAACCGTTATGAAAAGTCGCGGGTCTGTCGTAAAGCTTTTGTCCTATTCTGCTGTCACACTGCTCGCTTGCTGTCTATTGGTTGCTGCTGCGTTCCGCATCACCGGCGCATCGTCGCGCAAGAATATCTCCGCGAAAACGGCTGCCTCTCCGCGTCCGTCAACGAATGCTACTTCTCTGGCGGCCAAGGCCAAATGGCTGCAGGCTTACGGCCAACTGCCGCTGAGCTTCGCTGAAAACCAAGGCCAGACCGCACAGGAGGTTCGCTACGTTTCTCACGGCCCGCAATATGATGTTTTCTTGACCCCCCAGGAAGCCGTCGTGGCTTTGCGACGCACGCAGCGTCTGGACTTTTCTCCGCGTCATCGCGCGGCCTCGCTCAAGGCCTTGCGCGCCCTGCGCAACAGCGCGAAAGCTCCGACCACTACAGCGTTGCACATGCACTTTGACGGCGCCAATCCGGCTCCCCGGGTAATGGGCGCAAGCCAACTGCCGGGCAAGGTGAATTATTTCATTGGCAACGATGCCAAAAAGTGGCACACCGATATTCCCACCTACTCGCAGGTGAAATACACGCAGGTTTATCCCGGTGTCGATTTGCTCTTCTACGGCCACCAGCGCGATCTCGAATACGATTTCGTGGTTGCTCCGGGCGCGGACCCCAATGCGATTCGCATGAGCCTGGCGGGAGCGCGCAAGGTGCGCGTTGATGCTCACGGTGACGTTCTGGTCAGTATTACCGGCGGAGACCTCCGGCTCCATAAACCAGTGGTCTATCAGAACATCAACGGCCGCCGCCAGGAAATCGATGGAAATTACGCCGTACACGGTAAGGTCGTGGCCTTCGCCATCGGCGCATATAATCGCCAAGAACCTCTAGTCGTTGACCCCGTCCTCGATTATTCCACTTACCTCGGCGGCACGAACGATGACGGTAGCAGTTACGCCATCGCCACCGATGCCAGCGGCGACGCCTACATTGTCGGCCAAACTGCTGCCGCTGACTTTCCGCCGACCAGCGCGTTGACTCCCGGGTCGAATGCCGGCGGTACCGGCTTCGTCGTGGAATTGAATCCCGCGGGCTCCACCTTGCTCTACTCCACCTACTTGGGCAGTAGCGCTGGCGGTGACTTTGCCTTCGGTGTTGCCTTCTCCTCAGGCGAAATATATGTTACCGGAGAGACTTTTGGGACTGACTTTCCCACAGCCGGCACAACGCCCGGCTTTAAGCCATCGATCACCACGAATCCGTCGGGTATCAGTTTCCTCACCAAACTCAATCCGTCGCTATCCGGCACCGCGTCTTTGATTTACTCCACCTATCTCGGCGGAAACAACGGTGACTTCGGCAATGCCGTCGCTGCCGACTCCACCGGTAATGCCTACGTAACTGGCGTCACTTATTCAACCGCCGGTACGGGCGACTCCAACTTTGCGGTCTCCGCCGGCGCTTACCAGTCCACGCTAGTGGATGCCAACGGAAGCGCTTTCCTAACCAGGATCGATACCACGCAATCCGGCAGTGCTGGGCTCATCTATTCCACATTTCTGGGCGGCGACGGTGCCTTCGCTTCGAATACTTCCCTCGACGTCGGTGACGCCGGATTTGGTGTAGTCGTTGACAGCACCCACGACGCGTACCTCGCTGGCGCCACGAGCTCCTCCTCCGCCGTGCCCTTTCCAACTACCGCGAACGCTTTCCAAACTGTCCCCAAAACGGGCAACGTTTGGAGTTCCGCGTTTATTTCCGAAATCAACACCACCCTCTCCGGTGCTCCTTCGTTGGTTTACTCCACCTATCTCGGAGGTTCCGGAAACACCCACGCCGCGGAGGGCGACGTCGCCTATTCCATTGACCTGCAGTCCGGTACCACCGTCACTTACGTAACTGGCTCGACCAACTCTTCGGACTTTCCTATTCAAAATGGCTTTCAGACCACCGGTGATCCCAACAACGGCTCAGCATTCGTCACCCTGCTCGACACCTCGGTGGGAACCTCTCTGAAATATTCCACCTACCTGAGCGACACTTTCACCAGCGGCAATTCCATCAAGGCGGATTCCGCCGGCAATGCTTATGTTGGCGGCGCCACAGCTTCGACAACCTTCAAGTCCACCACCGGCGCTTTTCAAACCGGCCTCGCAAGTGGTGCGAATGGCGATGGCTTCATCGCTGAAATCAGCCCGCTCGGAACCCCAGCGGATTTGGTTTACTACAGCTACTTTGGGGGCAGTGGAGCAGGGAGTTCGGTCTCTCCCGACGAAGTCTTCGGCCTGGCGCTTGGCACCACCACAGCTCCTCCTACGGTTTTCATCGCAGGTGTAACCTCCTCGTCGAATTTCCCGGTCACCACCGGCGCGTTCGACGCTGCTCTTAGTGCCGGCAGCACCACGGAAGGCTTCGCCGCCTCATTGACCCTGGAGCCCACCCTGGTCATTTCGCCCACTTCGCTGACCTTTACCGCCACAGCGCAGGGCACCGCCACCGCGCCACAAATCGTGACGCTGACGAACAACACTGCGGTGGCCATTTCCTTCACCAGTGCCACCATAACCGCGGGGGTTCCCGCAGCGGCGGA
>Ga0302222_10000257_pt1 | contig 32945 bp, 36 predicted proteins | sample II_Palsa_E2_2_FD_194570 | JGI IMG/M metagenome (GOLD analysis project Ga0302222, IMG submission 194570) | Peat permafrost microbial communities from Stordalen Mire near Abisko, Sweden - II_Palsa_E2_2 | ecosystem: Environmental > Terrestrial > Soil > Palsa > Peat permafrost | place: Sweden... | reverse complement strand
TGGTCCAGCAACCTGCGTGGGACGCGTTCGCTCCTAATTTCTTTCGCCGAGGACACGAAGGACAGCCCCTTGTATCCTGACGCTTTTACTCCCTCAGAAGAATAGTTATGAAAAAAGGGGGCAAAAAGGGGTCAAAAGGGGGCAACCAATGAGGAAAGAAAGAAGAACCTAACCCTAGATCCTCAAGAACCAAAGAGGCTGCCGGGCTTGGAGACGGACGAAAGCAGGCAGCCGAAGCAGGGGCTTTCAGCGTGAAACTGACGCATACCGAGCGCATACATGCGAATTGACGGTGAAATTTGTCTTTGCCCAGGAGGTAGCGTCGCAGTATTCAGGTCCACTACGGTTGTGCACGAATCAACTTTCGGCATTGACAGCTCGCTTGCATCTCAAGCAAAATCAGTGACGAGATTCCCCAATTCTGATTCTCCTATCTCGGAATCGCGGAAACGCTACGCAGCTTCTAACGCGCGTAGCGTTCGCAAGGGCTACGACAAGCCGCTTGACTAAGGAACTGGAGACTGAGGCTTATGTGTGTCCTGAATGGTTTCTGATCTGCGGAAGCGACTGATGTTTATGAGAAGCTTTGGAATCGTGTGCAAGTACTTACCAATTTACTGAAGCGCACCTCGCACGAGCGTGTAATACAAGACAAGCTTTACTCTTCTCGTTGTACTCGCCGAAAAACTTAATAAATGGGTTGGGGCAGGAATCGCCGCCGGCCCGACCACAAGGCCGAGTCCAGGCCTAGGTAGTCCTTTACGTCGCATTACGTTGCTGCGAACGTTGTGCTGCGAAGGGCCTTACCGCGATGAGGCGGTTGTGCCGGGTCAACCTGGGATGCAAACTGATCAAAACCTATCAGCCGATCTGCAACGACGGCACTACTACTGTCGCGGCTGTGGCCGACATTTACCCTCTGGAGTTCGCTCTCACTTCCACAAGGAATGCTTACGATCTGACAAACGTGATCGTGTGCGCGAACAACGCCAGCGAGAAGAGGAAAGGTTCAAAGCACGGCTCCTTAAGGAATGCTGCCCCAAATGCGGAGCCCGGTACCTTGATTCAATATCTGATCCGACTGATTGAGGCATCGCGTGAAGCTTCACAACCTACTCAGGAGCGCGATCCGCCACCCGGATGATGGAAAGGGCGTGGGGGGTAGCTTTGTTGGGCGGCGCACGCGCGCGCGTTCGGCACACAGAGGACTAGAGGGGTTCCGACAGCGTTTAGGATAACCGCGATACACGGCTAGTGAGAGCCGTACGGTTTTTCAAAGAAGAGGCGGTTCGGCGAACCGCCATACGGCGGAACTTGTTGATGGGAAAAGCGCGGTGTTGATAGCATCGCTCCAAAAATTAAACTTTGCGGCTGTGTCCCAAACCGCGCTGATGACGGCGTCTGCCACACATTCCTTCGCGGCGCTGACGTAGTACTGTTTTAGCTGGTTGGCGTCCAAAGTGGCCGATGCCAAGGCATCCGAAGGAGTGGAGAAATCTTGAGATAGAGTCTGATTTGCGAGAGATCCCAGTTCTCCCGAGTTGCCCATCGTTTGCCATGCACATTCATTAACTGTAGGAGGGTCGCCGCTAGACAGTATTTCCGGCGCATCTATAACAATGTGAGAGAGGTTCATCGAAAGGGCGGCCACCCACAAGGATTGACTGTAGCTTCCGTAACTGCCTTGGGGGGATGGAAGGAAGAGGTTTTGCTGCTCCAGGGCGTCCGCGCTTCCCCCGCTGTAGTCGCGCAAAACATAAGTGGTTCCACTCGCGGACGGCATTTGAAATGTCGGAACGACAGGAGCATCGCTGGATAGGTTGAGTCCGAACTGCTGAAAGTCAGCTTGGACGATTATCTGGAAGCCGACGCTCGGATCGAGGGCGCTGAAGGCGCTATTTCCCTGCAGATAAAGCAAGCTACAATTGCTGTTCAGTATACCAGTGCTGAGACCGCATGAGAGCATGTCGCCCGCGGGGCTGCTCGGGCCATTCGACCCTTGGCCGGGCGCTATAGCGCTAGGTCCGCTTGGCGGTAAAACACTGGGGTTGATCGGCCCTGCAATGGCTAGACTGTCGATGTCGCATCCGCTGTAAAGGCCGAATGGCAGTTCCCCCGTGTTGCCTGGGCAAGAATCATTATTGATGGTAACCGCGTATGTTCCATTCTCCACCGAATTCGTAGGTTGTAGCGTGACATAGTCCAAGTCGAGACATTGTAGCTGCCCGTCTGCCACATCGGTAATGTGATCGGGAGTCCAGCTCCAGCAGGTTGGAGTGGCCGAATCGGTGAGTGAAGAGGTGGTGTCGAGAGGCGACATGACGCTCTTCGGCGAAGTTTTCTTGGGCCTCCCCAGTTTGCCAACAGAACTTGCCCCCGCCGACAAAATTTGCGATCCAGAACTTGCGTTCAAGCTAGATGACTAGGAGAATCAAAAACAGTTTTCTCCTTTGCCGCGCGGACCGGCCGAGGAAAAGGAACGAGAGACAAGCCGCAATTTTATGATCTTATGGGTGATCTTTCAGTGCTTCCCTGCCGTGATGGTGCTTGTCCGGAACGGCGTTTGTTGGACTAGAAGAATATGCTGGGGGGAAATGGCGGCTAGATGACTGGTGAGCGATGTTGGTGTCTCGCGCCCGCTGGCGGGCGGAATCCGTTGGGAGACATCAGATGCGTATTAAGCTGGCGCAGGGGCCAGATGCCGGACGAACGTCATCCGGCATCCTTGCAGTCGATTAGTGGGTTTCGACCGGACAGACGTTCAACGGAAAGTGCCCACGGGCGACGTTTGGGCCGCGCGGTCGCTGCTTTTCTCCAACCAGCGCAAAAGCCGCCGGGTAGTGTCCTAATAGTGCGTTGCCGAGTTTTCCACAATACGTAAGGTTATGCGTCACAGACTGGCATCCATAAATTATTGAAACTGTCGCAATGTCTAAAACCCGAAAACTCTCATCCACCAAGACCCTGAAGTTGTCCGAAGTGCATCAACGTTTGGCTAAAAGCCGCCGCGAAGTGGGGCAGATGCGCCTTCGTGCTAACGAAGTAGTCGAGCAAACCCGGAGGAGGCTCAGCCGGCGTTTTATTGGGTTCTTGTCTTAGGTTTGGTCTTTGGTGATCAATCGGCGGTCACGGTGAGATTCCGTGCGCGGCTCTCCAGTGCTAAGTTTGCACTTCTCTCCCGGTTTGGCACCGCAAGTAGGACAAGGGATTCCGCAATTCCAGAGACGATAGAAAGTTAAGGTAGTTGCAGAAGTGGAGGAATGTCGGGATTTCACACGGAAAAGCGGAATTTGCGCACTGGCCAGTTGCCTTCGTGGCAGTCGATGGCACGCCAGTGCCATTTACCGGTTAGGTGGCCTAGGCTAGTCTTGTTCTTGAGCAGCACTTGGGGGAGGGCTGATCAACATACGTCCCACGACTCAACCCGAGTCTGGGGCGTTTTGTTTTGCACTCCAAGCGATACTGCCAAAGCCGACCGGCTAGGAGGGCACAAGGACCACGCGACGCTGTCAGTGGCTTCCTTGCCCGCCGGTCGAATTGTCCTTCCGCTTAGAGGTTATCTGGGATTCCACAAAGCTCTCGATCTCGTCCAGAGGAGTTTCGATGCCTACGCCTTCGGTCGGCGTAGCCGAACTGGATTGACGCCCACGGTTCCGTCGCTCCCAGCCGAGTTGTCGATGCCTCATGCGGCAACAAGCACTGCATCGCGCTGCGACACTCTTACCTCCGTCCCCGAGTTGAGCAACCGGGCAAGTACCCCAAGATTGCCAAGCGTGTTCACAAGCTGAAAATCGCAGTCACAAGGTCGAAACTTTCTCCGGCGGAAAGGATTACGGAATTGTACTAGCCGGCGGAGGTGCAGCAGGCACTGCAGCTCCGCTTACTCATTAGCCCGACACAATAAACGAGTATTTCTGATTCAAAGCTGCAAGACTTGGATCCCTTTCCAATCTCCTCACCACATCGCGGAATTCTGAGTCCACATGAACTGCCCTTTCTTTCCATGTTGGCGACGTGTGGCGTACCAAAAACGAATGCAGCTTCACGGTCTCGCGCAGATACCGCATGTTGAGGATCAGGCTGATTGTTGACCAGCTCCGATACAAGATCGATGTACCGCTCGCGTACACGGGGAAAGTGATGTGTCCGATACCACAGGCCGAATGAAAAATTGGCCTCTTTCTTCATTTCCTTGTGGATGGGAAATCGAATCCCCAGGTTCGACGCTTCATACCACTGCGCATCCCTTAGCTTCCAAAAACCTCCAGGACCATCGCGATGTATGAATTTCTCGCAAAACTCTGCAAGTACAAACTGATAAAACTGCCGATCCGCGTGCTCAGGCACATTCCCTTCATCAGAACCCCTTTTGGTCTTCATTGAGAGTTTCCAAACATATCGTCGGCACCTTTTTCATGCCCAACAGCTTGGCGGCTTCGACTCTACCGTGCCCGGCCACAATTGTCCCTGAGCGATCTACCAGGACAGGATTCGTGAAACCGAAAGCGCCGATGCTGTATGCAATCTGCCGAATCTGACGCTTCGAATGTGTTCTCGCGTTTAGCGGATACGGCACAAGCTGTTTAATTTCCTGATACACAACTGCTAATTCCGAAGTGTTCCTAGAGCCCGGCGTGTCCATCAATACTAATCCTCCCGGAACCTCGAAATCCGAACCTGGATGATTGACTTGACTTGCTGACACGCGACTATCCCGAGTTCGCTGGTCATCTGCCCGATCTAGCCTTCCGCTGCACAGGAAAAACCGTCCGCCAATCAATCGGCATGAATGGTTACATGTAGACGCTCCGAACAAAAGCACTATGATGTATATCTTTTGGGCACAAATTGGACGAGGCGTTGGATGTATTGTCTTCGATAGCCCTGGCGTACACGAGAGCGGCTTAATCGGGAAAGACAAATATAATTCAGTGTTTGCACGAACCGGTTGCGTGTCCGCCCGACTACTCTTCGTTTGTTGAAGGCGCGCAGTTCCGGGGTCGGCCTGGAATGCGAAAGGACTAGTAGATTTGATCACTGCCGGGATCGACAGTAGACTGAAGCGTTCGAGTTTGCCGGGTCCATTCGATTCGCTGCTCGATCTATTGCTGCGCATCCGCCTCTCTGTTCACGAGCTTCGAAGGACGTGCAACTGCGTTCGCGCGCCAGGTCAATGCTCCATTCGATTGAGTCATCGCCCTGCTAAGCTGAAGGTCGTTCAGGAGGCGATGCGCCAGATCGATCGCAGCGTGCTGCCAAAGCTCCGAGACGGCGGAGATGCGATTGCGTTTATTCTGCCGACGGCAATTGAGTGGGTGGGATGGGAATCGATGAAGATCCTCGACACTGAAGAAGAGTTCAGTGAACATGTGCGCGATCTCGCTCATGCCGGGCTTGATGGAGCGCTTTTGATGCTTCTCGGAATGCTTGGCCCGCACCTACGACAACAGTCTGACGAGATAGACCGCAGGATGATTCCGCTTCTGATGGGCATCGCTCTGCGGCAGTTCCGGCAATCACTTGACTGCGAAGACATGGTCGCCGCACAGAGGCTTGCGGCGATCATTTTCAGCGCTCTGCATTTCAATCCGGACTACTCACTTGCTCGTGATCGAGTACGCCAGCGCGCGCCCTACAATTTCGAGACCTACCGGAACTGGTTTACGGCCTGTGTTGACGAAATTCGCTCGGCCCATCCATTGCTCGATGCTCCCGGTCTTTTGCAGCGCTCGATCGAACTCTTTCCATCGCTTCTTGGGGCCCCAGGCGATCCGTTGCCGTTGCCTTTGCAATTCGCCGACAAGTCCCGCGGCTACATGGAGCAGAGTGGCCAGGACCTCCTGGAACTACTTGCCCAGCAATTCGAGCGGCGGGAGTATCGCACTGGAACTTACTGCTGTCCAACCGTATGGGAGTTCGTGAGTTGCGGACTCCATCCTGTGGTGCAGGATTTCATGCGACGCCGGAACCATCGCATTCCGCCGTTTCAACTCGCGTTACTTCTCCAGATAAGGGATAGTCTGGTCCGAAGAACCTTGTGGGGCTGAGAGACCATGTTCGACTCTGAGCGACGAATTCAGGCCGATACGAATGGCGCTTTATCCGAGCTGAGCCGGTTTCGGCTTTACTCAGGAGGCGTTGATCTTTCTCTTACGTCGGGTACACGTGTGCACCAAGTTCTTGCATTCTCATCAAGATCCAAGCTACAGTTACTGAGAAATGACAGGCGTTTCCGCGAGTTCGAGCAACGTTGCAGGGCGAAGGAGGCAGACCCGGCTTTCGGATCGCGCCACGAATGCGCTCGCGCTCCAGTCTGCCGAAGACGAAGCTGTCGCCTCGGCCGATCCTCTCGCTTGCGATAAGTTCTTCGCCGAAGAGTTCGTGTCCCTCAATCGTGATCATGCGACTTCGCTACTCGCACTTCGCGCTGGGAACTCTGCGCGGGAGGCGTTAGCGATCTTTGAACCCACGCGGGTTGTTGCGCTCGCAATCCTGCGCGACTTGGGGATGATGGCGGCAGCATTGGTTCATGACGGCGGCCCTTCTGCGGAGTTAGCGCAAGTGCGGCGCGCATTGGCGCGCATGGGCCGTATTGCCGACGAAGTCCCTCGCGATACCGTGTTCTCGTACGGGCCAAGAAATCCAAGGGGCACGCGCGAACGGCATTTCACCGGCACCAGCGATGAACGCGCTTTCATCGGATCGTTTCGCGAGGGTATTACCGCGACAGCTTCAAGCATCGTAGCTTTGCGCAAAGCCTGCGAAATGTCTTTGGATGATGAAGATTTTCCGGCGACGGTCGACGCGGCGGCCGAACGCTTGCGGCAAGTTGTCGAAATCATGGTCCGAGTGCGCAGAGAAATACGCGCCGAGGTGTTTACCGGCGAAATCAGGCCATTCTTCGAGATCATAGAAATAGCGGGGCGTGAATTCGTAGCACCGGGAGGGGCTCAGATCCCATTGCTCGCGATCGATATGATGACCTGGGCGGACCGGATTCCTCAGCTTCAGCTCTATCGATACCTGCGCGAAAACGTCGACTATTACCCCCGGCTGTATCGAGATCTTATCGAGGATATCGAGGGCCGCCCATCGTTGCTTCAACGGTTGAATGCTTACAGCAAAGGCAAGAGCGCTGGCCGTCCAGCGCAAGCTGTGTATAGGTTGATGGCGGAATTAGTGCGGTTTCGCTTTCCCCATCGGAAAGTAACACAGGAAAACATGCGGCTGCGCGCGTACGGCTCGTACCAAACACAGGTTCTCGATCAACTTCTGGAAAATACGGTTGCTGCCCAAGTTCGCATCAAATCTTTAGTCGAAAAGATGCTATGACATTATTCAATTTGTTGTAGTAATATCACCTCAACCTGAGGAGGACACCATGGGAAGACGTTGTATTGCCATCGGATATTTCAACAAGGATGAGAGTTGGTACTTAGCAGAAGCGACGCGCTTGCTGCAGACTGCAACTAAGCTGGTAAAGGCCAAAAACAAAGCAGCGGCGAAGAAGGCGCCCGCAAAAAAGGCCGCCAAAAAGAAAGTCCACGAGTAGGTCATAAGAAGCATCGAGACTGCCGCTCGCGGGCATTGGTACGTTTGCACATTCGGTCATGCATGCATGATAGGAACCAACCACCATATCTTTGCTTCCATCCCCAGTTCAATTAATTCGTTGGTCGCGTGCGGCGGAATCGATGTCCAGAATTACGATCGTCGGGGCGGGCATCTTGAGCCCGGAGCAGATTACTCGGGAAGGAGATTGCGCCCTCCGCGCGAGCGACTTAATCTTCTACCTCCTCGACCTGCATTCGTGTCTTCGAAAGTACTTAAGAAGCCTGGGACCCGAACTCGTCGATCTCGATTCCATTTATCGCGAGGGGCGGCGAGATACCGATGTCTACGACGACATTACGCGGCTGGTCGTGTTTGCCGCGGCGGTGCGGCGTCGAACCACACTTCTTGTCCCAGGGCACCCGGCTATCTATGTCACCGTCACGCGCCAGATAGAGGAGCGCGGTCGCGCCATGGGCATCGAGACGGTGGTTCTTCCGGGCGTCTCCTCGATCGACACCATGATCCTTCAACTCGGATTGGAGATCGGCGAGCGCGGCGTTCAGATATACGAGTCTAACCGCTTCATCTACAACGGCATCGTCCCCGATCGTCGGGTACCCCTGTTCCTGCTCCAGCCTGGCACCGTCGGCTCGTCCTTGCTGACCCACCGATCTGCCAGCAAACCAAAGCGATTTGATGCCCTACGACTCGCCTTGCTCCAGTTTTATCCGCCGAAGCACCCGTGTGTCGTGCTTACCAGCCAGTCGACCGTCGCACGTCCTGCTCGCAACGCCACTGTGCGCTTGTCGCAGCTTGGCATTCGATCGGTCTTCAACCACGATACTTCGCTGTTCGTGCCTCCCTGCGAAGAGATGACGGTTGTCCGAAAGGATTACTACGCAGGCCTTGCTGATCCACATCGCCTGGCTGGTTTGATACGCCGGCCAAAGCGGGGCTGCCGATGAAACGCCCTGGTCGCGAGTACGAATCCTGTTCGCCGGCTAAGCGCCCTCTTCTCTATGATCTGGCGTACAACGTTTTTGACATTCCGGCTGAATGCGATCAACTCTTCGCGCTGGCTGGGCAGCACGGCCTGACTCGTGTCCGACGCATGCTGGACCTTGGGTGCGGCACTGGTCAGTACGCAGCTTATCTAGCATCGCTCGGCATTTCGGTTACCGCGATCGACACCGACCGGTACATGCTGAGCCACGCACGGCACGTCGCGCGACAAGGGAATCACGGCGTGGTGGGCATCAACTTTGTGAAGGGAGATATGCGTGAGCGAATCGCAAGCCAGCGCGTCGATCTTTGTATTTGTCTGGGCGCATCGTTTAACTCGCTTATTAACGACGGTGACGCCGCCAGGACACTCGATGCAGTTGGCGCTGCGCTAACTACACCAGGTGTATTTCTCTTGGAGTTGCACGACCCGCGAGCCACTTACGGCAAGGACTTGACCGCACGTTGGACGGTCAACACAGCTGCGGCCAGGGTTCGAGGCCAATTCTCGATGGTTCCCATGCGCACGGGAGTGTACAGATGGGACATTGCGGTGCGCGCTGAATTCGTGGATGGCGGAAGGAGCCGGATGCTAATGCGCACGAAAGCGCGGCCGTGGAAGAGGCGCGACATTGAGCGTATCTGTGGTGCGACCGGTTCCATGCGCCTCGCCGGCTGGCATCGAGTGGTGGAAGCAGGAGCGGCGCCGCGGATTATCGCCGCATTTACGCGGGCACACGACCCGGTGACAACTGGAAGGGATGCAAAGCAGGTGAGGGACCGCCGATAATGCCGGAATCGAGAGCACCATCGAGGCGGCTCTCCGCCGAGTATTTCGGCGCGGAGCGTGACTTTTGGTGGAACGATGACTTCGTAGCTCTCATGGCGAGGCGCCTGCACCTGAGAAGCGCTCGGCACGCGCTGGATGTCGGATGCGGCGTGGGGCACTGGGGCCGGACCCTTCTTCCCTATCTCCGCGCCAGCGCGCGTGTGACGGGTGTTGATCGACAGCGACAGTGGGTGCGCCGCGCCACAACGATTGCAATCAAGCGAGGTATCGGGGATCGCGTGAACTATAAATACGGTCTGGCAGAGTCGCTTCCCTTCGCCGACGGATCGTTTGATTTCGTTACCTGCCAGACGCTCCTGATTCACGTAGCCGATCCGGCGCGCGTCCTCGCAGAGATGCTGCGCGTGACGAGGCCATGTGGGCAAGTGCTGCTCGTCGAACCGAACAACCTGGCCGCTGCCCTCGTGTATGGCAGCACGGTCGCCACAATTTCAAACACCAAACGCGTGCAACTGGTGCGTCTCCAGTCGACCTGTGAACGCGGTAAAGCCGTCATGGGCGAGGGCAACGATTCGATTGGAGACCTGGTGCCAGGATTGCTCTTAGAGGCTGGGGCCGTCGATATTAGAGTGTATTTGTCAGATTGCGCTTCGCCCCTTGTGCCTCCGTACGTAGACGCGGCGCAACAGGCCTTCCGAGATCAACTTCTTGACTGGGCCAGGCGCGGATATTGGTTGTGGGAGCGCTACGACGCACAACGTTACTTCGCAGCTGGCGGCGGAACGGCTGCGACTTTCGAGCGTTACTGGTCGATTGCAATCAGTTATCTGGACCAGATAGCAAACGACCTGTTACGGGGGACCTACCACAGTGCGGGAGGCGGCATCATGTACTTGGTTTCGGGTCGACGCACCGATTCGTAGCCCGTCTCCTTCTGAAGACCGTAGTCTTCAGATCATCGTTACTGGGTAATCTGCAAACGATACTTTGGCGCATTTCAGAAGCCTCGACGCCGACATTCACGCTTTGCGCTGCGCCATGGACGCTGTCCATCGGCTTGTGCTCGACGACCTGGAAGATACCAAGGACCATCATTACGCTGGCCCAGCCTGCATATTGTCTCTCATCGATGCTTGACGACCGGAGGAGAGCCGCAACCTCGCGCCGAGTTCGCGGCCGCTCCGCTAAGCGCGTCACAAGCGGCAACGCTTCGCCGCCCAAAACGATCGAGGCTTCGTTCAGGACGTTGGTCAGACGAAGTTTCGCCTGTTTCCTGTCGACGAATCTGGCTACGACTTGTGTCGGAATCCACAGCAACTCTGCATCTTCGAGATCCATGCAATGAAGCGCCGGATATATTTCCATCATGCGGCCGGTGATTCCGAGCAAATGATGCCGATCCACTTGCATCCACCAAGATGCAAATTGCTCATCGTCGAGAATGGCATAAGGCTTCCAGCTGTAAGTCGAGAGGAATCTGTAATAGTCATTGCGCTCGGCGGCGGTGAGCAGCAGTCCCTGAATCTGTCCGTCAGGGTTCTTCAACCGACCAAGGTACCAACCCTCAGCAACAGGGCTGAATAACAGATGGGTTGGCGCGATGGTGTCCTCATTGTTGTAAAGACCCATAGAAAAGCGCACCTTGTCCGGAACATCGGTTACTGCTCTGACGATTTGTAGAGCTCCTATCCGATCGAGCCCTTGATTCGGTCCGTTTACCGCACAGATAACCTCCGAAGTAACAGCAAGATATTGAGGCGCAATGTCCAGGTAGTCCTCCGACCATTTCACCGGACTAAGACCATGGCCCGACAAATTAGCAAACACCGGCGAGCCGGGGTTGACCACGAAAGGGTCAACGTTGAGTTCCAGCAATCGGGGATACCGCTTCTGAAGCCTCACAATTGAGTCCATCGTCCTCATGAAACGCTCGCGGGTGTCTCCTGGAAAGCCGGGAATCAGGCCCGCACGTACAAAGATTCCCGCTTCAAGGAATGCTTCAAGCGCCTTGATGTTATCCGCCTCGGTCCTGCGCTTGTTCATAAGAGCAAGCGTCTCGTCGGACATGGATTCGATACCGACGAAGGTGATGGCGAGCCCGGCGCGTTTGAGCAACCGCGCGGTTTCAAGGTCCATTTGCGCACGCATAAGACCACCCCAGGTGATTGAGATCGAGCGCGCCAACACTTCCTCCGCAAAGGTGCGCAGCTTCACACCATTTGCGTTGAGCAGTGAATCTGTGAACTCCATCTGCTGCATACCATAGAGTCCGATGAGCTCTTCGACCTGTTCGACTGTGCGCGCTACGGAGTCAGGTCGATAGTGACGCCAGAAGGACCACTCGCTGCAGAAGGCGCATCGGTCCGTGCACCCACGAGACATCTGAAGCGGAAGCTTGCGCGGAGAGCCGTAGAGACCAAGTGGCATTCTGCTGAAGTCTGGCGTGGGGAGGGAGGACATCTGGAGCAACCTGCGATCGCTTTCGACCACTTTTCCGCTCGCCCGGTCAAGCGCTACAGTGCCAGGCACCTGTTCGGTCAGCCGCCCGCCGCCATTCAGAAACGCTTCATACAAGTGCAGCAGGGTTTCCTCGCCTTCGCCGGTGACCGCGACGTCGAAGAGTCCGGACATGAGGCCGAGGTTTGTCGCCGCCTTGCTCTGGGTGACCTGCGGTCCACCTGCAACGATGAACGGCGGCGAGCGTCGGCGCTTCAGGTGAGATGCAGCCATCAGGGTCGTCAGGTAATTTGAAGTCCACGTAGAGAACCCGATAAACGCTACGTCCGGGATCTTGGCAACGACGCAGCCCATAAGGCGATCAATACCCAATAGATAATCGTGCAAGTATCTGGGATTAATTCCACGTTCGAGGCAATAGCGGATATAGAGCTCATCGATCTTGCCTATGAGAGGTTCTCGGCATCCGGTTTCATGCCCGCGAAGAATTCTGAGGACCAACGGCAAATCGGGAACGTCGGTCACGTATGTTTCGCCAAAAACGCCAATTGACGAATGAGTCGGGGCATAGGAGTCAGGAACGAGCGGTCTAAGGTCAAGGACCTCGAAATCGTCGTGTCCCGCCCGGCGCAGATAGGCCATTAGGGCTGCAATGCCAGCGGGCGGCCCGCCATTGGTCTGATACGGCGGGACGACACATAAGATGTTTCGGAACGAGCGGCGTGACATACTCCCCCTTTCGACCATCCGAATCGGGCATAAGAGACTATAACAAGACGGCAAGCAGAAAGAGCGGCACACAGCAAAGCCTTGACCGATCAGTCGCTCGACGTATCCCGGGAACCTGGAAGTGGCACATATTTTAGGGGACGAAGCGAACATCGCCGTAGTAGGAGAGGCGAGCGATGGAGGCGGTCAAAATGGCACGTGCCCTCACGCCGAAAGTTGTCCTCATGGACTGGGCCATGCCCAAAATGAGCGGATTGCTGGCGACCCGGCGAACTCTGGAGGCACAGCCTGAGATTGCGATCCTGATCTTAAGCATGCATTCCGAAGCGATCCTGCTCCGCCAAGCGATCGAGGCTGGCGTTCGCGGATTTATTCTCAAGAACGCTGCGGAACTGGATTTGGCCTCGGCAACCACACAAGTAGCCTCAGGAGAATTTGTGCTTGACCCGCACTTCTGGAGGCGAGGCTTGGCCGTTCTTCAGAGCTGGGAGCGACGGCCGGCTGTGCAAAGCGGTGTGGCAGCGAGGGCGGCGTCGGGACATCGGTCTGCAACGAGTGACGTGCACAAGACATAGTGTCGAAAATCGGCAGATCGTTTCACTCGTTTGTTGAAATTCCAGCGAACCAGCCTCATCTAGGCGAAGCATGTGAGAGGAACTCCAGCGCCGTCGTTACTCCGAGGCAACCTTTCTCAATTGACTTGTGCCGTTGAGGCATTTGCTCGATATTTCCAGTTTTCTCCTCCCCCCAGCCCGTTTCTGGATAGCAGGCGGGATAGTCCCAACTGGCCGAAGACTCGCCCGAAAAGCGCGAAACGCCGACCGCACCGGATGACAGGAGACCTCTAACGACCCCATCTGAACCAGCGTTCAGTTGCGCAAAGCCGAAATAAGCAGCCCTACTCGAGGCACGTTGTACAAATTCAAGAAGCACGCACTATCTGATCAACGGCTACGTAGGTCAGCGCTACACATTGTTTTTCGCGCACAACTCTTCGGCCAGGCGCGAACATAACTGCTAACTTCTGCAATGTTTGTTTCCGATTCCGTACTTCGCCGCCGAGAAGACTCGAAGAAGAGAACACCGACACATTCAGATCTGCTCAAAGAACTCTTCCAACGACCACGACCGATCGGCAATCTAGTTAACTTGATAAGCCAAGCGTGGAAGTCTGCGGCGTCTCGTATCTGTCCAGTCGAAAGCCCGGCGCTATAAACGCGCGCCGCTGGAAGTTTGAATGCCACACATTCCGCTAGTCATGGAGGAAAACCTCAGGATGAAGCCCGGAGAAAAGAAGCCGAAAAAGCAAGTAACTATTGCGACATCGCGAAGGTGGGGATTGGCCGAAGTTGGGCAAGCTCGGTTCTGATTCGTTCCAGCCGTTCGTTCCTGAACTGGTATTCGGATTTCGCCGCGAGGGTCTGGGATTGCCCCTGCTTCCAGTGCAAGCTGTTGGCATGATGGATTGCGTCCATCTCCTTGCTTAAGGTCGCAATCCTAGCCCTCGTTTTTGCGTTGGGTTCCACAGCCCATGCCCCCCAATGCATTGGCCATTTCCGCACACAACCCTGAATTGCCGCGGATTATACTCCCCCCTTCCACATTTCAAAAGCTATGGGTTTGTCAAGGCGTAGTTCCGAAAATCGATATGCAAAGCCTATGAGTACCCGACGAGTGGCTAACCGGAATTTATTTCGAGGCTGAAGTCGGCTTCAAGAAGATGCTCTACTTGCAGAACGGTATCGCCCGATTTCACGAAGTCAGCCGGAAAAGCGGAAGCAACTATGCAAGAAAATTCGCTCGAATCCCTGCTCCGGCCATGCCATGTAGTGAGAGATTTGTTTAGCTCGGCTGTCCGGTTAGCAGACAGTCAGACTGCTAACCGTTCTGAGTGTCGAGCCCGGCTCCACGGTTGCCCCCGTCAATGCCCGAAAATTGCGAGGCATTCGCCTGTCGACGGGTCTCAGAGACCGGACTGCTGCATCCGATCGCTGGACATCCTCCGTCTCACCGGCTCGGTCGTTTCTCGGGTTAGTTCAGGCGTAAGTCAATGACACTAGGGCTCTTAGAGGCTTGCGTAGAACCTGTACACGAAGTTCGAATCCCTCTCCCTCCGCCACGCAGTCTGCACTGCAGAGAAAGTCGGCTCCTCTTCCTCCGAAATACACAGAAAATTCCCGTATTTCGCGATTGTCTCCCGGAAACCGGACCGCGTCCGGCACATAGCGCAGCAGGAAAAAATCGAGCTGTTTTCTCTCGGCCATTATCAGTTCATAAAAAGCGAATCGTTATCCATGCCTCGTTGTTTTCCGTGCCGGGTTGTTTTTGCTGATGGCTTTCAATGTTCCACCCACGCCGGAAACGGCCTCCTGGGCGAAGCTCGAAATGCCTCAATCAACTCCCGCACCACTCCGCGCCGGCCGATCAAGGCTCGCACCAACTCTTCCAACTCGTCCCATTCTCCGCCGTACCACTCCGGAGGAATCTCTCCCGCCAAGGTCCACACTGCATCCTCTTCCATCCTCTCGATGCGCGACAACCACGGCTCAAACAATTCCCACCCGCGCACGCCCTCATACGCTTCATTTCTCGCATACACGCCACGCAGCGGATAATCAGGGAATGTCCACTCCCCGGCGTTGAAGCAATATCCTTGATCGATGAACGCCGCTGTGTACTTTCTGTCCCTCAACTTCCTCCAGAAGGCCGCCTGCCGTCCGTTAGCGTTGCCCGTCCATTTATCGACCACCAGCATCCCGGCAAATGCTTCCAGGTTCCGCACCAGCCCGAACATCTCCACGGGAAGATAGTCGAACACCTGCCCTTCCAGGGGATTCACCGCATACCGCGATCCAAATTGTAATCCGGCCTGGCACGGGATCGTGTTGTGCGCTAGCGGAATACTCAGTTCTGCGATGTGCTCCACCAGCCAGTCGCCCACTTCCACTACTTCCGTCCCGGGCACTGGCAGTCCCGCCCGCTCCGCCAGTCGCGTCGCCAGCATCTCATTCGTCAACACTCGCAGGTGCTGCGGATTGTTCCGGAATTTCACCACATAGAACTGCCCATCGGAGCAGCGCATCAAATGTCCCTGCGCTCCCCCGCGCATTCTTCTCACGTGTTGGACCGCTTCCACCACTATGCGTATTGCGCCTCGCCATTGCCGAACGACCAGTTCTCCTTTTTCACTTCGACCAGGTTGATGAGCACGTCTTCACGCCGAATTTTGAGCCGCTGATGAAGTCCATCGGCGATCGCTTCGTAGAACGCCCGCTTTTTATCGACGGTGCGTCCTTCATTGAGCGTCACCTGAATGAATACGCAGTCTGCGGTTCTCTGAATCCCCAGATACGTAGCGTCGAACACAAAGTCTTCAGCGGGGTGCTCCGTAATGACCTGAAAACGGTCGCCTTTAGGAACGTTGAGAGTCTCGATCATCGCGCCGTAAACGACTTCACCGATGACCCTGCGGTAGTCGGCGGATTTACCTTGCGCGAGATCGACGCGAGCGAGTGGCATGAAGGAAACTCCTTGCTGTGGCGGATTAAACCGCTGGACGACAGAACCCCGCCGCTCAGAACGGCGGATTGCGCCCTTGGCGTTGACATCTTACCCCAACTCGCCGGAATTCTTACTGTTCCGGGCTCAAAACAGGGAACGCCGGACATTAGGTCGCCGGCAGCTCGGGCTTCCCCGACGCGCTGTACCGGAGCGCGACGGCGGGAAAGATTGAATCTATGACTATCGGCAAGGGCAGCAGTTGATATTCGAGGGGACGGCAATCCAGCATCAATGCATGTCCGGCGGCGCCAAAAATGGCGATGAATTGGTGAATGATCCCGCAGCGCGTACCGACGAATTCGTGTTCCGCCTTCTGACACAACACGCGCCTCTTGACAACCGAAGGAATGAAGACGAATAAACAACTCAAATGGTTTCCGTACGCGCCGCACTACGGATTACGCTACGGTTTTGCCCCGGCTACCGGGGATTTCCAACGACTTAGAGGTCGTCCGCCTCTTGTAAGTCCTTTAAAGTCGTGTATGGGCCGTTCTTTCACGGCGGTAACACGGGTTCAAATCCCGTCGGGGACGCCAACAAAATACTGGACTTCCACGAACCCGCCGTTTTTCTTCACGATCCAATTAGCGCGAAACGGCAGAAAGCACTAGACGTTCTGACTCCGGAAGATCCACTTCGGACGATGATCGAGTTGGATGCTTTCGCTGGGCTGCGCCGAGGCGAACTGATTGGGCTTCGGTGGCAGGACGTGGATTTCGAAAGTCTCACCTTGCACATCCGCCGATCGGTCGTGGCAATGGTGGAAGGTGCGCCGAAAACGGAAGCTTCCTTGAAAGACGTTCCGCTGGACGCGCAAACAGCCGAATCGCTGTGAGGCTTGGAGACATCTCTCTCCTGGGCGATTCATCAACTGCACGGACATGTGTCCATCACGGGCGTAGATCAGCATGCCTTTCGGTTGCGGTACGGATGCGGGCTTCCCGTCTGGACCGGAGGCATCGATATGGATAAGATGCCACGCCCCGAGTAGCTTCTCTCGCGCACTAGCCTTATTCGCCGTCTGGGCCGACACGGACAGGCTGAAGATCATCGCAACAACTAACAGGGTTCCGCAGCCACGCTTCCTTCTGCGAGCGCCACTCATCGACCCACCAAGGTTTGGTGGAATGGGGAGTAGCGCGCCCCCGCTACCTCGACCTTTGAGGATGCTTCCTCAAGAGCCTGAACATCCTCATCTGTAAATACGATGGTCGCTCCGCCGAGGTTCTCTTCGAGACGCGAAAGCTTCGTAGTGCCGGGAATCGGAACAATCCAGGGTTTTTTCGCAAGCAACCACGCAAGAGCAATTTGTGCGGGCGTGGCCTTCTTCTTCTCCGCAAACTGGGTAATGACATCGACCAAAGCATGGTTTGCCTTGCGATTGTCCGCACTAAACCGCGGCACGGTGTTGCGGAAGTCGGTACTGTCGAACTTCGTCTCAGGGTCGATCTTGCCCGTCAAGAAACCCTTACCAAGCGGGCTGAACGGAACGAAGCCAATGCCGAGTTCCTCAAGCGTAGGTATCACCGTCTTTTCCGGTTCCCTCCAGAACAGCGAGTATTCGCTCTGAAGGGCGGCCACGGGCTGCACCACGTGGGCGCGACGGATTGTCTTCGCACTCGCTTCTGAAAGACCGAAGTGCTTTACCTTGCCCTCTTGGATAAGCTCCTTCACCGCCCCGGCCACATCCTCAATCGGAACGTTGAGATCGACGCGATGCTGATAGAAGAGATCGATGGCATCCACTTTGAGCCGCTCGAGCGATGCCTCCGCGACCTGCTTGATGTGCTCGGGCCGGCTATTCAAAGCACTCCACTTGCCGCCGTCTTCCGGATTCGCCTCCCAGCCAAACTTGGTCGCGATCACCACGCGGTCGCGAAACGGGGCAAGAGCTTCACCAACGAGCTCTTCGTTCAGAAGAGGCCCATAGACTTCAGCCGTATCGAAGAACGTGACGCCGCGCTCTACAGCAGCATGCAGCAGGGAGGTCATTTCCTTCGTGTCTTTCGGAGGCCCATAGGACCAGCTCATCCCCATGCAGCCAAAACCCAAGGCTGAAACTTCCAGTCCGCCCATTCCCAGTTTGCGTTTTTGCATAGCGATCCTCCTAAGTTCTGTTGAAAGTTTTGTTGAACGTCCGCTCGAAACTTGGTCGCGAGTACCGGTTGTCGCAGATCAAGGCCACGCGCGTCTGACAAAAGACTAGGCTTCTATCGTTCATGACACAAGGCCGTTGCCATCGCAAGGAGTTATGAGTAGCATTCATGAATCATGAGGAACGATTTAGGAGAACTTTCAGCGTTCGTAATTGTTGCGGAAGAACGTAGCTTTACCCGCGCCGCCGCCCGGCTAGGCATCTCGCAATCTGCGCTCAGCCATTCCATTCGGGGCCTCGAAGAGAGGCTAGGTCTTCAGTTGCTCGCGCGGACCACGCGAAGCGTCTCCCCCACAGCGGCCGGGACCGCACTTCTCCAGGATCTCGCGCCCGCCTTAGAGCGGATCGAGCGAGCTGTAGCTGAAACGAGAAAGCAAAGAGAGATTCCAACAGGCCGAATTCGACTCATCATCCCGCGAACAGCAACGCAAATGGTGATTCTTCCGAAGCTGGCTCAGTTCGCACGCACCTACCCAGAAATCGTCTTGGAGGTCACCTCTTCCAATGACCCTGTCGATCTCGTAGCCGGGCAGTACGACGGTGGCATTCAGCTTGGCGAGTTCATCCAACGGGACATGATTGCCGTCCGGGTCACCAAAGAGATGCGTCTCGCGGTCGTCGGATCGCCGCAGTATTTCAAGTCACGCAATATTCCCCGAAAACCTCAAGACCTCAAAGATCATTCCTGTATAGGTTTTCGCTTTACCAACGGTCTGTATCGGTGGGAGTTCGAGAAAGGCCGTAAGTCACTCACAGTCAGCCCCCAGGGACTCGCGTCTTTCGATGATCCGGACTTGGTAATCCAAGCGGTATTGAATGGCGCAGGAATTGGGACGGCGATGGAAGAAACTCTCGCAGGCATGATTTCAGAGGGACGCTTGATTCAAGTCTTGAGAGATTGGTGCCCAACATTCCAGGGCTATTTTCTTTACTACCCAAGCCGTAGAAATCAGCCTGCTGCTCTGTCTGCCCTGATTGACACACTGCGACTGTCGGATTGAACATCCATCCTGGTATTGCCGCCGGAACGGGCATTGCGGTGCTTGCCGTGAATGTCCTGAGTTGGCTCTGGGGCGTATAGCGCCGTTCCCGGTCACCCTCAACCCACGACTCATGAATCGTAGTGCGCTATCCACGCAGAAGATTGTGGTAGCTCTCTTGTTTGTTTTTGGCGGAATTGCGCTGCTGCTCGCCGCCGTGGGGCTTTACGGCGTAATGTCGTTTGCGGTCTCGCAGAGGAAGCGTGAGCTGGGCTTGCGCATGGCACAGGCGCGACCCATCTCTTTCGGGTTGTCATGACGCATGGCTTGGCGCTGGCGGTGGGAGGCGTGGTGCTCGGCACGATAGCAGCTATGTTTTTGACTCGGCTCATTGCCGTGGGAACACTGCTCTATCAGGTGAATCCACGGAGCCCGATGGCTTTTATGGTCGCATCGCTGGTGATGGTAGCGATCTCCATAGCGGCCTGCTTCACCCCGGCATGGCACGCAGCCCGGACCGATCCTGCTCGGGCCCTGCGCGAATGAGCGGCACGCCCCAGTCGATCCGAACAATAAAGGCATTTTCTTGGGGTCCGTGCTCATACTGGTTTCTCTGCAAGGGATTGAATCATGGGTGCACGCGACCGAATCGTTTTCTCCTTGTACGCATTTGTGAACCGAACCCGGATCAGCCAGAAAATCATCAATACCAGCGGCAAGAAGCTCAGGAGAATAAGTACACCTGCTTTTTGTAATAAGGCGGGGAAGATTTGTTGCCGCGCGAGGAATATGGACGCTGCGGCGATAAACAGGGCAAAGCACATTCGCCAAAGATGCCGGGCAATACGTTGTGTGCCGGAAATACCGCGGCGCACGAGCATTCGAACGTCCCCTGCGGCTGCAAGCAGAGCTACGGATCCCATGAAGAAGTAAGGCCACGGGGGATATCCATACTTTAGCCCCGTCTGACTCATCGCCGCTTCTAACCCATAAGTCACCTGGACAACTCCGACGGCCAAAATAACCAGAAGGGCGCCCCAGTCGAAAATGCCGGGTTCTCCGTCCCTGCGCCTGGCGGTCAGCCATGCCGTTGCCACCAGATAGAACGTTAGAGTGCCTCCCAGAATATTGCCCGGTTGGGATTTCATGATGGCCAAGTACACTCCGCTTGCGGACAGGCAGAGCATCGCTATGACAAATACGTTTCCAGCGAGGCCATGGCGGCGGGAACCCTTGAGGAGCAACACCGCGACAAATCCAGACAGCATTCCCAAAGTGCCAGCGATAATGTGAAGAAGTAATAGTGGTGATCGCATTTTCCTGCTCCTTAAATCAGTCACTCCCACGCGTGCGCCGGCCTGCTCCTGCCATGGCTTCGCTGGCCGGCCTGGACAACCCATAGAAGAGAGCCGTAACAGCGATATAGCATGCGGTTGCGATGAGATCGATGGTCAAAGTCGACCTGCCGTGAACGAAAAGGACGAGTCCTCCCAGCAGTATGGTGAGCAAATAGAATGCAGCAGTAATTCCCGCGCTGAAGCGCGGTGACGCATCTACAATTTGTTTCATCGTTGCTTGCGCGCCCATACTGTTTCCTCCTTTCGCGAACGCCTGAATCAAACAGCCAAATCAGATCGGCCCCTGATGCCGGCGCAGTCGCGCCGCTCCGGCGAGGCATATCGCGCAGAATGCCAGCCCAATCCACAGACCTGGCGTGCTCAGGAAATTCGCCGGGGTGATGTGAGTCATCGGATTCGTGGGCAGCGTATCTGGCGATCGGAGGTCGATCTGCGGTGCGGCACCGATCAATCGAGTCCCCACCAGGGCAGCGAAATGCCAGGTATGGAAGACGATGGCTTCGAGGCCGCTAATCGCGATTACCGGCAACGCCGCCCACAGCAATGTCGCGCGGCGCGCCCAGCCGGAAACCAGCAGCAGCCAGCAATAGACTGGCGCGGGCCAAAGTGCGTGGGCCGTAAAAAGGTGGTAGAGCAGCAGCAGCGACATTCTAAAAAATGGAGACTGCGTCCATACAGCAGAGACGCTCAAGCCACTCCCTAGCAGGACAGCAGAGGTCAGCAGCAACATGATCCACTGCAGGGCGACGACGATCCCCCAAGCCACCAGCGGCACGACGACGAGAGGAATACTTGCTTTGGCAAGCACCGTGGTGAGATCCGAAACCGGCAGCGACTTCCAGAACAGGATGCTGCGATCGCGGCGCTCGCCGTACAACGCGTCGGCACAGTAAAACACATTCACGAAAATGGTGGTGAGCATCATCAGGCCGGCCACAATGTCGTAGGGCGTTGCGGTAAGGTCATGCCGGTGCATGCCGGCCCACACGCCACGCATCTGGCCCGGGAGATGAATCGTGGTGATCAGAAAGCCGAGGAGGAATACCGCGGCTACGCCCAGGGGCGCGAGATAAATCGAGCGGTTCTCCCACAATTCGCGGCGCACGGACCAGTAGAACGGGCGAGTCGCCAACGTCGCCGCCGGTGCGGCAACTGGAGAAGCAAAAGGCTCGGCCGTGGGATTCGATTGCATATTCATCGGGATACTCCTTGTGGCTGGCTGGCGTGATTGCCCATTACGGCAACAAACAGGTCGGCAATGCTGGGCGCGCGCACGTCGCCAAGGGATGCGAGCCGGGAACGATCAACACGATCGCGCTTGAGATCGAACAAGAGAATGCTGCGGCCGAGCACCTGGCGCTCGTGAATCGGCTTGAGCGCCCGCGCCGAGGCAACCTGCTCGGGATGCACCATCACTTCCAGATAGCGTGACTCGAATTCTTCCATGCTGCAATCGAGAACGATGCGGCCGCGATTAATGAACATGAGGTCGGTTAGAACGTGCTGCACATCTTCAACCTGATGCGTGGTCACGACGATGGTGCGGCTGCGATCGAAGTAGTCGTTCAGCAGCGAATCGTAGAACTGCTTGCGATACAGGATGTCGAGGCCAAGCGTCGGCTCGTCCAGCACCAGCAATTTCGCGTCAATCGCCATCACAAGCGCCAGGTGCAGTTGGGTCACCATGCCCTTCGAGAGCTCCCTTATCTTGCCGGCGCGCCGGATGTCGGTCTTCGCTAGAAATCCTTCCGCTTTGGTGCGATCGAATCGCGGATGCACGCCGGCCAGGTATTCGAGGGCCTGCGAAACCCTCATCCATCGCGGCAACACGGCGACGTCCGCGATGAAGCAGACATCGCGCATGAGCTGATCGCGCTCAGTCCAGGGGTCGCGCCCGAGCACCTTCAATTCCCCCTGGTATGACGTGAGGCCGAGGATCGCGTTGAGTGCGGTGCTCTTGCCGGCGCCGTTGGGGCCGATGAGTCCGAGAATGCGGCCCTCTTCAACGCGCAAATCGATACCGTCCAGCGCGATGGTTGCGCCGAAAGCCTTGCGGAGACCGCGTGCTTCGATCACTGTCATGACTTCGGCTCCTCTTTGGATTTCGACGGATCCAACAACGGCTCGCGGGTTGGAGCACCATTCAGCAGCTCCTCCACCTTCAAGCCGAGCCGCTGAATGGTTGCGTGAACCCTGGGCCACTGCTCCGCAAGAAACTTCTGGCGCTCGCCCTGCAGCAGCAGATTGCGCGCGCCCACATTGATGAACATGCCACGACCTCGCCTACTCTCGACTAACTGCTCGTCGACCAGTTGTTGATACCCCTTAAGAACCGTGAGTGGATTGACCCGATATTCGGCCGCCACGTTGCGCACGGAGGGCAGCGGATCGCCTTCCTTGAGCACGCCGTCGAGTATCATCGCGACCACACGGTCGCGAAGCTGGCGGTAAATCGGCTGACTGTCGTTCCACTCACGATCCATAAGGGCTTCCAGATCAAAGGTAAAGAAACAATTCGCGGTGAGAAGATCATTCGGTCTGCCGCAGCGACAGGCCCCACCTTGCGGCCTTGCTCAAAGAACAAGTTCTATTTCTTGGGCTGGTAAAAATAATTCACGAACACGTATCCCCACGGTACAGCGACGATGGGCAATATTACCCACAAGAACGCCGAGGTGGTGTCTTCCGCCGGTGATCCCGCCAACGTGCCCTTTGACCACAGTGGATACGCCACAAGAATGAGCCACTGGACTTTGTAGAATATCTCCAGAAGCACGATCGGTAGCATTTTCACAGGACGGATGATTCCTATGCCCGCCAACGTCGCGAACGCCGTCCAGACGCACCACGCCACGGCCTCTGTCGGGTCCCATGGTCCTTGGTGCGTGAGGACGTGCGTCCAAGTGATCTTGCCCAGCCAGAAGAACATCAATACATAGAGCAGCCGCAAAAGGTAAATGTTGATCCTGCGGACGCCCTCGTACCGATCGTCCCGTTGAAAAATGGCCTTCAGGCTGATGGTCATGGAAATATCCTTGGAGTCACTAGTTACCTGCGAACTTCTCTGAGCCCAATTGTGGATCGATTCGAAGCGGCGTCACTTTGTCCGCTGCAGGTCGACGTGGGCGCGCACCGGCTTGTCTCCGGGCTGCATGTAGGTCCAATCCTCGGTGTGATGGTTCGCATCGATCACGGTGAATACCGCATGGTGCATGTGGCCGTACTGCGTGCTGCCGGCGACATCGAGAAAATTGAATTCCACCGTTTTTCCGTCCGGCGACATGTTGCCCGCCATACGGGGCCGATTGCCTGCATCGCAATAATGCGTCAGGAGCAGACGGTCCCCGTCCAGATAAAGCATGGTGATCGGATCGTCGGGTCTGCCAGCTCCCGTCATCTCATGCACGAGCGCGTTACCCATGGAAGTCACGCGAAGCGAAACCTGCATGAGCTTGCCGTCGATCTCGGGTTGCTGCGGGAGGGTCGTCACGTGGCCCTCCCAGGAACCCGCCAGAGTTTTCAGTTTGTCGAAGGACTTTTGCGCGTCAGACTGCGCGAAGGCGGTGGCTGCGATCAGAACGAATAGAAGGGAAAGTGCGATGCGTGATTTCATTTTCGGTGTTCTCCTTTTTCTCTTTTTTCGATCCAGTGGGGGAAATCTCCGTGGCGTACTCGGACTTTCAATCAAGCTCTGGAGTTGGTGAAGTTCGCTTGCCGCCCCGACTTTACGAGCGCATGTCATCTAGTGATGTAGTTAACTACAACACTGATCACAATGCAAGCGCCTTTTTCTGAATTTTTTTCAGCCGTTTCCCACGATACGCTATCCGTTTTAGAATCAATGGCTTGAGAAACCAAGCAAGGCGAGAAGTCTATAAGAAAGTTTTAATTCCAGTGTGTACAAAACTGACCACCTCTCAAAGCTGAGATCAGACATACTCGTGAAGGATCCCGAAAATAAGTGAAAAGACGCAGAGACACGAATTGCGCGACTGCCAGCACACCCAAGAACTGAATGCTCCGCCCCGCCACGGATAAGGTATGTCGTGGAGGTGCGGCAATTAAGGGGACTCTGCAATCATGAATGCGAAACTTGCTACAGGTGAGGATTGCGTTTTAGCTGGTGTTGAAGGAACTGGTGTCATCAGCGACGAAAGCGTTATTCCGCGCAGAGCCGGAGAGGAGCCGGCGACGGGCGGCGTGCAATTCGACTGCGGATACCTGTCGCCTTTTTTCGTCACTGACCCTGAACGTATGCAAGTGACGTTGGAGAACGTCTATATTTTGATCTACGAAAAGAAAATCAGTTCTAAGAAAGATCTGCTCCCGCTACTTGGGCAGATCACAAAGAGTGGCAAACCGCTGCTTATAATCGCCGAGGATGTTGCGGGCGAGGCGCTGGCGACTCTCGTCGTGAACAAGCTGCGTGGCCCGCTGCGAGTTGCCGCTGTAAAGGCACCCGGCTCTGGGGATCGTCGCAAGAGCATCTTGCAGGAAATTGCCCTTCTCACCGGGGGCAAGGCGATCACGGAAGACCTCAACCTCCAGCTGAAAAACATACTGATTTCCGATCTCGGTCAGGCCAAGAAGATCACCGTCGAAAAGAACCGCACCGTGGTTCAAAGCGGGGCCTAGCTTCCCCGGGGCTTGGCCCTGCATCTATTTCAGCAGACCGGCGCTGAGGTGATAGGCACCACCCAGTCTCGTGAGTCCAATTTGTGAATTCGGTGGCCACAAGGAGAAGGCAGCCGACAAGCAGGAGGCGGCCTGATGGCGGATTTCCAGTCTGACGCCTTTGTATTTTTCGGCGCCACCGGCGATCTCGCGCACAAGCAGATCTTCCCTTCGCTGCAAGGGTTGATTCGCGATGAAGGTTTCAATCTGCCAATCGTCGGCGTGGCCAAAGCGGGTTGGAATCTTGATCAACTTAAAGCTCGTGCCAAGGACAGCCTCGAAAAACATGGCGGCCTCGACCAGGATGCGTTCGGCAAGCTGACAGGGCTTTTGCGTTACGTGGACGGCGACTACAACGATCCGAACACATTCGCTCAACTGCGCAAGGAATTGGGTCCGGCAAAACAGCCGCTGCATTACCTGGCGATTCCACCCAGCTTGTTTGGCACGGTTGCCGGGGGACTGGCCAAGTCCGGTTGCGCCGGGAATGCGCGCGTCGTAGTGGAAAAACCCTTCGGCCATGATCTGGGCTCGGCGCAGGAACTCAACCGCATTCTGCACCAGTATTTTCCCGAGGAACGAATCTTTCGCATCGATCATTTTCTGGGGAAAGAACCGGTGCAGAACATTCTCTACACCCGCTTCGCGAATCCAATGTTTGAGCCGATCTGGAATCGCAACTATGTGCGCAGCATCCAGATCACCATGGCGGAGAAGTTCGGGGTCGAGGATCGCGGCAAGCTTTACGACGAAACCGGCACGGTGCGTGACGTGGTGCAGAACCACCTGCTTCAGGTCTTGGCCAACCTCACGATGGATCCGCCCACTGGCGAAGACCACGGTGCGTGCCGCGACCAGAAAGCTGCGCTGCTCAAGTCGGTCCGGCCGGTTGCTGCGGGTGATGTGGTGCGCGGTCAGTACAATGGCTATCGTTCAGTGTTGGGCGTAGACTCAGCTTCCACGGTCGAGACCTTCGTCGCTGTCAAGCTGTCTATTGAAACGTGGCGGTGGGCCGGCGTGCCCATTTACATCCGCGCGGGCAAGATGCTGCCGGTCACCGCGACCGAGGTGTTCGTCGAATTCAAACGCCCGCCGATGGAGACCTTCGGCGAAGTCGTGCCTAGCACGTCCGCGCATTTGCGCATGCGCATCAGCCCGGACATCGCCATCGGAATGGGGTTACGGGTGAAGACGCCGGGCGAGCAGATGACAGGCAGCGACGTGGAACTCATCCTCACGGAGCAGGCCGCCGACGACATGCCGCCTTACGAACGCCTTCTGGGCGATGCCATGCGCGGGCTGAGTGAGCTCTTTGCCCGCCAGGACTTGGTGGAAGCGCAATGGCGTGCGGTCGAGCCGATCCTGGGCGACGTTACGCCGGTGCATCCCTATGAGCCGGGGACATGGGGACCCGACGAGGCTCACCAGATCATCTCCGACTATGGACCGTGGATCAATCCGCAGGTTCAGGAAGAAAAATGAAAAGGAGCCGGGAATGACCCAACGACTGACAGAAACGCCGTCGTGGCGTGCGCTACAGGCGCACTACGAGAAGATCAAAGACGTCCCACTACGGCATTTGTTTGCCAATGATCCTGGTCGCGGCGAGCGATTGGTTGCCGAGAGCGCAGGGCTTTACCTCGACTACTCGAAGAACCGCATTACCGACGAAACCATTCGGCTGCTGCTTCAACTGGCTAAAGAGCGAGGCATCCCTGAGCGGCGCGACGCCATGTTCCGCGGCGAGAAGATCAACATCACAGAAGGTCGGGCCGTGCTCCACATTGCCCTGCGTGCTCCACGAGGCACGCAGATCAAGGTGGATGGTGTAGACGTTGTTCCCGAAGTTCACGCCGTACTGGATAAGATGGCCGCATTCTCCAACCGCGTGCGCAGCGGCGAATGGAAAGGCCACACCGGTAAAGCCCTCAAGAACGTGATCAACGTCGGCATCGGCGGCTCGTACCTGGGGCCCGAGATGGCCTACGATGCGCTGCGCACCTTTACCGATCGCGCGATGAAGTTCCGTTTCGTGGCGAACGTAGACGGCGCCGCCTTTGCCGAGGCCACACACGACCTCGATCCCGCGGAAACGTTATTCATTCTCTCCTCGAAGACGTTCACCACGCTAGAGACCATGACCAACGCCGCTACCGCCCGCCGCTGGATCGTGGACTCACTCAAGAGCGATGCGGCTGTAGCCAAACACTTCGTGGCGGTCTCGACCAACGCGGAAGGCGTTGCCAAGTTCGGGATCGACCCCGCCAACATGTTCGGATTTTGGGACTGGGTCGGGGGGCGCTATTCGATGGATTCTGCGATCGGACTCTCCACCATGATCGCTATCGGCCCGAAGGGGTTCGGAGATCTGCTCGCCGGATTCCACGACATGGACGAGCACTTCCGTACTGCACCGCTGGAAAAGAATCTTCCGGTCCTAATGGGCCTGCTTACCGTCTGGTACAACAACTTTTTCGGGACACAAACCATTGGCATCATGCCCTACGCGGACAATCTGAAGCGCTTTCCGGCTTACCTGCAGCAACTCCAGATGGAAAGCAATGGCAAGCACGTGGACCTCGACGGAGAGATCGTGAGCTATCAGACTGGGCCGATCATCTGGGGTGAGCCCGGAACCGACGGGCAGCACTCGTTTTACCAGCTCATTCATCAAGGTACCAAGCTTATCCCGTGCGATCTGATCGGATTCTGCCAGCCGCTCAGCGACTTTACCGGCCATCACGATCTACTGATGGCGAATCTGTTCGCGCAGGCTGAGGCGCTGGCTTTCGGCAAGACTGAAGACGAGTTGAAGGCTGAAGGCTCGCCCGATTTTCAAACGCCATTCCGGGTTTGCGAAGGCAACCGGCCGACCAACCTGATCCTCGCCGAAAAACTAACTCCGCGAGCGGTGGGCTCGCTGGTCGCACTCTACGAACATAGTGTCTTCACGCAGGGCGCAACATGGAACATCGACTCCTTCGACCAGTGGGGAGTGGAACTGGGAAAAGTCCTGGCCACGCGCATCATTCCGGAGTTACGGAATTCCGCAGAACCTAAGCTCAAGCACGATAGCTCGACTAATGCGCTGATCGGGCGATATCGCCGTTTGCGCGGCGGCCAACCGGACTAAGGCTGAATTTTGAGTTCGCATACCGGAATTGCCGTTCTGAAGGCCAACGGCAACCAAGGCCAAGGCGAAACGCGCTCTTCCGCTTCTGGCCAAAAGCGTATTCTGGCGGATGCGGCGGCGAGGGGTCCGCTTACGCTTTTGCTTCCGGTGGGTCGGCGACGCGTCCCGGCGGCAAGACCTTCGGTACCTCAAGGCGTGCCACGCCAATCCGGTAATCGGCCATCCCGTAGTAAACGTCGTAGTGGTCTGGTAATCCGATATCGTCGCGACGGTCGATGCCGGTGGGGAACACGACATGACCGACAGTGCCGTGACATTCCTGCGGCAGCGTCGGCGTCAGCACCGGCTTCGCCGAGCGATACCGGATCACTTGTGGATGCTCTTTCGAGAGCACCATCACGCCGGCCGAGTAGCACAGGTGGTGTATGCCGTTGCTCGGCTTCGTCATTTCCCTGACGCCGTGGTAAACGATCAGCCAACCGTGCCGGGTCAGGACGGGCGGAGTGCCGCAGCCGATTTTGAGCCGCTCCCAGGGGGACACCGGAGTCGCCAGCCGGTGATGAGAAAACTCGCTGATGTTACCTGGTCCGCGGGATTCCATGGAAAGTGGGCGGTAGGAAATCCAGATGCTCTCACGATCAAGGTCCACTTCACGGGACTCGGCGTCGCGAGCGGTCTCCTCGGGACGAGTTCCGGGAAATAGCGGCCGGTGGAGGACGGCGAGCTCCGGTTCTCCGGATGGATTTGGAATGGCGACGGGAAATACGCAGGCATCTTTGTCATCCACGTCGCTGGAATCGACGCCATGATAAGGAGCAAACGTCGACAGCCCCATACGTTCCCAGTGAAAGAGGTCCCGCGATATTGCCCGCGCGATCCGTGGGCCTCGGGGCGAAAATGCTGTGTAAGTCATCACGTAGCGCTGCAGCGGTTCCACGAAAGTGATACGAGGATCCTCGCAGCCCCCTCCGCCATCGGCTCGCCGTTCATAATCAGCCTCCGGTTCCAGTGCGATGCCGAGCCGTTTGACGCCCGCCGGCTCTCCGGCTTCATTGAACCGCACTCGCGCAATACCGATACGCGAGTAATTCCCCCGCGCAACCAGCCGAGGGAAGAGGTAGAGTTCACCGTCAGGGCCACGAGCGGCAGCCGGATTCAGGACGCCTTCGACCTCCTGAGCATTACCCGGCTCCGGCTCCATCAACATTCCCAGCCGTCGCAACTTAAATCCGCTCATCAATGCCTCTCACCGCGACTGTCATAACTTCACGCCGCCTGATTACCGACCGCCAAACACGCAATGATGGTTTGGATGACCCGCTTGGTCTCGTGGGGATCCTTGACGGGGATGCAATCCACTCCTGCTGTCTCAGCAGGGTGGTCATTGCCGCCCACATACAAGGCATCGCCGATATAGATCATCTCTTTTATCGAAATACCGAGCAGGTCTCGCAGTTTTCCGATGCCATAGGCCTTGTCAATCCCAGGCTTGGTAATGTCAACCGATGTCGAGCCCCCGATTCGGACAGAAAACTCGGGAATGAAAGTGTCAAGAATCGCTTTGATCTTCTTCCGTTTGGCGAAATCGGGGTCCCATCTTTCCTTTTGTTCCAAGGGGGCTTGCTGACCTAAGGCAGAAAATGTTATCTGGCTTCCCCGGTCTTCGATTTGGTCACCCCAGAGCTTTTCGATCTTGAAGCCTGCAACTCCGATCGCCTTCTTGAGGGAACTCAAAATCTTTTCTCTCTGATCCGCAGTGAAATCTTCCGAATAGATCTTTTTCCAATCTGCTGACTCGTATCGGTAAAACTTTGTGCCGCACGTAGGAAGGAGAGATAGATTCGCCAGGAGTTTGTCGTGGGGCAGATTCGAAACGAGTTGCTTTTCAAACTGCGGCCAACCGCCGCCGGAAATCACCGCTACTTTCACAATACCGAGAAGGTCATGCAGAAGTCCGGACATTTCTGCGTCAACGGCCGATTTACTGTCGGCAAGTGTGCCGTCGAGATCAAACACAATCAGCTTTTTCACCATGCCTCCACGTTCTAAATTCTCGCGATCTCAATCCGGTATTGCGATTTCCAGCAAGTTCACTGCGCTGTGAGGCCGAAAAACACACATTCCGATCACCGCGGGTAAGACGAATACGTCGCCTTTCCTGACGGCGTAAGTGGCGCTGCCATGCTCAACTTGCCCCTCGCCCTCGACGCACACCAGCACGCGCGGCAAATCAGCGGCGCCGACGGTGAACGGCGATTCTCCGCGCAGGCGCCACAACCAGAAGTGTTCACAATGAAACAGTCTTTCGCGTTCCACCGGGGTCGCCGTCTCCACCGCAGGCGTCACCCGACTGACCGGACCCTCGGCAAAATCAATGCAGGCCATCGCCTTATCGACTTGTAGTGCCCGCGGCTTTCCCGTCTTCGCATCAACATGGTCCCAGTCATAGAGGCGAAACGTTACGTCGCTATTCTGCTGAATCTCGAACACGACAAGGTCGCCACCCAGAGAGTGAACCGTGCCTGCGCGGAGGAAAACGGCGTCGCCGGGCTCCGGAGTTAAGCATGCGAGGTGGTCCGCTACCGTGCCGTTCGTGAGCGCCTGCCGCAGATCGGCTGCAGTCGTCCCTGGCTTCAGGCCCGCATAGATGCGGCTTTCGCGCCCCGCCTCCAGCACGACCCATGCTTCGGTCTTCGCAGTCTCGCCCGCTGGCAGCAGGTTCCTATTCGCTTTCGTCGGATGCACCTGGACCGAAAGCATTTCATGTACGTCGAGGAACTTCAGCAGCAGTGGAAATCGGTGGAAACGCCCGGCCAGCTTTCCCAGCACTTGCTCCGGAAACTGCTTCAGCAATTGACCGATCGTCTGCCCCTTGAGTGGTCCATCGGCTACATGGCTTGCATGGTCGTCGCGGTCGCTGAGAATCCATGCTTCGCCAACGGGTCCGCTCGGTAGAGGGGTGGTGAGCAAGTCCGCGAGACGTCGGCCACCCCACAACCGGTACTGATAGATCGGTTCGAATCGCAACGGATACAGAGGCACTTGCGGGATGGCGTGCCTCTTCTCGTCCTTCGTAAGGCCCATCTCACCCGCCATCTAGGCCCCCGTCCTGGTATTGAGTGGGTAGTCCCGTGCTGGTTGCTAGTCGCATAACGCTATGGATCTCGGCTACCGGACGGTATCCGCCTCTGGCGGCCCGAAGGCACCATCGACAAGTATTGGTTCCGACGTAGATTGCGATGGCCACAAGCATGGCGATGAGTCCGAACCAGAAACGCCAATCGATCGAACCCATCAACGAGGCGCATGATTCGTGAGAATCACCTTGAGCGCCCCTTCTTTTGCCGCATTTCCAAACGTGTCATATGCCTTCATGATGTCGTCCATTGCGAAGCGGTGAGTCACGAGCTTGTTCGGCTGTAGCTTGCCCGAGCGCACGATCTTTAGCAGCATTGGCGTGGTTACCGTGTCCACCAGTCGCGTGGTGAGCGAAATGTTGCGGTCCCAGAGTTTCTCCATGTGTAGTTCCACCGGCTTGCCGTGGACCCCCACGTTGGCGATGCGTCCGCCGGCCGCGACAATGGCCTGGCAGATATCGAAGGTAGCTGGAAGCCCGACTGCCTCGATGGCCACATCGACGCCGGCCCCCTCAGTCAGTTCCATCACTTGATGGGCGGCGTGTCCGTCCGAGCTGTTGATCAGATTAGTCGCGCCGAACTTCTTGGCGACCGCTAGCCGCTTGTCGTCCAGGTCGATCATGAAGATCGCCGCGGGTGAATAAAATTGCGCCGTCAGTAGTACGGCGAGCCCAACAGGACCCGCGCCCACAATGGCGACCGTGTCCCCCGGCTTCACTTGTCCGTTCAGGACGCCGCACTCGAAGCCAGTGGGCAAGATGTCGCTAAGCATTACCATGGCCTCTTCATCGCCGCCGGCGGGAAAGTGATAGAGACTGCCATCGGCTTGGGGGATGCGCACGTACTCAGCCTGAGTTCCGTCGAGGGTATAGCCCAGAATCCAGCCGCCATGCCGGCAGTGGGAATACATCCCTCGTTTGCAGAAGTCACACTTTAGGCAGGCGGTCACGCACGAGATGATGACCTTGTCTCCAACGTGAAACTCGGAGACCCCGGTTCCGACTTGCTCGACGACACCGATGCCCTCGTGGCCGAGAATGCGTCCATCGGTCACTGCGGGAAGATCTCCCTTAAGAATGTGAAGATCGGTTCCGCAAATCGTCGAGGTGGTGACGCGTACGATGGCGTCGCCCGGATACTGAATCGCGGGGCCGGGCTTGTTCTCCCAGGAACATTTGCCCGGACCGTGATAGACCAGCGCTTTCATGGTGGTGGTGCCGCTTAGGGTTGCGGCGCTTGTAATCGGCTGATCGAGCTCAGCGGTTGTCATTGACGTCCTTTCGTCCTTACTTTATTCCTCGGGATTTGAGGTTAACAACGACGCTGCCGTTCTTCTGAGCAAGAATGATCACTCTCGCCCGGCTAGCGGTGCTCTGTATCCGAATCCTGAGCGCTGCATCAGACGGCTCTCTCTC
>Ga0302222_10000243_pt1 | contig 34054 bp, 25 predicted proteins | sample II_Palsa_E2_2_FD_194570 | JGI IMG/M metagenome (GOLD analysis project Ga0302222, IMG submission 194570) | Peat permafrost microbial communities from Stordalen Mire near Abisko, Sweden - II_Palsa_E2_2 | ecosystem: Environmental > Terrestrial > Soil > Palsa > Peat permafrost | place: Sweden... | reverse complement strand
AGGCGATAATACCATAGCAGATCCCGGCATTTTAGTTCAGCAGGCGGTTGGTTCGATATTTTCTGATCAGTTTAAAGCAACAAACGAAAGCTGGGCTGCTGCGCTTACGCTGGCGACCGCGATACGTTCAAATAATTCTCTCAAAATGTTTTGGTGGAAGATTACGGGTAAAGTAACCAAAGCCAAGCGCTTGCTCGCAAGCATGGTGAATGAGGACCTTTCTGGTGTTCACGGTACAGGTGTTGCTCTGCACAACATTGTAGCGAGCATTAAGTTAATGCGGGGCTATTATGCTGATGCAACTATCAGGAAAACGCTAACACCGGAACAAGCGGCAGAAATGAGCCTATCGCCGCCGCCGGTTGTTTTGCGCCAGGCTACGGCGAGTGGCGAGGTTAGTGGCTGCCCTTTTTCTAAATACTCCCTTTTACTTTTAAAATTGGGCGAAGGAGATAAAGAAAAACAGGCAAAGAATCTGATTTTTATGACAGATAGCTGGAGCCGTTGCCCGGCAGAAAAATGGGTGCCGGCTTTGCTTGAAGGTGTATGGGAAAAAGCCATTAAACAATAAATTTGAAAAAAAATATTATTGAGAACAAGTCGCACATTGAGCGGCTTGCTTTTTTTTGTGATGCGGTGATGGCAATTGCCATTACTTTGCTGGCGTTAGACTTAAAGTTGGTTAAGTCCGATATTAACGGACTTCTAACTTTAACAGATCTATCGTCTTTAATTCCCCGCTTAGTTGCCTTTTTTCTTTCGTTTGTGGTAATTGCCGTGGTATGGACAACCCATTATCAGTTTTTTCGTTACATCATAAAAATTGATAATGTGGTCATCCTTGCCAACCTGGTATTACTGGTTTTTGTAGTTTTATTACCAGTCTCAGCCTCGCTGATTAGTGAGTATTTTGATCAGCGGATTAGCACATTGATCTATTCTGTTAACTTTCTGTTGCTTACCTTATGTATCAATTACATTTGGAATTACCTGCAAAAACAACCGGATTATTTGGATCAGGGAGCGGATAATGGCGTTTTTAGCTCGATAACTATTTCTTGCAATGTTGGTGTTATCAATGGTGTATTAGCAGTAATTGCTGCCTGTTTTTTTCCATTGCTTGCTTTCTTCATGTTGTTATTACGCCCGCTTACAACCTATTTTGTTAAGCTATACAGATTTAAACGTTGATATTTCAGCCTCAATATTGTGAAAGCTGGTTTGCTGTTGTATATCCACAAGTGAATCCCCGCTATCCGAAGTTTACAACTTCCTTATTCGTGCTAATTATTGCATCGGCCTAATGATAAAAAACATCTGCGGGTAATCAACAGCGTATTTTATTTCATATTTCTGGCCTTCAATAAAATCACCTTCACTCTCGCTCCACGAATATCTGATCAACTGTCCGTCGGCAGTCTTATATAAAAAAATTGCGTGGTAGTGCGTGCCGCTTTTCCCCTGGGTGGTTTCAATATTATTTATCTCGGCAATCGTAATTTTTGTAGGGCCATTTTTTAAGATTTCCGCCTTTCTATTGTTGGCAAGGTGCATCATGTAATATATATTACATCCAATTATGGTAACTAATATTATGTAAGCAAAAAGCTTAGCTGCTCCTTGTTGTAAAAATTTTACCCTGTCTTCATTAAAGGGTATTTTTTTGGCATCAATGATGGTACCTTTTATTAATTGCATAAAAAGTATCATCCACCCAAAAAACACCAACAGATACACTACTATAAATATAAATTCACTATTTCTATACCCTTCAAAATAAATTAGAAACGAGCCGACAAAATCATGGTGATCCCCACTACCCAGAAATTTATTTTAGCTGTATTTAAGCCCATAAGCGAAATGTTGATAAAGTTGAGATGATAAATATCTTAAAATAATTCAAAAATTAACCCCGTCTACGCAAATATCGGGCAGTAGCCCCGCTGTCCGAAGTTTCCCAAGTTGGATAGCTAAGCTTGTGTTGTCCTAAAACGGGTTACAAAAAGTAAATAAAGATGAAAGCACAAGACAGACAGCGCCCGGTATAATTTCCGACTGTTGCTTCATCCCCATGAAACAACTATTTATAACAATCAAAATACCAGCTACTTATAAACCACTCTTGTTTCACCCGTGAAACAAGTAAAAATGTTAACTAACTAAAATAAAGCATGTTAGGTGTTTCGGCTTGTTCGGGCTTTGTAAGGCTGTTTTGGTGTTATTTGGCTGTGTTTCAGTTGTGTTACAGCTGTGTTTAAGCCATGTTTCAGTTGTTTCACACCCCCGCTGGCCGAAGTTTCCTAACTTCGTAAGAATATACCTGTCTCTGACTACAATCAACAAAAAAGCCGCTCTACTTTCGTAAAGCGGCTTTGGTAGCCCGTAGGGGAGTTTATTTGAGGGGAGTATTATGTCATTTGAACTTATTTCGAATCAAAATTATTCATGTCAACTCATTATAATGTCATTCAAACTTTACCCGTTAACAACGTAAATATTTCTCTCAAGCAATAAAAGTTATTTTTTCTTAAACCTATTTAGGGTCTCAAGATCAATTTTACCAACTACCTTAAGGCCTGATAATCTAACTTTATCTGAAAAATCTGATTCATCGTGAGTTGAGCGCTCTGTTGCTTTAAGCCTTGCTTCGGAAACCGTAGCCTGAGCTTGAGCCTGATTTTTTCGATCTAATTTTTCAGCTTCAATCTTCACCCAACCCTCATAGTTAGTGGTATCATACCGTGCTTTTTTCAATAGTTCAGAGGAATGTTGAATCATTAAGTTATTAGTTTCTGTATTTGATTTCAGCAGTTGGTCAATGTCTTCTTGAGATGCTAATTTATCAAGCATTTCAACAGCTTTTGAGCATTCATCAATCAGCTCAGCAGTTTTATGTGCTAAACCAATTTTATCTACAGGAGCAACCATTATCGGATTAATTTGTAAAGCAATTGAGACTAAGTCAGGATGATTTGCATCTGCATTTACTTTATATCCCATAATGTTTTTTATCTCAACCCCCGATTGAGGGTTATGATTTACTCCGATACCGAGAATCCATTTTGATAAGCCCATAAGGAAGATGTTTGAAAATCCATTTTCCTTGTTGCAATAATCATTTAAATCAACTTCATTAGATACGTAAAAATTCTCTGTGGATTTATCTGAAAAGCCCTTGCATTTATTCAAGTTGTCGAGATATACTCTTTTTAATGTATCAAACACTTGCTCATTGATTGAGTTTTTATTTGTTCTCGTTGTCAGAAACAATAGCCACGGCTTCTTACGGAAAGATTGTAGCATCATAAGTCTGTTCAAAGTTTTATAGTGATCTTCTTCAAACTCAGTGACACCTGCTTTTGCTATACTATCGCATAAGTCGATATTAATTACATCGAATGGCCCCATATCAGAGGATTTAGTCCAGGCTAACGACTTTTCACCAGCGATCTGTATAAAATCGTCCGGTATAAGTTCTGACTTATTATCTACATATTTTAATCTATTAATCTCATCAAGTGATATCTCTAAACTGGCCTCATGTGCTTTCCCCGGAGCCATGCCTTTATTGAAGCCTAAAAATTGTAATTTAAGCTCTTTAGGTTCACAGATAGTATCATGAAAATAACGTAGATCAAGTAAATCATCACCGGGTAACCCGAGATACTTTATAACCTTATCTGCGGGGTAATATTCAGACAACAACCCCTCGATAAGTCGAGTCCATTGCATTTCTCTGACATATTGTTTTCTGGGCTTATGCCATGGTAAGAACTTTTTCTTTTGAGGCATTTCATAACCATACGATTCAGAACTGGTCAAATCGTCGGTGAGGTCATCATTTTGTGAGTCAGGTTGGTTAAGGTTTGTCATTCTGCAGTCGCTAAAACTTCATATATGGCATTTAATAATCTTTGTTGTTCTTGATCAGAAAGCTTTTCTAATAAACCGAACGAGGCCAGAATTTGAGTAATTGCCTTGATTTTTTCTGTAGTAATTTGAGTATTTATGCTTTCGGTTCGCTTTGATTCAATCGAATCATTTAATCTATGTAATATAATATCTCCGTTTATGGGCTTATTAGATTCTTTCAGCGTACGTACTTCAACTATTGGAGGAAATGAAAATTCGTCCCTTGACTCTCTATGCCAAACATCAAGAGCAATCTTTTGAATCTCATTTGAATATTGATTTTTAAGTTCCTCCCTCGCATCATACCTTACTTCAGCGGCGTGTCTCTTTTGGGCAGTAGCCAATTGTCTAAGAGCATTATGTAGCCAACGCGTTAAATATACTGCATGTGGATGTGCAAAGTTGAATGACTCTCGATCAATATTTAATGCACTATCAAATCCATCTTGAATGAAAATTTCACAAGTAATCTGTCTTAGCCGGGTTTGTTCAGATACTTGATACCGCATGAAAGTTTGGTCGAATAATGTTCCACTGGCTCCATTGATTCTAATAAGTACACCTCTATGTTCTGCCGGCGCAATAATTGGATTCCAATATAGATAAGCTTCAAATTTCAATCTTCCTCCACTAAGCGCTTTTGGTATATTAGTAAAGTCTTGCGTACATTTCCCTACAAGTATAACAGGTTGTCTTAGTCTATGCCCACCAGTAGGCAAACCTTGAAATTTTATTGGTCTTGATAACTTCAGATTATCAAAGAATATTTCAAATTTATCATTGCTCAATCCTTCTGTTAGGTCCAAGTCTACTCTAACAGAATTATCAGTTTCGGGTATTCGTTTAGCTATTCCTTTGGCTTCATTTGCTATTAAATACGGATGTGACCATCCAGCTAAGTTTAAATCAAAAATATTGTTTTGAACATAAGGTATAGGCGTTGCAAGGCTGAGATTCCAAACCATTTGAAGGTAATAATCAAAAAGCTTTTCAAGCCGGGGATTTTGATTTCCTAATTCTGCTTCGTTCCACACTGAGTCAACAAATTTGGAAAAAGCTACTTCTGAATTGTCTTCAGATTCCCAAGGAACGTTTCTTTCTGCGCTTAGATTTTCTTCAAAGTCAGCTTTAGCTACCCCAATCGTTTTTCCTATATGATATTTAGGTGGATGTAAAACAAGTTCTGGATTCTCAATATTCGTCTGGCTATGTTCAATAGCGGACCAAATTTCCTTACTCTGTAATGTATCTCTGGCCTGAGGTCTTATATTAGTTAGAACTATTGTAGTTCCATGTGTATCAAGATCAATCGCCTCCTCACGCCAAATTGTTACAAGACCTGATTCATACACTTTAGGTTCTTCGCCAGTTTCCTCAATAGCCTCATCTGTATATTGTCGAAGATTTATTGTAGCAACAGTTCGAAACGGATCATTTCTTGTTTTAGTGATGATTTGAAATGTATGAGTTAACTGGGCTACTGAGAATATCCCGATACCAATTTTGCCTATTAGTTTTCGACCATTAGGGCTTTTTAAGCTGTTTGCTGAAGTAACGCCTAATTCTTTTCCAAGGTCATTACGTTTTGCGCTTCCACCGATATGCTTAAGCATATAAGCGAGAGTTTGGGGTGACATTCCATGACCATCATCTTCGATTGAAATCCGTGAAAATCTTGGTGCATCCGTTTTAACTATCACTTTCGTCGCATCAGCATCATAAGCGTTAGAAATCAATTCTCTTAATGCTGATGCTGGTTGACGATATATTCCATCCGTAACTCGTGCAATCACACGTTGGTCAGTTTCCAGTCTTGTACCGACAGGAAGAATAGAATTACTATCCAATATAGCTTTGGCCAAAATCTTGTCGTCTTGGCCTTCAATTACATTAATATTTTGTTCTTCCATTAAAAGTGCATTGATTTAGTTACTGCTGCCGCCAAACTTTTTGCTAAAGGAGGAGGGACTGCATTTGAAATTTGTTGAACTTGCTGCGACAAGTTACCTTTCAATTCAAAGGTTTTAGGAAACCCCTGCAACAACATTGCTTCGTATATACTTAATCTTCTTTTACCTTCCGGGTGAATGTGAATTTCGCGATTTCCAAATGCAATAGTTGGAGATGCCTTGTCCCATTTCAATTTTCGGAAGCTTCTGGTTTTATTACTATCTCCAATTATTTGATCAAATTTGGGCGACTTTGGCCGCATAGTCCAATGATTAGGATGATTAGGTATATCAGTGCTTTTTAAATTTCGTTCAAAGAAAACCGGGTGTGGTAAATCTCCGATAACCTGCTTTACGGTTGTTGGGCCTGATTGTTTTTCTGGAATAACTTGTTTATATCCCTGCCCACTTCTTAAAGCTGAAACTATAATTCGATTTCTTTTTTGAGGCACACCAAAATCTAAAGCACATAATTCCTTTTCCGTAACATCAAGTTTTAGGTTCTTTAAGCCTTGTACTAAAGACACATATTTTTCTGAATGCTTTTTATCTTTCATTCCAAGAACATTCTCAAAAATCACGAATTCAACAATGTAGTGTTTTTGAAGCTCCTTTATGATCTCTACGTACAGTTTAGGTAGTGTATTCCTTGGGTCATCCGGTTGAGAGCTGATGTTTGCTCGTGAAAAACCTTGACAAGGTGGCCCCCCGATTACACCGATCCTGCTTCCCATGTCTAAACTTTCCTTAACATATTTAAGCACTCCCTTTGGTCCAAGTTTGGTTAAATCAGCAACTAAACTTGTGGTAGAAGAAAAATTGTACTTGTGTGTATCTATGGCAGCAGGCTCGAAGTCTATTGCTAATGCTATTGTATAACCATCTTCTTTAAAGCCAAGATCCAAACCACCGGCTCCACAAAATAGGCTCACAATGTGTGGTTTTTCTAAAGGAGCAGCATCAATTTTTGCTGTTTTTTGCATAATACAAGGTTAAGGGTAATATACAAATATAAAAATATATATTATATTTATTTTAAACCCTCATGTCATATATAATTAGGCTTTGGTTCGATTCCTCTTCGGACTTTTTCTTTGACTATATAACTTGTAGTAATCAACATTAAAGGTAAAAAGATAGGGGAATTTATGTAACGACATGCTGTATTACATTCCATTTTATTTATCAGTCAATTAAACATCATAAGTAAATACACCAATAAGTTCTAAATAACATTGTGATTTAAATGTATATTATGTATATTTGAAACACACAGAAGGTGGCCGGAGTTACTCTTAAACTTCGATAGTTAACCAGTATGTAATTTAGAAAGGGAGTACACAAATACGGTTAAATGCATAAGCCGATTATTTGCTCCCTTATTTTTTTGACTACTAATTTATAAACCTAAACTATGGCAAAATTTACGACGAGGGTTGAATTACATGGAGCAGATTCAGAGGATTATAATACTCTTTATGAATGGATGGAATACGAGGGTTTCACTAAAACTATTACTGATACATCTACTGGGAAAGTTTATGAAATGCCTGAAGCCGAATATAATATAGAGGGAGAATATACAAGAGTTCATGTTTTGAACAAGGCGAAAGCTGCCGTAAGAAAAACACAATTAGCATGTTCAATTTTAGTGACACAGTCTGGAGGGCGTAGATGGTATAATCTTCCCGAATCAGATTAGCAGTTTTTGACTTTTAGGCTAAATTTTTATCCTTAGATTATTTCATTAGAGGTAATATAATAATTCCCCCTAAATATGCTTATTCAGCTTTACATTTTATCCCCTTGATGAAATAGAAAGAGGATCGATATAATTTGTCGGTATCAACGTATTTACCTTGACATCCATGCCCATCATGGGTGATATTTAGAAGGTTATCCTTTTGCCGTCTTTATCAATAGCAAGTTCTTTGCATTTGTCGCACACAAAATTGGTATAGCGTTCATTATATTTAACATATCTGTTACAGCAAGGGCAGTGTTGTTGCTTTGCACCTTCTTTGGCGTGTTTGGTAACGTAAGTCTTGGTCATTTTTTATTAGTTTAGGAAGCAGTCACTTTTAGCTGCTAAATTTGTTGAGGGTTGCATTTTATTTTTGATTTGGGTAATTACCCATTCGGGGGTTAGATAGTTCCTCTTCGTCACGAAAAGGACACGAAAAAGCCTGATTCCTTTCGGGTCAGGCTTCCTGTTTTTTAAGCTGCTGCTCTTTTCATCCATCCGTTTATTTCTTCAAGATAGAAATATACTGCCTTGCCATTCTTATGTGCTGGCATACCCTCTGCTACCCTTCGGGCAAGGGTTGATTTGCTGATGCTGAACATATTCATCACTTCTGTTTTGGTCAGCCAGTCTTTGCTCAATTTCAGTTTAGCATCCTGCATAATGTCCAGGCGTTGGTTAACGTCTTCAGTCGTCAGGCGTTCAGCGGTGTTGGTAATATATTCTACCTCTGCTTCAATCCATTTAACAGGTTCATAGAACTTTTGCTCTTCTTTAATTGCCGATAGTTCTTCAAGATATTCGTCTTCAAAGGCTTTAAAATGTTGCGGATCGGGTTCACGGTAAACCTGAACAGCCAGCTTTTTGAAGTAGTACAACGCGGCAAGCTTATCTTTTGCCGGCAGCTTTTCTATGCTTTCGCTGATGAACTTGGTTAGATCACGGTTTATAATGAGTCTTTTAAACCTTTGCGCCCACTTCTTTTTCAGTTGATGCGTTAAGCGGGTTTGGAGATGGTACTTTTGATTTGATGCTGATTGAGTGGTCATGGTTCTTTCGTTTTTCCATTGAGGGCATCCGGTTTTCCATGCAGATGTTATCAATGGATTGTTTCTTTTAGTGAAGATTTATTTTAGATGTTAAACCGCCTTTCCATACATGGAACTTAAGTTGTCCATTGTTGTATTAAGATCGGCTTGAAGTGTCTTAGCGTAAATTTGCGTGTCCTTCAAATTTGCGTGACCGAGTAAGTCTCTGACAAATAGTATGTTAGCTTTAGTTTCTATCAAGTTGCTCGCAAATGTGTGTCTCGAACAGTGAAAGCTTATGTTTTTGTTAATTCCCACTGTTTCCATTAATACCTTCAGTTCTCGGTTTATCACCTGATTCGTCATTTGCGGTAATACCTTAACAAGTGGGGACTTAATACTAAGCTTACTATATTTTTCGATTATAGCTTGGGCTTGAGGTAGGAGAGGTATAGTCAATTGTTTTTGATTCTTGGTGACCTTAACCGTTATGGCTTTTTTCTTAGTATCAATATTACCCCAGCTCAAATTTGCGACATCTGAATAACGCAATCCTGAAAAGCATCCCATTAGAAACAAGTCTCTTACTTTGTTTAAAAAGCCGTTTTTCTCAGGTATTTCAAGACTCATTATTTTGGTAACTTCATCGATGGTCAAGAATTCGCGTTTACCAATGGAGGCTTTGATTTTAAAGAAACGGTAGGGATTTTGGTCAATAGATAGGAAACCTTTTTTAATGGCTTCTATTATTACCGTTTTCGTGCATTTGTGCTTAGTAAATTTTCCTCCTTGCGCGTTACCACGTACTTTACTCATGTAAACATCGAATTTCTGAATGAATTCATAAGTTATATCACCGAATGTCGCTTTTGGAGCAAACGCCTTTAGGACGTTTAGTGTTGACCTATAAGATTTTAAAGTGTTTTCCACTTTATCAACTTGCCACAAGTCAATTTGCTGTTGAAAGAAATCGTAGAATGTTGTTTTTGTATTCTCGTTAAAGAAATTACAAGCAACCGTTAGGGTTATTGGCTTTCCTAAGGTTTCCTGTTGCAACATATAAGTTTCCCATTCACTCTTTTTACCGGATAAGTAAGATGATAACAATTGGTTGTATTTCGTTGTCTTTTTAGGGCAACATTCTTTATCATTCCAGTCAGAAGCTAATGTATATTTTCCTGTAGGAAGCCTGTTACAAACTGGTCCAACTCTAACACTGTAATAGATTGGAATATCACCGTTTGCTTTGACTTTGTCCCCTCTTAAAACCGTTTTGATACTGTACGTTAATCTGCTCATTTTTTTGCTTTTTTTGATGCTGCTAAGTTCCAGCGAATGTTTTGTTTTCGAAAATTATCTATGGTAAATATTTTATTATCAGTACTTTATGTAATTTTTAATGTGCGGTTGTCAAGCTTACGTTCGACAGCTTGAATCTTTTTAGACCAGGCATTTAAGTCTCCAGTTATTGCTTGAACTAACAGCTTATCTTCTCCGCAATTTTTAATGCCCAATAATATAGTATCTACATTTTCCGCAAACTGCAGGTCATCCTCCTGCCATTTATAGAATGTACTTTTAGCTATGCTGGCGTTAGCACACGCGATCGTAGCATTGCCCCCCGATTCAATGAAAGCTGTTAGTACTTTTTGTTTTTTAATGTTTGTTGATCTTCTCTCTTTCATGGTTATTTTTTTATAGATTTTGCCATTTCTTCACTATATGAATCGCAGAATTTAAGGTCAGCCGTTGTGTAATAAACAATGCTATATCTATGTCCATCAAGACCTCTGTTTATTGGTGATACCCCATGGACTATTTCCTTTCCACAGAAAAATATTAGCGATCTGTTAGATACCTTAAAAGCGATTCGATATTCCGGCATGACCAAGTACCCACCTGAGACATTATGTTTCATAGTTATCATGGCTGAATAAGCATGGGATTTATTGTCACCGTCAAGATGAAAATTGTGGGGGCTGTTCTTATTGATGATTCCGCTGGTCCAAAATGAATCAGCCATGTACCAATCACTATGTATTCCGCTATGTTTTAATATCGTTCTTCCGAGTTTTTGGTACTGCGGTAAGTAGACCTTCATCAACTCATTTGCAATTGTACTATATTTCAACTTCAGCAACTGATTTAGGGTCGGAGATTGGCAAACTGTAGCACCAACATTACAAAAATTGCTGCGGTTGATTTTGGCTGTGACAGCACCAAACAGAATACTTGCATTGTTATTACCAAGTGTTTTTCTCGTTGATTTAGCAAATTCCAAGTCGTTCAGGTAAGGCAACAATTCATCAAAATGACTATCATTTAGATTTAGATAGACGACAGGTTTATGCTTATCTAAATACACATAGCTGCTCTCTTCTATGATCTCATCATAGTGAGCATTCGTCACAGATTTACCTATAAAAATTTTGCTATTCGTGGGGATTTTAGCAAAATCTCGCTCCACGAGGTTCAACATATTTAACATATGTTTATTCTCCCTTCTACTGCATCGATAATTAACGTTAGCAATGCCTCATTTTGCGATTTAGCGTTTAGTAGCTTTTGTAGTTTTTCTAAATATCCCTCAAAACTCGTGTCGTATCTTAATAGGAAAGACATTTTTCTGTGTTGTGCGTTTTCACTGTCTTTTTTGAATTCACTATTACCTTTGTCAATAATACTTGTGGGTAATGTGGTGCTATTTGAAATTTGTTTGAAATAAGATAAATAGTCACTTTTTCTCAATTGTTCGATTATGTCCTCGATGCGGTGTTCCCGACACTTTATACTAAATAAGTAGTGAAATTCTTTTTCCAATTCTAAGGGAACGTACAAGTCGTAAAAAGGCAATTCGTATATTCCTAATGCTTTACTTATTTTATACACTTCTACTCCATTGATTATTGTACCCTCTCGACCCGGATAAGTATTAATAACGATAGGCTGCTTAACTCCCATTGCTGAAATGCTTTGTTTGAGTAGATCGTTGCCATATCCTTCAATTTCTGCTTTCGCGTAATATGCAGGAATTTTCAAGTCGGCAGTGGCGATGAACTTTTGGTCGCCATAAATTTCGATTTGTAGTTGTTTCATTAAAATGTTATTAATCTCAGCAACGCGCCGATACTTTGTATAACTTCCCAGAAGCAACCCCCGTGTAAAACCTTGTTTTTGAGAATATGATATCGTCCGATTTGTCCGATTTAATGTAGTATTAGAAATATGGTTTAAGAAGATTTTATCGAACCAATATTATTTTCGACCTTAGCCATGAAAATAAATCAAAGCTTATTGAGTATATAGAGAAACACAACATATTGTTATAACGACCTTGCGTTAGCTTCATTTCTGCGATCAAAAACTGGTAATTTTTAAACACACAGAAAGATAAGGCTTAACGCTCACGCTACAGGCGTGGGCTTAGTCTATTCTGTGTGGGTATACCAGTACCTTGATTGCGGTAGGCTACAGTTCCACGCTTGTTTTTTTAACCACCTATTTGGAACTGGAGGTATTATCAAACCTTCACGTGAAACCTTCATCTTATTTTAAATTATTTACCGCATTATTTTTATTAATATCATCATTTCAAGCACTTAGTCAACAAAAAGAAATTGAATTGGATAAGTTGTATCGACGAACCGTTCCAACAGGAAAAGTATGGTATATCTCTAATAGGTCTCTTCATAAAATCATTTTCACTGACGGAGTGTTTGAATCAGGAACAGCATGTAATGCGGCGCTACACTCAAATCCAAGTTATATATTAGGAATAGTTTGTTATGACACTTTAACACAATTGACACACTTACCCCAAATTTATGGATTTACAATTAAGCAGTCCCCAAATTTGTTATACAACGATGTTTATGCTGTTAAACCGCACTTCCTGATAAAAGATGAAATTAATGCGGTAATGTTAAAGAATAGCCTGGCATGGATAGACGTGCCTGATGAAATCGACTTTTATCCGGGAGCGATTTTACAAACAACTGGATGTGTTAATAGTATAATTTTATATGAACGAGATTTTAGTAAAATAGATAAGAAAAATCTACTCTCATTAATCAAGAAAAAAACTGCTGATCTTAATACCATTCAAAAAGAACGGGTTGAACATGAACAAATCAAGGAACGTCTAAAGCTAATTAAATACAATTATGATAAATCAACGTATAAACTATCTGAATTGCAAAATACCAAAGATTTATTTGGAAATGGTGGATTCGATACTGCTTGTAAAAAAATAGGTCTTTCAATAAAAGCTATTGTTGCAGGTGATTTGAATAAATATCAACATGATATTTTCCCTTCGCAGTCTACATTAGAAATAATGGTTCATGTTAAATGGGATTCTTTGGGTCATGTAGTAAATTATCAAGTAAATTGTAAACACCCATTTGATAAAATTAAAATGGATAGCATTTTAACACTCAGCACACCACCTCGTGTTTCTTTTCAAAATAGATCGCGCGGATGCTTCGTCGAAGATGATGTTAAATTTTTAATCTCATTTGATGTTACTGAAGAAATTGGTTACATCATCAAGAAAACTAAAAAAGGTGATAAATTTATATCAGACAAAAATCCTCAAAACAACCCCTACATAGAAAATTTCTTAAGCACCAAACAATTATTTGTAGGCAAATATTATTATGTAAGTTTTGGTAATTGTAGACTAAATATCAAATTTATTCCAACATCAGATAGCAATGATTATACAAATAATGCTTTAGTTAACGAAAGATGCGTATCAATTTATAATGAATCTTATTAATGAGAGAAATTTCGTCACTTCCCGGCAACGATCGTTTTCAAAGCATGCTCTTTATCATTCTCGGGGACGTTCATTGCTCTAAAGTGTGATTTGCTGACTTAAATTGCAAATCTCGATTGGGAATGAGCGTGATATTTCGAAAAAACGCTCCCTTTAGCGCAAATTTTTTGTCATAGGTAATGCCGTAATGAACGATTATTGTAATAAGACAAACAAGCATTGCTGATGATGGCTGAATAAGGTTATTGATGCTTGAAGGCGTCCGTGCCTAAAGTTATTTTAAGCTTTAGCAATTTCTTGTAGATATTACTTATTTCTTGTTATTCTACTCTTGAGCTTTGATTTATCAAAGATTTACTTTGATGATACTCTCACATTAATTACAGGAAAGAATTTATAGAGATTAAGAATCATTTCCCCCGGTGGGGTAAATGTAAGAACTTTGATTTTCCGATCCCCATAGCGAGATAAATATCAAATGATTTTTAACAAGAAAATGCTTGATGTTCATTTAAAAGTTGGTCTTCACCAAATAAGATAATCCTCCGAAATCTCTTTTCAAGTGTTCGGTTGTTCGCATTTGTCAAATCGAACTTCAACACAATTTTCTTATTTTAAATGCTGAAATAATTCCTCCGTGACCGAAAGGTCAATTCCGACTCGATCGTTGCGCTCTCAAAGAATTAAGTGGCTTAAATTATTTGATTTCTGACTGGAGAGAAAGATATTTTACCTAAACTAAACATTTGATAAATTTCACTCTCGAATCTCAAAAGGTTCATTTGAAGTCGATTTGAAGCAAATTTTACCCTTTTAAACTCATTTGAATTTTACCTATTGTTAGCCCTATTAACGAAAAAACGCCGTTCTCTTGTATGAAAACGACGTTTTTAGTAGCCCGTAGGGGAATCGAACACTATCGATAACCATTTGACTTTCAATATTTTATATAGTTTAAAACCAGCTACGCACCGAGTTACTAACCACTTTTTTGATGCAGATTAATTACAAATCTTACGATATAAAGATACAAATTCTTCTGATCTATTCCAACTCTCATGTAGGATTGTTGGTGAAAATACAATAGGTATTATAATGAACATATGCAGCAATTTCTTCGGTTTGCAATAATAAAATTTACCTTAGTAATCACTTACTAAACTTTTCCAATGAGTACTATCATAAAGGTATTGCCCGTTAAATGTGGCGATGCATTTTTTATCAAACATACAGCTACCGACAAAAAGGTTCGAAACATATTAATTGACGGCGGTTTCATTAATGCTTATAAGGCACTTCAAAAAGTTATTGAGCATATTTCAAAGAAAAAATGGGTTATTGATTTGTGGATATTGACGCATCTCGATGCAGATCATATAAACGGCGCTATCCAATACTTAAGAGATGAAGAGAAAACAGGTAAAGGAAAGCTACTTAATAAGTTATGGTTTAATTTTTTTAATGGGTTCAAATTGAATGATGATTCTGCCTTTTTAAGCTTCGCGAAGGGGTTTGAACTAACCGAAATCTTGCAAAAATTGAGAGTTAAAGGCAGGCAGGATGTCACTAATGAATTGTCGCCTGTTACTATAGGTGACGCAAAAATAATGCTACTCTCTCCTGACAAGGCAACCCTTACAGAACTGAAAGACCGATGGAAAAAAGAATTCAAAAAATATTACCTTGTAGATCCACCCACCTATATAGTTGATCCAACGGGGAAGGACAGTAAAACTATCAAAGAACTATCAAAACTGAAGGATGCGAAGGAAGATTGGTCAAAGAGCGGTCTATCGAATCGCAGCAGCATAGCATTATTGTATGAAGAAAATGGAAAAGGGGTGCTATTTATGGGCGATGCATATCCTTCTGTGATCATCAATTCTTTAATGGCAAAATATTCTAAAAAAGATCCACTAAAGGTAAAGTATGTTAAATTGTCTCACCATGGTAGCAGAAAGAATTACAGCGAAGATCTTTTAAATATTGTAAAATGTCGGCGTTTTATTATTTCAGCTGATGGCGAGAATCAGCACGGGCTTCCAGACAAAGAAGTTCTGGCAAAAATATTAACCCATCCAAATCGAGAAAAAAAGAAAAAGATAGTCTTCTACTTTAATCATGACGACACCCGGTTAAGACAATTATTCGATGCAGAACCTGACGCACAAATCAAGTATAATTTTAGAATGAAGTTCCCCAAAGCAGGAAAAGTCTTAACGGTTAAGTTTTAGAAATGAAATACAATGATATACTAAAGGCAGTAACGGTTAGAATAACTACAAAAGGTGATTTTAAGGGTACAGGAATCATCTATAAACCGAAGGATGGAGATTCACTTTACATCTTTACTGCGAAACACTGCGTATATGGGCCAACTTTTGACAATAATGCAAAACGCAAGCATATTAAGATCGATAAAATAATTTTATCGGAGGGAAAGGATTCCTACACACTCAAAAAAGGAGATCGTATTGTTGTTGATGAGGAGGAGGATATTGCCGCGATTATTATACATAATACATCATTTCCTGAATTTGAAAATATTCCAACAATCAATCTGGCTACTGTAGATGATCACGGGGGGTATATTCGATTTAAGGGCTATCCATTTTTAACAAATACAAAGGACCAAAAGTCTGGCGAAGGTAATCTACATACAAATGATCTAGGCGATAACAAATTTCAGGTAGAACCTGATAAGTCTTTTTTAAAATATTACGACAAAAGTAATGTCATAGGAGTGAGCAAAGGGTTTTCGGGTTGCGGCATTTGCGGTCAAATCAATAATGAGGTTTATCTGCAAGGTGTAGTCAGCAAATTTGACCTGGCTATTGGTTTCGAATGTGTGTCTTTGACTGGATTTGTTTCGGCCAAGCTGCCCGCATTAAGGCTTTTTAATTTAAAAGTAGAGCGATTGCTACCCGATACACTTTTTCAGGGAACACTGAAACAAATGTTGCGCCAATTAAAACCCAGGTATCAAGAATTAAATTTTTCATTGCCGATAGAAGATTATTTTGATCAATTTGTTTGCAATGATAAATATCGTGATGAAGTAAAGAAACGTCTAAATGGCCCTTTGCAAACATTATCTAATTTACAAGCTGACAAAAACGGGAGAGGTAAGCTGTTTTTAAGAATCTACGGTGGGGATAACCTGCAGAATAGAACAGGGGTTAATAAAAGTTTTCAGGTTGCTTACGATGAGTTGATTGTAGATGTGATGAATATCTCCGGACAGATTAATACATTGTACAACGACTTTGAGAATGAACTAAGTTGGCAAGTTGTTTCAAACTCGATAAATAATTTATCAGATGGGCTTTACAGGTACTCTCAATCCGCAAGAACGCAAATAGGCATAGATGGCAAAACAAGGACGACAAGGACAAGTGAATTAAAGGATATTCGTCAACTCAACGGTGATCTTCAAAAAATAAGTAATGAACTAGCTGGGCTAAAGCTGTTCCTTTCAAATCAACGATTTGTCAGTAAGAAATACCTTCTCATTAAAGGAGCAGCAGGTAATGGAAAATCACAATTATTAGGATTTATCGCCAATAAAAGACAGGAGCAAGATATTCCTTCTATTTTGGTGTTAGGTCAAAGCCTGTCAAGTTATCAGGATATATGGTCGCAAATTAACAAGAGATTCTGCCAAAAATCAGTATCAGATACCGAATTTTTGGAAACCTTAAACCTGAAGGGCGAATTGCTGGGACATCCTGTAATATTATTTATAGACGCTATCAACGAAGGCAAAGGAATTCGGCTTTGGAATACGGGATTCAATAATTTCATTGATGCGGTAATGCCTTACAGATACATAAAAGTTGTATTAAGTTACAGAAATTCCTATGAGAACGCATTATTTAAAAATATCGAATACGATACTGCTGCGATAGTTGAACATCGAGGATTCGAAGGAGTAGAAAAACAGGCGGTTTACTTTTTTTTTACCGACGCAGGTTTAACAGTACCTGTTTTGCCATATTACAGCAAGCAATTTGGGAACCCGTTGTTTTTACGCCTTTTTGTGTTGCTTTACAAGAACAGTAATGGAAAAATTGACTTGCATAGCTGGTTAGGCACGATGTATGTTTTTAAAAACTTCTTTCATTATATCAATCATGAATTAGGTCAGCGAAAATTTCACTACGATGCTGACAAACTGGATATTGTTGGGCTTGCAATAAAAAAGTTTGTAAAAACCCAACTTAAAAGAAGACTTATTTATCTTGATTATCATACTGCTTATAAAAGAGTTGAAAAGGCAGTCAGATTATTCATTAAAGGCAAAGGATTTTTTGAAGCACTTATCAGTGAAGGTTTATTCTATGAGAACAGATATCCAGTTGATGAGTATGATGACGAGCTTGGCGTCGATTTCTCGTACCAAAAATTAGGCGAGTATATAAAGGTTCAGTATTTATTGAAAGAGATACCAGAGGCTGACCTGCCAACAGCCATAAACCCAAATGGAATGCTCTTTTTTATGGACGAACAATCCGAAGAAAATGAGGACTATCAAGGATTCATTGAAGCTGTTACCATTATGGTTCCTTATTATTTCGGTAAAGAAATTTTCGATATCTGGCCGAATCTTTTGGAGCGAGCAGATATCATAAGAGCCTTCATTACTGCGCTTAGAGATCGCTCATCAATCACTATTACAGACAAAACTAAAGAATACCTAAAGGCCATTTTGAATCTGCATAAAGCGATCATAAATGATTTTTGGACGGACGTACTGAATTATAGTTTTCAACCAGCGAACGCACTAAATACCGCATTTCTTCACGACTACCTGTTGAATATGCCGCTTCCTGAGCGGGATGCCGGATGGGGTGTTTTTATAGGGAATAATTATGATGACAGAAATACTATTTCACCTGTTTCGTCAATCATAAATTGGGCTTTTAATTACCGAGAAAATAAGATAATGGATAGCGGTTCTATTGCTGCCATTGGCAAGACGCTTTTCTGGTTTTTCGGCAGTAACAACAGGCATTTACGTGATCATGCGACAAAGGCTGCTATATACCTGTTTACTGACAACCTCAAAGAACTTAAATCGGTTATGGCCGATTTTAAAAGTGTGAATGATCCTTATATCATTCAGCGCATTTATGCCGTTGTTTTTGGTTCAATTGTCCGGAACGGAAAAGCATCAGCGATTGCTGAACTAACTGGATATGTCTATGAAACCATTTTTAACAAGGACCAGATAATTGCTGACATTTTATTACGCGACTACGCGAGACTTGCTGTCGAGTATGGCATCTTCCGTGGTGTTCACATTCCTGAACCTAGCAAGATTCGGCCGCCATATAAAAGCGAAAAACTACCTGATGCGCCGAGTGACGCAGTAGTAGAGAATTATCCTGTTGAACTTGGCTATAATGATAATGCGGGCTACGCCGGTATACAATCAATCCTAAGCTCAATGATTACAGAATACGGCTCAAGAGGGTACATGTACGGCGATTTTGGCAGGTACACCTTTGGTTATGCGGTAAAACATTGGAAAAGTTATCCTGAGAGTTTGTTGAGTAATCTCGCAATAGAAATGATAGTCCATGACCTGGGCTATAATCATGCTTTAAGTGAGATCGATAAGAATATAAAATCATCGGGGAGAAGCGCTGCCCGAATTGAGAGGATAGGTAAAAAGTATCAATGGATTGCCTTTTATCAAATTCTTGCGCGGCTGTCTGATAATTATAAATTTTATGATAGCTCCAGTATACATTCGAAAGAAACAACTTTCTCTGGTGCCTGGGAGCCTAATGTAAGGGATATTGACCCAACTATGATGATGACAGGGACACGTGAGACTCCTGATGCGCCTTGGTGGTCGGACTACAAATACCAAATATTCGAAGAGCCTTTAATTGATTGGTTAAAAAACGAAAGTGACCTACCCGATCCTCGAAAGATGATCGAGTTAAAAGATCACAAAGGAGTCGAATGGTTGGTTCTTGAATCGCACCACACTTGGGACGCAGAAGAAGCAAAAAACGGAAATAAGCAACTCTGGTATCAACTTAGAAGCTACCTTGTTAAGAAAGATAAACAGGAAGCCATTGTAAAATGGATGTCTAAGCAGAATTTGATGGGCCGTTGGATGCCCGAGTCTCAATCAAGAACGGAGTTGTATTTAAGGGAGTATTTCTGGTCGCCAGCAGTTGTTGATTTTATGACTCCATATTACGGTAATGAGGTCTGGCAAGATCTTAGAGGCGAAAAGGGTGGTCGAAAAATCGGCGAGGTTTCTGTATCAAGCCTTGAATATCTCTGGGAGAAACAGATAGATAACTCTCAGGAAGAATCGACGAGTTTATTATTGCCTAATCAACTTTTATTTGAAATATTAAAGTTACGTCCCTCCCTCGTTGACGGACATTTTGAAAACGAAGCTGGTTTGTTAATCGCGTTTGATCCCGCTGCGATTTATGATACACCTTCCTGCTTAATCGTTCGTAAGGAAGAATTAATGGCAAATTTAAAAGAAGCTGGATTAGATATTTTCTGGACAGGACTTGGTGAGAAATTAAATACTGGTAGTTATGACAGAAATAACCCTGAACTTTTCCAAAAACTCCAAATATCCGATGTCGTGTTTTTTAGAAACGGCATATTAACGTCCTCAAAATTGGCAGTAGCAGATCCAGTACGATGACAAAAAACAATTTAAAGAACATAGTTATATTATGTGTCTATTAAGGGCATTGAGTCATTATCGATTTGAGCTTTGAACACACCATGCCTTATTTACCATGTAAGCAACCAGCAGCGCGAGCCGGGTAAAAAGTCAAGGCCGGGTGGAGCCGCTGAAAGCGAACAACTCCCGCCCGCTTGTATAGCCTTTACTTTTTATCCCGGCGGTGGGCTATCTTCGCGGTAGTGGTGAATAAGGAATGGCATTACTATAGGGCGGTGGCAAAGAGCAAATCGGTTATGAGCGTAGCAAATTTCCGGTTTGCTGTGCTCGGTGAGGCTGGCTTGTGGAATGGAGCCCGGAGTGAAACGTGTGGCGACATGGAGCAAGCTTGCCGCAACCGAATGGTAATTTAGGGATTCTTGTTCAGCCAAAAAAACCTAACTTTGCCAAGTGAAAATAATTTGCTTGTTATTCGCCATGTACGTAATTATGCTGTCAGGAACACCCTGCTGTAATGATAACGACTGCAATAACCAATTTTTAAGCACTAAAATTCAAAAGGGCAAGCAAACTTCTAATGAAAAGCAATGCCCTGGTTGTTCTCCCTTTTTTACCTGCGGCTCTTGTGTAGGTTTTATTATTAGCAAACCACTTACCATCACCTTTTCTGTAATTGCTGAAGTACAGATTCAGAAATTCATTCCTTATAGCCAGCCTGCTATTCAAAAAATCTCGCTTGCGATCTGGTTACCGCCTAAATTAAGTTAATACCTAAAGCCGACGGGCTAACCTAATTTGTATTACTTAATTCTAAAAAATTCATGAAAAAACTAATCGTGCTTTCTATAGCACTGCTTTATACTTTTACAGCATATTCTCAAAATACATTCCGTGCCGTTATTAAAGATGCCAAAACAAAAGAAACCTTAATTGGCGCGACCATATTAGTGCAAAGCACCCAAATCGGCGCAACAACCGATGCCGCCGGCAAGATATCTCTTTCCAAAATTCCTGATGGAAAACAAATCATTCAGTTCAGTTATGTGGGTTATCAAACGCAGACGGACACATTGACATTTCCATTAACACAAACAGAACCGATGCTGATCTTACTGCAAACAACAGGCAAGGGTGACGGTGAGGAACTTAACGAGGTAGTCATTGGTGCAACCCGCAGCAGTCGCACCATTGCCAATACCCCCACCCGCGTAGAGGTTATTTCTGGCGATGAACTGGACGAAAAAGGCAATATGAAGCCTGGCGATATCCGCATGATGCTCGCGGAAAGTACAGGCATTCAAACCCAGCAAACCTCTGCCACCAGTGGTAATTCGAGTATTCGCATACAGGGATTGGACGGCAAATACACGCAGATCATCAGAGATGGTTTTCCTTTATATTCCGGCTTTTCGGGTGGATTAGGTCTGTTGCAGATTGCGCCGCTGGATTTAAAACAGGTGGAAGTAATTAAAGGATCATCTTCAACATTATATGGCGGCGGTGCAATTGCCGGATTGGTTAACCTGGTATCTAAAACACCAACCAATGAACGTCAATTGGATTTTTTATTAAACGGAACGTCTGCATTAGGCTTGGATGCCAGTGGGTTTTATTCCCAAAAGTTTGACAAAATAGGAGCTACCGTTTATGCTGCCTACAATCACGGCACACCTTATGACCCTTCAAATATCGGACTGTCAGCAATTCCGCGCTATAACCGGTACACGCTAAATCCCAAATTATTCTTTTACCTCAATGACCGGACTACCCTGATTGCGGGTATTAATTCAACGGTAGAAAACCGCATTGGTGGCGATATGCAGTATTTGAAAGGGGATGGTGATGCACAGCATTCTTATTTCGAACTCAATAAAACAGGCAGATACAGTACGCAAACAGAGCTTGACCACAAACTAAACGATAAGGAAAAGTTAACATTTAAGAATAGTATCAGTTATTTCGACCGGAGTATCAGTTTGCCCGACTATCGTTTTTCAGGTGTACAAGTTTCTACTTATAGTGAGGCTAATTACGCTTACAATGGAGAGAAAAGCGATTGGGTGGCGGGTTTGAATTATTTAACTGATAACTTTAATGAGGATAGAAATAGTAGTTTTCCGCTGCGCAGTTACAATTATCAAACCATTGGCGGATTTGTACAAAACACATGGAATGCAACGGATAAATTCATTTTGGAATCCGGGTTAAGGGGTGATTACCACAATGAATATGGTTTCTTCGTCCTGCCACGTATTTCCGGGTTGTACAAGATCAATTCCCATTTCTCCACCCGTTTAGGCGGTGGTTTAGGGTACAAAGCACCGACAGTATTTACCGAAGATGCCGAACGGATCGAGTTCAGAAACGTTTTGCCCATAGATGTTGCCAATACCAAAGCAGAAAGGTCTTATGGTGCCAACTATGATATTACCTATAAAACAGGCTTGTTTAACGATCAGGTCAGTTTCAGTATTAATCAGTTATTTTTTTACACACGGATCAACAACCCTATCCTGCTTACTCCATTAGCAAACGGTGATCTGCAATACCAGCAACCGCAAGGCGATTTGAATACAAAAGGCATGGAAACCAATGTGAAAATCACCTACGATAACTTTAAGCTGTTTTTAGGCTACACGTTGGCGGATGTTATGCAGCACACGGGTAATACCATAACCACCTACCCTTTGGTATCCAGGAACAGGCTGAACAATGTATTGGTTTATGAAGTAGAGAATAAATTCAAAATTGGTGCCGAAGCCTACTATTTCAGCCCGCAGCAATTAAACGATGGCACAACCGGCAGGGGCTACTGGACTGCAGGCCTGATGGCTGAAAAGATATGGGAACGGTTTTCCCTATTCATCAATTTTGAGAACCTGACCGATACCCGGCAAACCAAATTTGGCCCGATCTATACGGGCAGCATTACCGACCCTGTTTTTAAGGATATTTATGCGCCTTTGGATGGTTTCGTGGTCAATGGGGGTATCAAGTTCAAACTATAAACATTACCGGCATCATAATCCTGTAAATCAAATACGTTAAACTGTAAACTTAAAAATCAAGGCAATAGTAAATTTGTATTACTTAAAATGATTCATCATGAGCGTAATAATAAAAATCATATCACAACTGGCATTTATGGTTTGGGATATTTATTGGGGACTGGCGTTGGGCTTTATTCTTTCGTCGCTGATCCGGGCATTTGTATCCACCGAAAGTATTTCAGCCAGGTTGGGTAAGAACTCGGTAACCGCATTAGGTCTTTCCACCTTGTTCGGGGCCATATCTTCTTCTTGTTCTTACGCTGCTGCTTCGATGGCGCGGACGCTAATGATCAAAGGTTCTACATGGTCTAATGCTGTTGCCTTTATGGTGGCCAGCACGAACCTGGTATTTGAAATATTCATTGTGATCGTATCCTTATTGGGCTGGTCATTTTTTGGAGGGGAAGTGATAGGCGGTATCTTCTTTATTATCATTTCTGCTATACTAATCCGTTGGTTATTTCCGGCAAAAGTAAAGGAAGAAGCTAACGAACAAATAAAAGTATCAGAAGGCAAAAAAACGGATGACCCGCAGGCACATCATCAAATGGAAAGTTCCTGCTGTCATCATGATATGAAAATGGATGACGATCACGAACATAATAACAGTTCAGGCTTTATTGCAAAGCTGAAAACAGCCAGTGGCCATTATTATATGGATGTGACAATGGTGGGTAAGGACATTCTGATCGGTTTAGTAGTATCTGCCATTTTAATGGTGCTGGTGCCTGATGCGTTTTGGAAAGGTTTATTTTTAAGTGGGAACAGCAGTTTGCCGCATTTCGTTGTATTAAGCTGGAATGCGATCGTTGGTATTTTGATCGCCATATTTGCATTTGTTTGTTCGGTAGGTAATATTGTAATGGCTGCCGTATTATGGCAGGGCGGCATATCATTTGGCGGGGTAATCGCATTTATCCTTTCTGATCTTGTTACCGTACCTATGTTGATGGTGTTTCGTAAGTATTACGGAAACAGAACGATGTGGTACTTATTGATTATTCTGGTGGTAAGTATCTTCTTTACATCCTTATTCCTGGATTATTCTTTTGCCGCTTTGCACTGGATACCAAAGTCGCATACCGGCGGGATGCAAATGACGGGCGAGCATTTTGAATGGAATTATCAAACCTGGCTGAATATTTTCTTCATCCCTGTATCCCTGGTCTATTTCTTTTGGGGAAGAAAAAGCATGAAATAATGCTAATTTTGGGAAAGAAGAGAATTCATGCTGTTACATATTAAAAACATGGTCTGCGACCGTTGCCACATGATCGTCCGGCAGCAACTGGAAAGCCTTGGCTTTGCTGTTAACAATGTCGCGTTGGGTCAAGCTGAAATCATACCTGATCCTAATGAGGAGCAAATACAATTGATCTCGGCAGCCTTAAAAGTTCCGGGCTTTGAGCTGATCAATAAGGAAACAGATAAAACGGTTGAAGCGATCAAAAATGCAGTTATTGAATTAGTCCATCATTCTGACCTGTCAGAAATGCACACTTCTTATTCAGATCTGATTGCTAATCGTGTTGGAAAAGACTATGCGCATCTGAGTCGCTTGTTTTCCAATGCGCAGGATACCACCATTGAACGGTTTATCATCCAGCAAAAGGTAGAAAAGATCAAAGAACTGCTGGAATACGGTGAATTGAACCTTAATGAAATTGCTTACCAAATGGGTTATAGCAGCAGTGCACACTTATCTACGCAGTTTAAAAGTGTAACAGGACAGACCCCGAGCCAGTTTAAAGCTTCCGGTAAAACAGGTAGAAAGGCTATAGATAAGATTTGATCTGTGCCTTGCAATAGGATATAAATTTTTAACGGAATTATATAAAAGCGGCGGCATGAGTTGCCGGTACCTTAGCAAAAGATTAATTAAACAACCCGGTAGTGCAATATTTTAAGTGCTGAACGTTTTAATAAGACCATGAAATATATAGCTGTTTTTTTGATATGGAATATGTTGCTGTTATCCGCTATTCAGGGTATCGCAAATAGCCATCATGAAACAGCAATGTGTTGTAAGCAAACCACACATCATGATTGTTGCAACCAACCAAAGCGTGGCGCTGACAATGATTGTTCAAAAGGAGCTTGTAATGTCATGCTTTCCTGCGGCACCTGCGGGTTTTTAATTATTTCGTCAGTTTCTATTTTGCCAGTAATTACTGATGTAAACAGCAAAATGGCCCAACGTTTTAGAATGGGCGAATTGTCGGATTACCAGGATAATGGCTGGAATCCGCCGAAGATATAATCATTAAATCCGAACAAGGCAACCTTGGGTTGTCCAATCATTTAATTATTAATCTTCAATTTAAAAATCATGAAAAAGTTTCTTTTCATCACCATGGTGATGCTATTATCAGTTATATCGATTACTTATGCAAATACCCCATGCTGCAACAGCAAAATGAATCACTGTTCAACATGCGCAAAAAGTTGCGGGCCGAACTGCAAGGATTATTGCAGTAAAACTTGTAAGGCATCAGGAGAATGTACGACTAAGTGTAAACTCTAAGTAATAAATAGCAATGCCGCCCTTTTTCGGGCGGCATTCTAACCATAAGCACATGCCAAACGTATAAATTTATTTATCTTCGTACCGTGAAAAGAATCACCATAGCCCTTTTAACCACTGTTTACCTGCTCTCCGCTATCGGGGTGTCGGCCAGTAGTTTTTACTGCTGTGGTATAAAAACGTCCACCACCTTTTCACTTGGTGATGCTTCAACATCACACGCCAAAACTAAAGCAGACAATTGCTGCAAAACCACCAAACAATCTTTTAAAGTAAAAGACAATCATTTTGGGTCGGATGCTTTATCGCTCTCGGTTAAGTTTTTCCCGGCCACAATGGAAGCATCTGTTCCGTACGAATTAAATGCAGAACCCTTTACTGAAATTCAAACTGCATTCAATAGTCATGCACCGCCTTTCCGGCAGCATGAACCTATTTATATTTTGAACTGCACTTACCTGATCTGATCAGATCCCTGGCCTGCGCCATTGCGCGGCTTTCCTTTAAAATCATCTTAATTTAAATAACCCTCATAGGATATTTTCCTATGGCATTCATTCACCTATTAATTTTTATTCAACATGAAAAAACTAATTGCTATGGCTATGCTTTGCGCTGGCTTATTATTCGCCGTAAACGTACAGGCGCAAACCAAAATGAAAACGGATACCGCCAAAAAGGCCAAAACCGCTAAAGTGATCTATACCTGCCCAATGCATCACGATGTGATTGCTTATAAACCCGGTAAATGCCCAAAACCAAACTGCGGTATGACCCTGGTAAAGAAATCAGACCTCGACAAGAAAGCTGCTGATAGCAAAATGAAGATGTAGTATTTACAGCCCCGCAAAAGCGGGGCTAAAAAAATCAATTAAGATGATTAACCAATTGATTACCCTGTCCTTAAAAAACAGGTATATAGTCTTGCTGATTGCCGTAGCCTTATTTGCGTGGGGGGCCTATGCTGTACGCGAAAATCCGATTGATGCTATACCCGACCTGTCGGATAACCAGGTCATCGTATTTACCGAATGGCAGGGCCGCAGTCCACAGATTATGGAAGACCAGGTAACCTACCCACTGGTGAGCAACTTGCAGGGTATCCCCAAAGTAAAATCTATCCGCGCGACCTCTATGTTCGGAATGAGTTTTGTTTACATCGTTTTTGACGATAAAACGGATGTCTATTGGGCACGAAGCCGGGTACTGGAACGCCTGAATTACGCGCAGCGTTTATTGCCGGAAGGTATAACGCCAACGCTCGGCCCAGACGGAACAGGTGTAGGCCATATCTTATGGTACACCCTGGATGCGAAAGGCATTGATCTCGGTGAACAGCGTGCCTTACAGGACTGGTATGTAAAATTAGGATTGCAAACTGTACCGGGAGTAAGTGAGGTCGCATCATTCGGCGGTTTTGAAAAACAATACCAGGTCACCATCGACCCGCATAAACTCAATTATTATAATATCCCCTTATCGCAGGTTTTAAAAGCCGTCAAAAGCAATAACAATGATGTAGGCGGCCGCAAGTTTGAAATGAACGGCACGGGTTATATCGTCCGAGGTCTGGGCTATATTAAAAGCTTAGCAGATGTAGAAAATATGGCTGTCGGCGTAAACAATACCATACCCGTAAAAATTAAAGACATCGCAACCGTTCAAATGGGCGGCGATGAACGCCTGGGCATATTTGATGAAAACGGCACCGGAGAAGTGGTTGGCGGTATTGTGGTGATGCGCTACGGTGAAAATGCGGATCAGGTGATACATGCTGTTAAAGATAAAATGGCGGATATACAAAAAGGCTTACCTTCAGGCGTAAAATTCAAGATCGCCTATGACCGCAGTGAACTCATTGAAAGTGCGGTCAATTCAGTAAAGCACACACTGATTGAGGAAATGATTACCGTATCGATTATAGTTATCCTATTCCTGTTCAGCTGGCGGAGCGCATTAAGTATTATCATACAAATACCCATCACCATTGCGGCCAGTTTTATCCTGCTTAATGCCTTTGGCATATCCTCTAATATCATGTCTTTAACAGGTATTGCCTTAGCCATCGGGGTCATCGTAGATAACGGCATCGTCATGGTAGAAAACTCGCATCGGAATTTATCCATTGCACAACAAAAAGAAAAATCATGACCACAGCAGAAAGAATAAAGATCATCGAAGCCTCATGCAAACAGGTGGGCCGTGGCGTGTTTTTCTCAACGCTAATCATAGTTGCTTCGTTCCTCCCTGTATTTTTGCTGGAAGGACAAGAAGGCAAATTGTTCGGGCCGCTGGCATGGACAAAAACATTTATTCTCGCCATCGATGCGATACTGGCGGTAACATTGGCACCGGTGCTGATCTCCTTTTTTCTGAAAGGAAAATTAAGAACAGATGACCGAAACCCTTTAACGAGGGGCTTGGAGAAACTCTACCGTCCAATACTCGATTGGTGTGTGATCTGGCGTAAAACCACACTTACCATTAATATAGTCGCGCTGCTTATCAGTATCCCGTTGCTATTAAGTTTGGGTAGTGAGTTTATGCCGCCATTGGATGAGGGCACCATCCTGTTTATGCCGGTGACGCTGCCGGATGTGTCCAACACGGAAGCCAAACAGCTTTTACAGGTACAGGACAGGATCATCAAAAGTGTACCGGAAGTTGCCAATGTTTTAGGCAAAGCAGGCAGGGCAAACACCGCAACCGACAATTCGCCGATCAGTATGGTGGAAACCATTATCCTGTTAAAGCCTAAAGACGAATGGCGCAAGGGTATCAAAAAAGAAGACATCATCAATGAACTGAATGCCAAACTCCAAATTCCCGGCGTGGTGAATGGCTGGACACAGCCGATCATCAACCGTATCAATATGCTTTCTACTGGGATACGTACTGATGTGGGGCTGAAAGTTTATGGGCAAAATTTAGATACCATATACGCTTTATCCAACCAAATGAAACAGGCATTGCAGGGTATTGGCGGCGTTAAGGATTTATATGTAGAGCCGATTACCGGTGGTAAGTATCTCGACATTCAGGTGAATAAAGATGCCATCGGCAGGTACGGGATGAGCGTAGATAATGTAAACCAGATCGTGGAAAGCGCTTTAGGTGGTATGAACCTGACCACAACGATTGAAGGTAGGCAGCGTTTTAGCGTGAATGTCCGGCTGGCGCAGGATTATCGCAGCAATCTAAATGAGATCAAACGCACATTGGTACAAACACCGAATAACGGCCCTGTTCCCTTATCATCAGTTGCTGATATTCAAATCAGCGACGGCCCAGCTATGATCCAATCGGAAAATGCCTTGTTGCGCGGTACAGTTTTATTCAATGTACGCGACCGGGATTTAGGCAGCACCGTTCAGGAAGCGCAGGATAAACTAAGCAGTATGGTTAAACTGCTCCCCAAAGGTTATTTTATTGAATGGAGCGGGCAATATGAAAACCTGATCCGGGCGGAACGTACTTTAAAACTGATCTTACCAATCGTTCTAATTATCATTTTTGGTTGTCTTTATTTTGCGTTTCATTCTATCCGGGAAGCATTTTTCAGTTTGATCAGTATTCCTTTCGCGCTCATCGGCGGGGCTTACATGGTGTACTTCTTTGGCGTTCATTTATCAGTTGCGGTAGCTGTCGGGTTTATTGCCTTGTTTGGAATCGCGGTGGAAACGGGTATTGTGATGGTGATCTATCTGAATGATGCCATGCAGCAATTGGTCGCCTTAAAAGGCAATTCAAGGGAAACGATTACTAAGGAAGATTTAAGAACTTATGTAATGAATGGCGCGGTCAAACGCCTGCGACCAAAATTGATGACGGTTTGCGTGGCTCTGTTCGGTTTGGTGCCGGTGTTATGGGCGACCGGGACAGGCAGCGATGTTATGCTGCCTATCGTATTGCCGATGATCGGCGGTGTTTTAACTTCTTCCACCCATATTTTATTGGTTACACCATTGATTTTTTTAATGGTGAAGGAATATGAACTCAAAAAATATGGCAAACTGGAAGTATTGGAGGTAAAAGAATAATGAAAACGAAATTTATAATAGTATTGAGCATTGGGCTATTGGCTTTTCATTTAGCAAAAGCTCAATCGCTTGTGTTGCCGCTGGACAGTGTTTTGGCCAGGATCAATCAATACAATCCTGCTTTAATGGCTTATACGGCTAAGGCCAGCGCACAAAATGAATATGCCAAAGGTGCCCGAAATCTGGATGCGCCACAGATCAGCGCAGGGCAGTACCAAACGCCCTATTCACTTAGTCCAAACGCAGGATCATTTATGATCCAGGCACAGCAAATGTTTACCAACCCGGCAAAGCTAAAGGCTAAAGAAAAATATATGCAGGGCATGTCGGCGGTAACTGAACAGGAACAAGCTTACCTTAAAAACCAACTTTTGGCACAGGCAAGAGGCTATTATTATGACCAGGCTGTTTTAGAGCGAAAATTGGCTTTACTGGAAAACACCCGGAAGCTGCTGGAGTACATGCTGAAGGATGCCAATATTAAATTAACCTATGGCAAGGAAAAGCTGCCGAACATCTACAAAGCCAAAGCTGACTTATATGAACTGGATAACACCAAAGAGCAACTGGACAACCAGCTTCGCCAAAATATCATCATGCTGAATACGCTGATGAACCAGGATAAGCAAACTATTTTTGAAGTTGATACTAATATCGTGATCAGGAACTATGAAGCTACTTTAACGGATACAGCAGGTTTAGCATCTTCGAGAAGTGACATAAAAATGCTCGACCAAAGTATCCAGTTACAGCAATTGAACGCCCAGGTAGAGTATAGCAAACGCAAACCGGATTTTGGCATACAGGCCGCTCACATGATTAGTTATGGCGGTTATCCCAATCAGTATATTTTAATGGCTTCGGTTACTATCCCAATCGTACCCTGGGCATCTAAGGAATACAAAGCTAACCTGAAAGGCATCCGCTATGAGGTAGAGGAACTGCAAAATGAAAAACAGGATAAACTCAACCAGGCAGAAGGACAACTGACTTCCTTGCGACTGGACATCAACAGCAAAAAAAAGCAACTCAAAAACTATAAGGAGAATATTATCCCGGCCATGCAAAACAGCTATAAAACCGCTTTGCTGGCTTATGACCAAAACACAGGTGATCTACCATCAGTGCTTAACGGCATTAAGGATTTACAAGCCGCGAAAATGGAAAACCTTGACCGCTTACAGGAACTTTTACAATTACAGGTAGCTTATGAAAAAGAAAATGAAAAGTATTAATCTAATACTGGCTATCGGCATATTGGTTATGCTTGTAGTTACTTCCTGCGGGCAAAAACAACAGGCTCAACAATCTGCATCAGGTGTCAAAGCCATCGATGCAAAATATACCTGCCCGATGCACCCGCAAATCATGGAAGATCATCCGGGAAGCTGCCCGATATGCGGCATGGCACTGGTAAAAAAATCAGGACAAGCCAGTGAGGGTGCGGGCATTAGTCTGAACACGGTATTGCAGCCTGTTAATTCTTCGGTTATATCCAATATCTCAGCCATTACACCAACACAAAAGGACGTTGCTACAAAAATTCAGGCAGACGGATACCTCGACTTTGATTCCCGTATGTTCAACAATATCGCTTCCCGTTTTTCGGGCCGGATCGAAAAGCTGTATATCAAATATGCCTTTGAGGAAATACACAGCGGGGAGCGCATTTTTGATATTTACAGTCCTGATATGGTGACCGCACAACAAGACTTATTGTTCCTGGTCAAAAACTCATCGCAGGAAGCCGGGCTGATCAATGCAGCAAAGCAAAAATTATTATTGCTGGGCATGACGAATGGACAAATTAACCAGGTCATTAAAACTCAAAAGCCATTTTATAGCCTGCCGGTCTATAGTCCTTATGATGGGCATGTTCACGATATGCCACATAGCCAAATGGCGGGAAGCGCCGAACCACAAACGCCGACGGATTACTCCAACAATCTGCCGTTGTCTATCAAAGAGGGTATGTATGTCGAGAAAGGGCAGAACCTGTTTAATGTCGTTAATCCGCATATGCTATGGGCGGTTATCAAAATAAACGCGTCAGATGTGGCCGGTCTGAAGTTAAACCAATCTGTAACAGTCAGCTTACCTGATATGCCGGGCAAAACGATCAATGGGAAAGTCAATTTTATTGAGCCAACCTTACAGGATGGCGATAAAACCACCAGTATCCGGGTTTATATAGACAATATGGATCATGGGTTAAAAGTAAATAGCCAGATCAGGGCTATAATACAAACGGGAACAAATACCGGCTTATGGATACCTAAAGCAGCTTTACTTGACTTAGGCAAGACCAAAATTGTTTGGGTAAAAGATGGCGTAAGATTTAATGCGCACCAAGTCGATGCAGGAACTATTAGTGATAACGAAATACAGATCAAAAAGGGATTATCTGTAACAGACAGCCTCGCATCAAATGCCGCCTATTTAACAGACAGTGAAGGATTCATTAAAACAAAAGATCATGAATAAGGAATTCAAGTGTATCATCATTTTATTGGTGACCATAACCGCATTGTTTACGGCCTGTAAACCAAAGGCCAAACCTCAGTTATCAGTTTCAACTGAAAAAAGTAAAGCCTATTACACCTGCTCCATGCACCCGCAGATTCATGAGGAAAAGCCAGGCGATTGCCCGATTTGCGGAATGAAACTGATTAAGGTTGAATTAACCAGTTCCGATAATAAAACAGCCGGAAATATAACGTTAACCGCAACCCAGCTTCAACTGGCAGGAATTGAAACAGATACCGTTCGGGAAGAAAATACCGGTAGTGAGAAAACGCTGAGCGGAACGGTGACCACCGATGAAAACAAAGCAGAAGCGATCAGCGCAAGGATAGCAGGGCGGATACAACAATTATTTGTAAGGACAACCGGGGAAAAGATTACAGCCGGCCAACCGCTATATTCAATTTATAGCGAGGATTTGCAGGAAGCAGAAAAAGAATACCTGTTAGCCAAAACACAGCAAAAAGAATTGCATAACCCGGATGTTGACTATAAGCAACTCTTATCAGCGGCTGAAAGCAAACTGCAATTGTGGGGACTATCATCATCACAAATCAAGGCTTTGGCTGCCTCTGGTAAAGTGTCTGCAACAACAACTGTATTAAGCAAAATTTACGGAACAGTTAGCGAAATTGCGGTGCATGAAGGCGATTATGTAACGGAAGGTATGCCCATCTTAAAAACACAAGCATTAGGAAGCCTATGGGTGGAAGCACAACTTTATGCTAATGAAACCGTAAATTACAAGGAGAATGAAAAGGTGAGCGTTTCATTTCCTGATCTGAATGGACAAGTCATTGCCGGCAAAATTGAGTTTATCAATCCTGAATTATCGGATGCTTCCAAAGTCGATTTGATAAGGGTAAGTGTTTCCAATCCACAAGGTTTGATACGCCCAGGGATGCAGGCTTATATTTCTCTTAATAATAGCGGCCAACGTTCCTTAGCGATTCCGGTTTCCGCAATTTTAACGGATGGCGATGGAAGTAAGGTTTGGGTGAAAAATATGGATGGAAGTTTTGCACCTAAAAATATTACAACAGGTACGGGAAACACCAGTTATATCTCCGTGCTTTCCGGCTTAAAAGAGGGGGAGGTTGTGGTTATTGGCGGGGCCTATTTGCTGAATAGCGAAGCGATATTTAAAAATGGTAGTAGTAAAACAGCTATAGGTTCCATGAAAATGTGAAATCCTGATTTGCCATATTTTTTAGTGACTTCTCGGCATATAAATGATGATGCAAGCACCAATTAATGCGATAGCTGCGCCTATGATATCCCATCTGTCAGGTTTAAATCCGTCTACTTTCCATGCCCATATTAATGCCATAACAATAAAGATGCCGCCGTAGGTCGCGTAAACCCGTCCAAAACCAGTAGTTTGCCAAGTCGCAACCACACCATAAAAGGCTAATATCAACCCGCCTGAAATGCCCATCCACCATGGCTTATCTTCTTTCAGCCATAGCCAAACCAAATATCCGCCGCCAATTTCAAACAGTCCCGCTAAAATAAATATGGCCAATGATTTTAAAACACTCATAGTCTAAATTCTGATAAGATAATTTGCCCCTAATGCCTTTAGCTTGCGCCGAAATAGCGTGGTCTCATTCATCATAATCTCCAGTCCATGAACAAACCCACTTATATTTTAAATGGATAAATGCATTTACAGGTTTTTCATTAGTAATTATTGTATTTATTGCTTGGCTTTCAAAAAAATGTCTCGATAAACAGAAAACTAATTATATCCATAAGATATTCAGTAAAAATTAATTGTTCTTACATTTATTCAGACTACATGAATTTCAAATAAGCATAGCAATTATTGACTCAA
>Ga0302222_10000161_pt1 | contig 44319 bp, 26 predicted proteins | sample II_Palsa_E2_2_FD_194570 | JGI IMG/M metagenome (GOLD analysis project Ga0302222, IMG submission 194570) | Peat permafrost microbial communities from Stordalen Mire near Abisko, Sweden - II_Palsa_E2_2 | ecosystem: Environmental > Terrestrial > Soil > Palsa > Peat permafrost | place: Sweden... | reverse complement strand
CCGATTATTCAAGATTCATCATTGCCCTTCCGAGTGCGAATACTCACCGATAAAATCTTCACGATTGCCCGATATATGCAAAATTACCTTTTATTTTGGAGATGTAAAATAAGAAGATATAAGTTGCCTGAGATCACAGTTCTGTACCTGCTATGATGTAACTTGAATTACCTACTTATATAGGTTTCGCAGAAAACCAGCTATCCTAGTCAGTTTTGTCTTTCACTAACTTACCACAGTTCTTCGGATATCTTTACAACGATAAACCGTTCGGGCTTTTATAACCCTGACTGTAGTAAGATCACCAGGCTTCGGGTCTAATTTTAGATACTAATTCATTATTTCATAATTGGTTTATCTGGGCACATTTTACACATGCTCGCATCTAATATTAACTTGCTGACCCATTATGCAAAAGGTACGCTCTAATTATTTATAAAATTTCACTCGAGCTGCTTATAAGACTACTATTTCAAACCTTTCTCTCAAACAACTATACGCTGTCGCTCATATATCATATTTAGCCTTAGAGGAAGGTTCCCCTATATATTCAAACAGGTTTTGCCCGTTTTACTTTTTTAATATATCAGTGGATAATTTTATTTTATATATCTCGATTTTATGGGTTTTCTGAACCCAAAGATTTTTGTTACTAGGGTTTTTTGAACCCCTAATTTATTATCTTTTCTTGATGGATATAATCCAAGTAATAATAATACTAGTAATATTATAATAAAAATCAATCTAATATTTGTTTGGTTTTAAATCAAATAATTTATTCTAATACTACTTTATGTTTAAAAAAGATTACTATATATACATCACATATATATTCTGATATTTTTATAGGCTGCTCTACTTTCATTCACACTAATCATAGAATCTCGTTTGATTTCTTTTCCTGAAGCTACTAAGATATTTCAATTCACTTCGTTTATTACTGGATTTCTCTCAGAGTTTATGTGTTAATTTTTTTTCTCTAAAACACAAATTAAATTTATACTCTCTTTAATATATGGCAAGGCATCCCTAATAGTCTCTTTATATACTTCCCTATACATTATAGTATAAAAAGGAAGAACTAGATATCATACACATTACTATTATATCCTAATACATAGGTTCTAATAAATAAAACTTATGTTTAGATGACATATATGTATCAGGTTACCTTGAATCGAACAAGGTCTTATCGCACCCAAAGCGATCGTATTGCCAATCCTACCCTAACCTGTTTAAATACTTGTTTAAAAATATAAGATTTAAAGATAAAATCATTACATGACTTTAAGAAAAACATTAAGTTTTTAAACAAGTATTATAAAAATAATATTTATTTTTTCAAAGTTTTCCTGACTTAATATATCTAGATAAAGTAGTAGTTGGTATTTTAAAACATTCAGATGTTTTTGATTGATTATCAAATACTTTAATTAATTTATGATTTAAATCATAAACTCAAATTCTATTATCTTTAATTTCTGATTTAAATGTAAAATTTTGGTATGATCTACCTTTTTTTATAGCTGTATTTATAGTGGTACTATGAACATCAAAATACTTTGCTGCACTGTTTATACTAGGGAATTCTTTTATTAAATTATTAGAACAATCATACATCTTAACATTTACACCTATACTTACTAAAGATAGTTTTAGTTTAGTATCAAGTCGCATTTTAGGCATTATGCTACGAATTTTATTTGAAAGTTTAATAGCTTTTCCTATATTTTTTCTTCTTTCATAAGAATAATGTTTACCAAAATTAGGATTATTCTTACCTGTAAGACTATTTCTAATCTTTTCTTTTGTACTTTCTGTATGCATTTTGCCCAAAGTTGAACCAGCTGTTTTACATATATTGTATTCAGGTTTTAATAGATCAAAGTAATATTGTTCTCTTGTAATTAATTTATCTGGTTCACAATATTCAAGAATATCTAAGCTAAAGTTCGAATAGCCATGTTTTAATAATGCTCTATGAATAAGACTTGATCCTCTTTCTAATCTTTTCCTAAGAGAAGTTGAAGAATAATAAATACTTAATCTCCCAGTTAAGCATTTTGCAGATCCTATATAACATTTAGCCGTAACTAAATTATTTAATCTATAAATACCGGGTTTTCTTTTATTTTCTTTATAAATAATACTTTTATTTGTATCTAAATTAAGATAAGATACAACAGGTACTATGCTTTTTCTATTATTGTTATTGTTTTTCATATTTATATTATTAAAAATTAAATTAAAAAAGAGGCATATTCCTCTAAAGGTTTATATTATCATTAGGGTAATCATTATCATATTAATACATTTAGACATATTTAAATGTATACCAGAGAGTAGGGGATTTGAACCCCTGAAAACTTTTAATTTTAATTAGTTTCAAGCTAATCGCTTTAAACCACTCAGCCAACTCTCTCTTTTAAGCAATATAAAGTATATTTGTCTTTGTTTGTGCATACTCATTCGAAGAAAGCACTGCAAGATATATAAATGCTATACCATATTAACCTATGATTCTTCTAAGAATTGAACTTAGACAACATCCTTATCAAGAACGCACTCTACCATTTAAGTTAAAGAACCTTTATTAGATTTGTTTATTTTGCTTCGGATGAAACAAGAGCATTCAGACTTGAACTGAAAATAGTAAGTTTGAAGCTTACGGTTTTACCATTAAACTATGCTCTTAAATATTTATATTAATGTTTATTTTATTCATAATATTAGACAGTAAAAGATCAGTGTTTATCTTTCTAAACAAAATAAGCAATACATAATAAATATATTAATGTCGGAAAAGAGAGGAATTGAACCTCCAGGTGCATAACACAATATTTAGCAAATATCTCGCCTTACCAATAGCAACTTTTCCTAAATGTTTTAAAAATATAATATTTTTAAAACATTAATTTAATTCATTTTACTTTATCTTTCTACATTTAAAAAATTTAACCTTTACTAAGACCACATAGAACTATGTAGTACAAACATAATAGTTTTAATTAATTAATTAAATTATTAAATTCCATATACGGCCAGCCGAATTCGAATCGACACAAATCGCTTGGAAGGCGAAAGGTCTACCATTAACCTATGGCCGTTTTATTTATATATAAATATAATAGTTAATTTTATTTTGCTTCGCTAAAATAAATTAAGTAAAGAAAAATAAAATTTATCTGAATCAGTATATTTATTTACTTATAAAAATAAGGAGTTTAAGACCTGTGGGGTTCGAACCCACGTCATAAAGATTAAAAGTCTCATATTTTACCATTAAACTAAGGTCTCTATTAAGCATATGTTTAGATATATGCTTAATACTAACTGTTATTAGTTAGCCAATAATAAGAAATAGTCCTACCCAAAATACATTACCTCATAAGCATACTTTAGAGTAATTTATTTATAATTTATATTTATAATTAAATAATATAAAGGACAAAGATATAATATAATTTATAGTAACTATTGTAGGTAATCACATATTTACATTCATAGGGGTATGTAAATATATTTTTCCATCGTTAAAATAGTGGTTTAATGGGGTATGTATATCAAAATTACTTATATTAGCTTTAATCTCTAATATGTTAAACTTTGATATCGCTTCCATTTTATAACTATAATAACATTCTGCTAATTGCTTCATATTATTTTCATGTACTATTTGTTTATATATCTTGCATTTCACTCATAAGAGGAAATGCACTTAAATCATAAGTACTTGAGACAATAATCACACAAAGTATGGCAGAAATAGAACTGCTATTTAAAAAACTACTTTCTAAAATAATATTTTGTTTATTTTTAATAGAAGGTTTTTTATTTAAGATCCTCAGTAATAGATTGATATAAACAAAAATAATCAGACGACATCAACGAAGTGTCAATATAGTATTGAAGATTCTAGCCCTAGGTGATGGTTCTCAGTTGAATGGTATGCTAATACACGTCACAAACCCACCGCTATAAAAGCAGTACCTATCATTACATGAATTCCATGGAAACCTGTCCCAAAATAAAAACATGAACCAAAAGCACCGTCACTTATAGTAAAAGAAGAAACAGTATATTCTATACCTTGGAAACCTGTAAATACTATAGCTAAAATAACTGTAGCAACTAATCCATATAAAGCTCCGCTTCTGTTTCCTTGAATTAAGGAGTGGTGAGCATATGTTACTGTAACACCTGAGGATAACAAGATTACTGTGTTAAGTAAAGGTAATTCAAAAGGATTAATCGCTTCAATTCCCATTGGTGGTCATTGGGCACCTAATTCTACTGTTGGAGATAAAGCACTATGAAAAAAGGCTCAGAATATAGCTAAAAAAAATAATGCTTCACTTACTATAAATAAAGCTACACCCATGTTTAATCCTCTTTGTACAGCTAATGTATGATTTCCTAGGTATGTTCCTTCACTTATAACGTCTCGTCATCATAATGTCATTGAAGAAATGAGAGATAAGAAAGCTAACATTAAAAATGTATTTGCATTACTAAAACCATGCATTGTTAATACACCGCTTGTTGTTAATGTTAGTAAAGCAATACATGTATACAAAGGCCATGGTGATGGTGAAACTAAATGAAAAGGATGGGCTTGAAAGTTACTTCTAGTTAAGTTAGTCACCTACAACATTAGTCTTGTCTCTAAATCAATATAAGAATATCTTATAAAAATTCTTATTTTTGCATATCATAAGTATATAATAAAAAAAAAAAAAGAACTAGTTACTTATAATAATATACTATAAATAACCATCGTTAAGGAATAGGTGACTTGAACACCTAACCTACCGTGTGTAAAACGGTTGCTCTACCATTAAGCTAATCCCTTTATTTATTTAGTTTACGGGTCAGACCGGCTTCGATCCGGCATAATCTTTCTTGACAAAAAAGTTCCTTACCAATTAGGATACTGACCCTATATTTTATTTTTATATTACTATTATTGATAAGAATAAAAGGAGCTCTTCTTATTTTATTGTAAAGTATAAAAAGCTTATATCATGCTATTACTGTTTTTGCTTTTCCTCTTGCATTGGCTTTACCGGCCTCCGTGGGCACCCGAGTATGCAAAAAGCAATAAATATAAGCAAGGAAAAGTAGTAAAAGCAATGTATAAGGAAGAAAAGCAAAAGAATGATTAAGTCAAAATATTTTAATTCTTTTGTTTTATTGTAATAACAATAGCCCCGACCATAGCTAATAACAATATAATAGATGTTAAAATTAATCATATACTGTAACTAGTATACATTATATTACCTATACTTGTTATATGGCTAGTTTCTGCTAAATTACCATCTCAGATTTTACTAGTAACAAAAGAAATTTCACCATTATCTAGCTGATCACTATTTAATTTAAATAATTTAGAAAAAAAATTGCTATAATTATTATGTGAGACCTCCTTTACAAGAGCAAGATTTAAGGTATTATATGAATCAACAGTGTTATTATTAATAGAGTTAATACTATAAGGTAATATTTCATGTATAGGGTAATTAAATGAAATAGCAATAAGTATAGCTAAAGGTATACTATTACTTGTATTACTTAATAATTCACTTATTCTAACATTAATTAGCATCAAAATAAATAAAAATAAAATAGATACAGCACCAACATAAACCAATAAATAAGAAAGACCAATAAAATTTAAACCCAATATCATAAGATAGCTGGCTATACTTAAAAATAAACCTATTAAAAATAATACAGAAACTATCGGATTTTTGCTAATAATAACTAATATACCAGATAAAATGGCAGCCAATGAAAGGATATCCAAAGCTTCATCTCTATAACCATTAGTAAAACTTTCGTTTAAAAGAAATAAACTCTTCATAAAAGATTAAAATATTACCCCTTTATCTTTTATTTTTTTTTTTATTATATACATTAACAAAACAGTATGTAATAATTAATTCTATTAAACAAAAAAGCGTTAATAAAGTATAAAAAGTAAAGCACCTAAAATTGTAATTAACCTAAAACAAAAACTCAACCTTAATTACCCATAAAGATATTCTACTTGATATAAAGCTAAAATAACAAAGCTAGTAATAACTAAAATACCCAATAATAATAAAGATAAAGTAATAATTATATTAAAGTTAAAATTATTATTACTTGAGTTATTAGTATTATAATTTAAATTGTTTGTATCATCACCTCAACTAAGATTGTTATCAGGGCTATTAGGGTTATTATTATCTCTATAACCCTCTATTAATAAACGAGCAATATACATCCTACGGTTAGATTTTACCATCTGTTGGATTTTTTGTCCATTCAGTGCTGTTAGCCTACAGTATGTCTGTGCAATAAACGGTGTTTGAGGTTGTCTCGCTATAACATTCATAATATTAGTAATTAACCTTTGTTCTATACCTAAATTACGTAAGTTTACTTGCTCTGTTAAATACCTTCTAACTCAGTCGCCTCTATTCATAAAAAAAATATATAGTACTTCATTATCCTTTTTTTATTGGAATACAATAAAAAAAAAAATAATGCCTCATACTTTTTTTTATATTATACTTCAATAAAAATAATTTAATACTTTTGCCATCTTTTCTGTTAGATAGTAATAATAAAAAAAAATAATTAACCATTGTAACAGTTAATTAAAAAGATAAAAAAAAAATAACTACCATAGTTAAAAAGATTTATAAATTTTAACTAACTTGAGGAAAGTAATTATAAATTAAAGTAAAAACATGCACAAGACTTGAACTTGCATACTTGTGTCCGTAGCACAACGCTCTACCATTGAGCTAACATGCCTTAAGACTTTATATAGCCCTTAAGATGAATTGAACATCTATCATAATATTAACAGTATTCCGCTCTACCATTGAGCTATAAAGGCTAATTGTATTTGTCCTCTTGCTTTTACAGTGGCGTACTTCTGCATCCATGTCCTTGCTTTCTTTTATAAAGCAAAGCAGAAGTATGCACAGTACCAAAGTATGCAGAAGTACGCACAATACAAAAAGCCTTGTAATAAAAGAATAGTTAGGAAACAAGAGATTTGAACTCTTAAAAGTCTATTACTATTGAGTTTACAGCTCAACCCATCTTACCAATAATGGAAGTTTCCTTATATAACGGGCTTTATTTTTATCAAGGTTATTTCTGCTAGGCGCCTAGCAGTTAGATTATATCCTAAAGGATATATGCGCACCATACTTCCAAGATAATTTATCCTTCTCCCGTTTTACTTAAGCCCCCCTTTAAAAAGATAATGAATCTTTAAGAGAACCCAGCGATCTATTCGTACTATGCGAATCGCATAGGTAGGTTTGCGCATCTTCATCTTTAAAAAATGTAATAAGTTAAAACTTGTTAACATATTAGCCAATTTAAAAGGTTTATGCTAATAAGTTATAACTTATTAGCCAATTTAAGAAATTCAATATACTAATAAGTTTTATTAGCATATAGCCCGTTTCTGGATTCGAACCAGAATTTATCTATATATTTAGTTATATTGCTTTGCTTTTATATGCCATCCGAATGAGGCTCCTCTTGTTTTTACTTTAGAAGAAAAGCACAGTACCTAAGTATGCACAAAAACAAGAGAAAATATAATAAGCATGGAAGCTATTTTTCCTCTTTTACCTCCTAAGGCCGGTACAACAACAACTTCAAGATATATAAATAATATGCCTAAAACAGGTATATATATAATCTTTATAGCTACAATGGAGGGAACATTATAGCATAATTATATATACGTTATATATTGTTAACATTAATCAATCCCATGCAAGTTCCCCTACATGAACCGTATTTCGACTTAACACCAATCAAAGTCACGCATACGAAAATCTTCCCTATAAGTAACTAGAAGTGGTTATCTAGAATGAAAATATAAGAAAGACCAAACTTATTGCACACACTTCTTTCGGCGCCTGACGAGTAGTTAGTACCTATCTGAGATTAAATTCACCGTGACGTGGTGATTCACGATTACTAGTAATTCCTTATTCATGTAGTCGAATTTCAGACTACAATCCTTGTTATATCCTATTTTATTAGATTAGCTCCAATTCACATTATTGCATCATTTTGTATAGGAATATGTGGCACGTCTATCGCCCACAACATTTAGGCCATGATGACTTGTCTTGGTCCCTATTATCTTTCCCATGTAAAGGTGAACTGCTTTATTTCAATTTTCACTAGATAAATTCGCTTGGGTGAATTTACCTGTAAAATATCACAAATAAAGCAAGGGTTTCCGTTAATTTAATGGAATTAACCAATATCTCACGACATTAACTGAAGACAGCCGTGCAACGCTTGTAATATCTTTAAAAATAATATTACATGGTTTGCTTACTTCTTTAAAAATAAGGCGAAGTAAGCAAAGCAAGAATAATATTCTTATTGCTTCGCTTTTTGGAGACGTAAGCCTAAAAAGATAATATTCAAGTTGTGGTAAGGTTTTTCGCGTACCTACGAATTAAATAACATACTTCACTACTGGTTTCAGAAACGGTCTAATGATTTCAGTTCCTGCGTTGCCACATTACTCTTGAGGTGAAATGCTTACACTTTCATTTATAGACTAAATTAAGATCTAATCTATGGCATTCATCATTCTCTGCTTGGACTACTAGGGTATCTAATCCTGTTCGTTACCCGAGCCTTCGTCCCTCAACGTCAGTTATTAGATAAAAGGTTGCTTTCGCCGTTATCAGTCCTCATGGTATCAAAGAATTTCAACTCTACTCCATAAATACTCCCCTTCTCATATATAACTCTAGTATAACCGTATCCTATTTAAGACTAATCATACCGTCTAGGTACCCTTTAAACCTACTAAAGATGAATAACACTAGTCTTCTACGTATTACCGCGACTGCTGGCACGTAATTTGGTCAAGACATATAGATATAAAATAGTCATAATCCGTATTATATCTAGAACTTTACTCGATAAAATCGATATTATATTGTCCACCGAACAGATACTGTTCGTTATAACGCTTTAATTACGGTGCTTTGGTAATTCCAAAAGAAACGTAAAAAAAGCGCATATAACAATCTTGCGATTAGTGATAAATTAATTGATTAAAGCACTCGGGAAAAAATCAAAATGAATAAGACATCTTAAATAATCAGAAGAATTCTTTAAGATATCTTAAACAGCCAAATATAACTAGCTGAAATTACGCAGCTATACATTCCCCCAAGTTGCTGGTTCAGCCGTTAGGCTATTGACCAATATTCCCCACTGCTGTACTATACGTATTGGGGTTTTTTCAGACCCAATGTGATCGATCGACCTCTCAGCCTCGACTACGGAATTTTTGGCTAGTTAAACCATTACTTTAACTACTACCTATCCGAAACATTTATTGTCCTCTTAAAGCGGAGACCTCTCTCCTTTATCTTGCGAAGTATAAGGCATTTAACCTAACTCTAAGGCAGCCAAAATGTTATATACTCACCTGTACACCACTTCTAATAAAATGAATTGTATTTGTCTCTTTTATTGCGCTATAACTTATATAGCCCAAAAAAGATAAAAATTATAAATTAAATTAGACGTACGATTAGCATGTGTCAAGCACTTGGACAGCGTTCATTCAGAGCCATCATCAAACTCAACCTATGGGTATAGCTGTTTACCCTAAACTAATTACTATACCATTACTATTAAATCCTTAAATCATAAAAAGTTTTTTTTTTATTTTTTTTTGTGCGTACTTCTATGTCTATGCTCTTCTTTTATTTGCTAAAGCAAAGTAATAGGAAATAAAGAAGAGGAAGTGATAAAACTTTAATTTACTATTTTTTTTTTATTCTGGATACCTTTAAGCCGGTTCCTGTTAATAGTCATTAGACTATAATAAAACCTAACAAAGAGCTTGCAATTTCATTAATTGTATTTTACTGTATAGTATTCATTATTTACTATACATTTAGCTATAGTTATAGCTATAGAAATATTTATTTATTTTCTCTTAATTACTCAAGTTTTTACTTAACATACATATATTATATGTTTACATTTGATAAGTATCGGACTTTCCTGTATTATATCCTAATATAATACTTATACTATTAGTATCACAAAATAAATATTGTTTAATCACTTGTTCTTCATACCTATGCTCTTATTTTGTGCTTTGTGAAACAGGGCTCTTATTTATATAACAGTACTACTGCTCATTCTTACTTCCTTATATAGGGCTTATGTGTTCTGGCTTTTGCTTTCCAATAAGAGCACAGTACCGGAGGAGATAAAGCCACTGTAATAAATAAGAGGAAGCAAAAGGAGCCACTGCCAAATCACAAAGCAATAGAAAATCAACACAAAGCAAAAGCCCATATCTGGATTTGAACCAAAATTTATAAAAATGTATAACGCTCTCTTGCTTTGGCTCCTTTCCCTCCTAAGGTTGTCATAACTGCAAGAGAGCATACATATAAATAATATATCTAATACAGGCATATAATATATTTACATCACCTATTCTTGGATATATACATATCTTAGCCACCAAGGTAGCTAATACCAACGTATAAGAAAAACGCAGAAGCAAGAAAGACAAATGTTATTATATAATTTCATATTAATGTAGATCTAAAGCATCTTTGATGTAACTACTAGTTAAAACTACAAAAACTTGAGCTTGTATGAATGCAATACCTAATTCTAAACCACTGAATGCTATAATGAAAGCTAAAGGTATTAAACCTAAAAAGAAAAATATAAAACCACTTGTCATGATATTATAAGTAAATCCTGCTAATATGTTTAATAACATGTGCCCACTAAGAATATTGGCTCCTAATCTAAGACCTAAAGAAACGTTTCTAGATAAATATGATATAAATTCTATTAATACTAATAAAGGTAATAAAGCTAATGGACAACCAGCTGGCACTAATAAAGAAAAGAATTCTAAACCGTGTTTTTGGAAACCTAATATAGTTGCACCTAATACTACAGTAAAACTAAGAGAAAATGTAAATATAAAATGACTTGTTGATGCAAAACTGTAAGGTACCATACCTATTAAATTATTTACCAAGATAAATATGAATAAAGTATAGATAAAAGGAAAATATATTTGTCCTTTTGTAGGATTTATTTGATTTGTCACTATGCTATGTATAGTAGCATATATCGACTCTTGGCTTATAGATCAACTATTACTTACAACTTTGTTATAATTAGTTGCTAATAGATTTAATGTTAATACTGAAAATGCACCTATAGTTAAATACAACCCTATATTAGTTAAAGAGATATGTAAATTACCAAAAATAGGAGCATCTAAACTCAATAAGTTTCTTATTTCAAACTGATCCAAAGGACTTGTTATGTAGTTTAAATTAGACATATTCTAATTCATTTATTATTATTATTGAAATATGTACAGATGCTATGCTTATCTTACTGTTTTTACAGTGACTTCTATGCTCTTGTTTTTAAAAAAGAGCACAGGAGCCACTACAATAAGAGTAAGAAAGCAAGAGCAATAAATAGACTTATTACTTCTGCATATAAATTATAATTTACTTATAAATATACGAGTAGTAAATAAACGAACAAATCTAGGTAATATGTATTTTGAGAATACGTATATCATAATTACAAGTAAGATAAAAGCAAATGTAACTTGATTTATAAAATAGAATGGTACTAGCTGTGGCATCTTTATTTATAAGATTATTAAATATCAATGCTATATTTTTTTTTTATTAATGACATTTAAAGATGCAATTAACGATCTTCTAAGATACCAATTGGCTAATGATCGGTCGGTTATATGAATACTTAAGCCCACCGGTCATATACGATGCAATAGGTTAAGAATCTTTTAAACTAAGGACCGACCGATCATATCATTACCGGTCGGTTTTACCCTTAGATTTGCTTGTATCATTAGTTGACATAGGATTCCTTATAAAGTTTCAATACAATATTATGTAGTTTATTATTTTAATGCTCCTTTTGTACTTTGTTATAAGCATAAAAGGAGCATTGATAACTAAATAGATATGTTTTTTTATAAAGGCTTATTGCATTATAAAAGCAATAAAAACTTTATATGAAATATCAGTGCAGAAAAATTTGTTAAATACGATAAACTTTTATAAAAGTTTATCATATTAACCTTATCAAATTAAATAATCTGGTTTTCATATTATCTAATTAAATATTTTGGTTATCACTATATTTAATTAAATATTATGGTATGTAGCATTATCGTCTACCTAAAGACAGAAAGATTTAAAGGTTATATTAATTTCAAAGGTTATAGTAATCTTAAAGATTATAGTAGTTTATGTAGTGGCTTTTTATTGCTTTCTGGGCTCCTGAGGTCGAGTTTTTGTGCCTTACGAAGGAGGCTCTTCTTGCTTTGGCTTTTGCTTTCAAATAAGAGCACCGAAGCAGCACTTCTACTATATAAATAAGAGCCTTGTCTTGCTATGCACACGTTACACGTTATACGTTATACGTTACACAGAGCAAGATAAATTAACATTAGTTATTGAATATTAATGATGACACAGAGTAATGTAAACCATCTAAAATAGGTGCAGGGTATATACCTAATAATACAGTAAATACAACTAATGTAAGTAATATAAAGAATTCACGTTTATTAACATCACTTATATTAGCTTCAAAAAATTTACTAAAAGATCCTCCAAAAGCTATTCTATTAAACATATAAATAGTATATGCAGCAGAGAATACTATAGAAGAGCTAGCAAAAACACCTAATAAAGGTAATCTTTCAAATACACCATAAAGTGACATAAATTCCCCTACAAAATTTAAAGTAAGAGGAACCCCGCAATTACCTAAAGATAAAATAAAGAATAAAATAGAGAATAAAGGCATTACTTGGGCAATACCTCTATAATAACTTATCAATCTAGTACCTGATCTATCGTATAATACACCCCCAGCACAAATAAATAAACCACTTGAAACAAAACCGTGTGCTAATCCTAAAGCTATACCACCTTCTATCCCTTGTATGGTATTACTAAATACACCTATAAGGTATACAGCAGCATGAGATACAGAACTATAAGCTATAAGTTCTTTAACATCTATTGTTCTTAAAGTACTAAAACTAGCATATATAATAGTTATAACCCCAATAAGGTAAATTATATATGTATATTCTAAAGAAGCTTTAGGTAATAATGGTAATATAAGTCTAAATATACCGTATAAACTTAATTTTAATACAATGGCAGCTAGTATAATACTACCACTTAAAGGTGATTCAACGTGAGCTTTTAATAATCATGTGTTTAAAAATATAGTAGGAGTTTTTACTGCAAATGCTATAAATATCCCATAAAATAAAAATAGTTGTGTAGAATAATTAAAGTTAGTTTTATATAAAGCATCAAAATCTGTTGTACCCATTATTGAAGACATGGCTAATATAGATAGCAATAAAAACAACGATCCAAACAATGTATACAAGAATAAGTAAAAACTAGCCCTTACTTTATTACTTGACCCAAATAAACCTATTAATATAAATAATGGAGGTAATATACTCTCAAAAAATATATAAAATAATAAAATATCTAATACTAAAAATACTGCTAATAATAAAGTTTCTAGCAATAAAATTATAATTACAAATGATCTAACATTTTCATTTATAGAGTTTCAATTACTTAACAGTGCAATTGGAGTTATTATGGTTGTTAATAAAACAAAATATATTGACAATCCATCTAAACCTAAATAAAAATCGTAGGAGCTAATTTCATGGTATTCTTGTACAAATTGAAATTGATTACTACTAAAGTCAAATAATATAAATACAACTAAAGAAATAAAAAGGTTTATAATAGAGGTAATCAAACCAATGGCTTTTATACGTTTAATATTTAAAAAAGACAATTCGTAAGAAATACCTGTAGATATAGCAAAAATACCTAAGATAGGTGTTAATAATAGTAATGTAAGTAGCATATCGAATAATAATATGTTGTAAAACAATTTCCCTCAGGGTTTAATAAAAACAAAGTTTTATTAACTTTTACTAAGACCACACAGAACTATGTAGTACAGACAAAATAGTTTTTAATTTAAAAACTAAAAAGTTTATAGTATTATATATTTTATCACGCTTTTTGCTTTTGTATAACACAGAACCATGTTTGCGCAGAGATATAAAGGGATCGAACCTCTTACTATAGATATCTAATCAAGAAGTAAAACCGTCTATCTATCTCTAATGCATAAATATTTATAATTATACTAATAAAGTATAAATTTAATTAGTTATTTATACTTTAACATCGTATAATATATAAATATAAATGCATAAAATTTACATTACATATTTTATCTCCCTGCGTATTTTTTTTTTATTTTCTCTTACTTATAAAGCAAAGTAGTAGTATGTACAGTACTGCATAGCAAGGCAGTATATATCATGCTGCTACTTTGTTTTGGTAAGTAAAGCCACTGCTGTGCTTTGGCTACTTTGCCCATCGAAATGGGCACAACTGCAAAAGAATAGAATGGATGCTAATCTTAGTTATAAAAAATAACATGATCTATCTCTGCTCTAGCGAAGCAGCGGAACACAGGCCAAATTATACAATTAATATATATAATATACAGGCTTATTGTATACTATTAAATATATTGTATATAATTATAATAAACTTATATTACTAGGTATGATCTCAAAACTAAATAATATACAAGGAATTAAAATAACAAAAGCAATAACTATAGGTAATAATATGGTTCAACAGAAAGACATTAATTGATCAAAACGTATTCTAGGGAATGAAGCTCTAGCCCATATAAATACGAAAATCATAATACAAGATTTTATACCTAAAGTTAAACCGTATATCAATCCTTCAATTGAAGGGTCTGACAATATACTAGGATTATGTAAATTATTAATATAGTAGTCAAAATCAATATATTCCATTATTCAAAATAAAGAGAAATAATCGTATAAATAACCCCCTAAAAATAATATACTAGTTAACGTACAAATTAAAACAATACTAGCATATTCAGCCAAAAAGAAAAACACAAATATTACAGCAGCGTGTTCTGTCATAAACCCACTAACAAGTTCTGATTCAGCCTCGGCTAAATCAAAAGGAGCTCTATTAGTTTCCGCTATAGATCCTATAAAAAATATAATAAATACAGGGAATAAAGGAATTATAAATCATACAGCTCTTTGAGCTTCAATATTAACAGTTAGATTTAAACTACCAGTTAACATAACAACAAGTAATATAGCTGAACTCAAAATAAGTTCGTAACTAATTAGTTGTGCTGTACTTCTAAGTGAACCTAAAAAAGCATATTTACTATTTGCACTTCAACCAGCTAATAATATACCATATGTAGCTAAGGAAGAAACCGCTAACATGTAAAGTATACCCAAATTAAAATCACTTAAAGATAAACCAGGACCATAAGGTACCACTAAATAACCTAATAATGAAAATATTAGGGTTATTATAGGACCAAGGAAGAATAAACTTAAATTAGCTTGTGTAGGTGAAACATATTCTTTTAAAAGAAGTTTTAAGGCGTCCGCAAATGCTTGTAAAAGACCATAGTACCCTACTATGTTAGGACCTAATCTTCTTTGCATACTAGCCATTGTTTTCCTTTCCGCTACTGTTACATATGCTACGGTCAATAATACAGGGACAGTTACTAATAAAACTTCTATAATGGAAATTAAAGTAGGTAGATATAACATTTCTTTACTTATTATCAATATCTAATTATATAATATATTTTAAATTTAAAAATATATTATATATTAAAATATTGGGTTAAAAATAACTTTATAATTACATAACATAAGTTCAAGGCAAATAAATGCCATATTTATTGCTAATTTTTTTTTTTCTCTTATTCATAAGAAGTAATAGTAGTAATATATACTTAAACTGAACTAAGGTTGTATCTATATAAGTTATCCATTATTATATATTTCCATTAAATAATTAAGGTAATTATAAACTTTATTACACCAAAACTAAAACTGACGTAAGAATTCTTATCCAAGACTTGAACTTGGATCCTGATATTAGAAGTATCCTGCTCTACCATTAAGCTAATAAGAGTATAATTTATTTTTTTTTATATATATTAACATAAATAAATGAATTATAATGCTTTAAATTACAATTAAGGAATCCATAATAATAAAAAGTCTATCCTTAATACCTTTACTTTAAATAAATTTAAATTTTATAGATTAAGTATAATTAATCTATAAAGTTTTTTTTATTATAAATTGCAATTAAGCAAGATATACTATTATAAATTACAATTAAGCAACGTATAATAATAAGAAGGCCATCATTAAAGCGAATAAACCAGTAGCTTCAGCAAATGCAAAACCTAATATGGCATATGAAAATAATTGACCTCTTAATGAAGGATTTCTAGCTACACCTAATATTAATGCACCGAATACTACACCAATACCTACACCGGCTCCTATTAAACCTGTAGTTGCTAAACCTGTCCCTATAATTTTTGCTGCTTGTATCATTTGTTATATAAAAAGTACCGTACGAAGGAAACCTTCATAAATTTAAATCACTAAAATTATTACATAATGCCTTGTTTTTATTTATATCGCAGCTAGATAATGTATAATAGGCATTTATTGTTTTTAACTCTGGTATAGCAAAAATTTTATATCAGAATTAAATAAAAAAAAATAATAAAAAAAATTTTTATATCACGCTTTTTGTTTTTGCAGCTATTGCCTTCTTCGGTACTCTATTATTCAAAAACAAAAGTCAGACTACCGAAGTATGTAAAACATAAACATATTTGCGTAGGGATATGGAGGAATCGAACCCCTTATTTAAGATCTGCAATCAAAACGTAGAACCGTCTACTGCATATCCCTAATGCATATATTTTTATATTAGTATTTTTCCCTCTTACCATATAAAAAATATACACTAACTATCCTAAAATTAGTACGAATTAAACAGGACAAATATAAGGTTATTCCTGCTTATTTGTGTACAAAGAAGCACAGAAAGAAGGACAGAAACCCAAATTAATTGTTATTATTATTATTTTTAATTTGAGCTTCTATGAATAATATTCTAGAATTAAGTAGAGTTGCTCTAGCTTCTGAACGAACTTTAACTCTATTTAGACCATCTAAGTCTCTTGATATTTGATTTCTTAGTTTAAATTCGTATTCAGTAGTAGGAATCGTAGGAACTTTACCCAAAGCTTCTTGTGCAAAAGCAATTTTACCACTCATAATTTGAACACATAAGTGATATCTATCTCTTTGTTGAACAGCTGTTTCTAAATCCATGTTTTTAAATTGACTTAAAATATGCCCATTATAATCAATATGCTGACAGATTTCATCCTGTATAGGTACTTCACCACCAGGTACTGCAAACCCAGGCCCAGGGTTTGTTCTTTGAGGGAAAAAAACGGTAGTAGGATCTAAACCTGGGAAAACCCGAGTTCAGATAGAAATAGGTGACTCTGACGAAGCATTAGCAGTTTCTATGCCTTTACCTTTATCTAGAGGATCTATAGGCAATACTGAATCAGCATTACCTTTATCCAATGATAATTCTTGAGTAGCACCTTGCGAAGTAAGAGATGCTAATTTCTTATTTTTATTTCTATTTGAGGGTCCTCCTTCCATTTCAGTATCACTACCGCTTCCGTTATCACCCCTGTTATCGCTGCCGTTTTCGCTTTCGTCGTCGAAAACCCAGCTTCTAACTGCACGTCTACCATTTCTAGGATAAGGATGTACTCGTACATCCCTGTTTCTATTAAGGCCTTTTTTACCTGAACCAGATTTTTTACCTGAAGTTGACTCCTCTCCAGAATCCATAGCATTATATAACTTAGGCTTACCATCTTCTAAAGTAGAAGATGTTTCACCTACTTTAGTTGTTTCACCAATTTTAATAGTTTCAAAACCAAATATAAATTGGTTTAGATTGAAATTAATACCTTTTATACCTAAGTATTCTGTTAACCAAGCTATAAGACCAGTATTAATTGTTCAGCCTAATAACCCAATACCTACATTATTTAAAAAGTCACAGTATTCAAGATGAAAATCACCTGAGATAAGATATTTAATTATAGCCAAAGTTGTAATCGTAAATATTGCCCCACAGAATTTAGCCAAAGTAAAGTTGGCGAGTGCTTTAGTCATATTTGTTTTAAGTTTTATATATATATTCATGTTTTTTTTTGTTTTTCCTGGTTTCAATAAAAGTGTTTAACTCATATCTAGACCATTACTATTATATCCTTAATATGTTGTATTTTAAATAAATTTAAATTTTATAGATTAAGTATAATTAATCTATAAAGTTTTTTTTATTATAAATTGCAATTAAGCAAGATATACTATTATAAATTACAATTAAGCAACGTATAATAATAAGAAGGCCATCATTAAAGCGAATAAACCAGTAGCTTCAGCAAATGCAAAACCTAATATGGCATATGAAAATAATTGACCTCTTAATGAAGGATTTCTAGCTACACCTAATATTAATGCACCGAATACTACACCAATACCTACACCGGCTCCTATTAAACCTGTAGTTGCTAAACCTGTCCCTATAATTTTTGCTGCTTGTATCATTTGTCCAAATATATCGTACCGTACTAAGAAAACCTTCATAAATTTAAACTACTAAAATTCTTGTATCTTTTAAAATAGGAAAGTGGATATAATAGGCATTTATTTTTATATGTTTAGCTATTTACATTTAACTTATATACAAAAAATATATACTTATTTTTCTTTTCTTTTATTAATTTTTCTTTTATATTTTATACACATGTAAAGGAATATACCTGTAAGAATAACAATATTTATTATTAATAATGTACTTCTTACTTTATATTTTGGGTTTATATTAGCCAAAGAAGTATTTAATAATTCAAGTTTTTCTTGAATCTTCCTAATTTTTTCTGCTAGTTTTATCAAGTCAGAACCATTAGATGTATCAAATGTAAAAAGATTATAGTATGAAAAAGTGATTTTTTCTTTTTTTAAGGGAAAAAACCATATATATATTTTTGATTTTTTTAGTAAATACCAGACCTTATTAAAAATCTGGCGACCAAAAGATAGAATAATATCTATTAACAAATAAAATATAAGTAAACCTATTAATTTTCTTATATAAGGATTAAATATAGTAGGAACAAAATTTTCTATTGCATTATGATTTAATATATAAGGAAATATAAAAATATATAAAAGGCGTAAAGGAATTTTCTTAAAAAAATTTTTTATAATTTCTTTTAATTTATTAAAGTTAAACATGTTTTATATAGTATATAAACTAATATTGTAATACTTATTTTACTAGATGTAATTTCAAGCCCATCCTTTTCATTTACCATCACCATGACCTTGAACTTACTTATATTACTTTATCTTATTTATTGTGGAATAAAACATACCATAAACTTTAATAAACTTAAAAGGCGTATTGTGTATCTTTTGTTTGCAAAATATACATAATACGCCTGGGATATGGGGGAATCGAACCCCTTATTTAAGATCTGCAATCAAAACGTAGAACCGTCTACTGCATATCCCTAGTGCATATATTTTAGATAAGTATTTCTTTTTTATCTAAAATATATGCATAAACTATGAAGATTAGTACAAATTAAACGAAAGAAATAGCTATGCTTATTCATAAAAGAAAAAATAGGGATAGATTAGACGATTTCATCTTCATCTAAACCTAGTTCTTCTCTAATTCTATAAATTTCATTATTAAGCTCTTGTGACCTTTCTATAACTTCAGATTTCTCATCCTGTACTTTCTGCAGTTCTGTTGCAATAGTACTAGATTGAGAGGACCCTGTACCAAACTCTGCATTAGATGATTGGAGTTTATCCTGTAAGTCCTCCTCTTTAGTTTGTAGTTCATCCTCACGTCTATTAAGATTACCTAAACCGTTTTGTAAGGCCTTAATTTCTTCTATAGATGCTCATAATATAGGTGATATGAAAAAACTTTGTAAAGGTAAACTTACAAATGCGTGAGGTTTAGGTGGACTGTTTAAAGCTCATTCTAAGCTATTATAACTTCTATTAAGTAATGCTTGTAAACTATCACTATAGAATTGTGGAGTAAGTCAAGGATATCTACTTGTAGCTTTACCCTCTACTAATTGTATGTAGACTATATATAAAAATAGTCATGTGGCAACAACACTAATAATACTTCCAAAACTACTTATTAAATTTCATCCTGCAAAGGCGTCAGGGTAGTCACTAATTCTTCTAGGCATTCCTTGTAGACCTAAAAAATGTTGTGGGAAGAACGTAACATTAACTCCTATAAATAGTATTCAGAAATGTACTTTACCTAACATTCTGTTATAATCTAATCCTAATATTTTAGGTATTCAGAAGTATCATGCACTAAATAGTGCGAATACTGCACCCATACTTAATACGTAGTGGAAATGAGCAACTACGTAGTAAGTGTCATGGAATGCAATATCAAGAGAAGCGTTTGCTAAAACAACTCCACTTAATCCTCCAATTGTGAACATAAATACGAAACCTAAAGCAAATAACATTGAGGGTGTTAAATGTAAAGATCCTCCGTAACATGTTGCTAATCAACTGAATATTTTAATACCTGTAGGTACGGCAATAATTAATGTAGCAGCTGTGAAATAGGCTCTTGTCATTAATAGCTTAAAAAATGATGTTAACTCTTAATTTTAAAAAGCTGTGGACAGTATCTTAATTTAATAATTTTAAAATATCATACTCTTATTTTTATTAATAATAACACAATGCTCTTACTTATAAAAGATAGAAAAAAGTAAAATATATTAAATCTCTTGCGTACTTGTCTCTGAGGATCCTTTAGTTGCAATACTTTTTATTTTAGTTAAACCTTTTTCTTGTAAATGTTGACCATTAGTTATCATTATGTATACTTTTCTAAACTTAAGATACTTAACGTATTTATCTGCAAATACGTTAAATGTGTCAAAATATTCTATTAACCGTTCGGCTGTTTTAAACCCTGTACTTTTATAACACCATATTCCACTGGTATATTGAGAAATATTTCCCATTTTTAAATTATTATATAAAAGTTTTAAAGGAGTAAGATCATTTTGTTTTAAAGAATATTCTAACCTTACAGAAAACCCGGTTTTATGTGTTTTACTCTTAACTACACTTATATGAAAGCAGCCATCAGCTTGAGTAAAACCAGCTAACCAATGGTTATCTAAGCTTAAAGTATTTAAAGGCGGTAATATAGTATAATTATAATCTTTACCATAACTATGATTAATTAGTTGTTGATGTTTATGTTTACTTACAAATTTACCATTTATCAATGATAAAATATAAGACATACCTTTTACATTTTTGCAAATATATCTAACAGCATTTTTATCTTTAATTTTGTAAACATTACCATGCCCTACCCGTCTTTTAATAAAATAAGCTAATGATACATCATTTATATGAAAAATAATATGTAATTGTTTTTTACCAAATCAACCATCTCCTTCTATTAAACCTGCCAAAAAATAACCAAACTCATTATCATTTAGGTTAGATTTATGTTTAGGTACATGAATAGATATTAGGGGTAGGTTTTTATAACTATTATAAGTATTTTTAGTATCTGCCGTAGCTTTTGTACTAAAACTAAAGTTTCCTGCTGATTGTTCTGGCATTTTTATTTGCAAAAAGTAGATTTTTCCTAGCATAATTAATATGAGTGGACTACTTATACAGAAGTTTCCAGCATATAGCAAGATTTTTTCCGTGAACACAAATTTATCCACGTCTAAACCAACTGTGTACATGTGGTGACTTCAAACAACAAAACCTAATACACCAATTGACATCATGGCATAAACCATCCCTAAATATCCGAATACGCTCTTATTAGAGCTAGCAGATATTGTAGTACTTATTATACCGAACCCAGGTATAATTAATATATAAACTTCTGGATGCCCGAAGAATCAGAAAAGATGTTGGTATAGTATAGGGTCACCACCTCCTGCTGCTTCAAAGAATGATGTATTAAAGTTTCTATCAGTTAAAACCATAGTTATACCTCCGGCTAACACAGGCAATGATAGTAATAATAATACAGCTGTAACTACTACAGCTCATCCAAATAAAGCTAACTTGTGTAGTCTAATACCAGGACTTCTCATATTTAATATAGTAGTAATGAAGTTTATAGCTCCTAATAAACTACTTATACCAGATAAGTGTAGCCCAAATATAGCTAAATCAACACTAGGCCCACTGTGACTTTGTACTCCACTTAAAGGTGGGTATAATGTTCAACCAGTACCTGCTCCGTTTTCTATACCACTAGCAAATAAAAATAATAATAAACTAGGTGGTAATAATCAAAAACTAATGTTGTTAAGTCTAGGAAAGGCCATATCTGGACCTCCTACTAATAATGGTAATAAGAAATTACCAAAACCTCCTATTAAAGCAGGCATAACCATAAAGAATATCATTAAAATAGCATGAGCTGTAATGATACTATTATATAGTTGATTATCTGCAATATATTGAACACCAGGTCCACTTAATTCTAATCTTATTAAGACAGAAAAAGCAGTACCTAATAATCCAGAAAATAAAGCAAATATTAGATATAATGTACCTATATCTTTAGCATTTGAAGACAAAAATCACCTCTCTGTTCATAAAGATATAGATGATTTTAGAACAGAGATACTAGACCTATTAGTCTCATCAGACTGCTCACCTGATACATATTCATTATAAGATATGTTTGTTCTATTAGAAGCGCCAACCAAAAAAGCTTCTCCAGGACGCTGAGCTTATGCCTTTTTTATATTAATTATACTTCTGCTGTGGTTGATTATCTTTACTTTCCTTTCTTATAAAGGAATAAAATCAGCACAGAAATATAATAAGCAAGAGTAATATAATTTATTACCAGGACAGGTTGAATTAATTTAAGTGTAAAAAAAGGGGAATAAACTGTAAAGAGGTGTGGCTCTAAATTGTATATTTTATATTGTAACACACATCTCATATTACTAATATATCCGTAATGGTAACATTATTTAAATACTTTGATTAAAGTCTTACATTGGTTTTTTCTGTTGTACGTACTTATTGCTATTGTTAAAAAAAAAAGAGAATAGCAGTAAAAGCACCGAAGTATGCAGAAAAGCACACGAAGTATAATAAACACTGCGTAGATAAGTATCCTATAAACATAAAGCTTATTATTAATAATATAATGGCTGGTTTATTATCTAGTTTTAATTAATATAGTTATTATGATAGAAATAAGTATTAAGGGCACTAAAATGAGTGGGATAATATTAGCTAATAAACTTAAAAGTTTATAAAAAAAGTATTAATCTAAGGGTTATTACCTCTCTTTTTTCTTCTATTTTAATACTAGTTTCATATCGATATATTATCGCCGTAACCCATGTTTCTTGCTTTTGTACTACTGCAAAAGCAAAAATAAACCAAGCAAGAGATACCGATGTCTTCAAAGAAAGCATCGCATGAAAGAGAGTTACGATAATAAAAAAAAAATAACGAGGGTTATTAATAAAACTTTATGATTTTTTTATTACTCTGCGTCTTTATAGTATCTATAGAATGTATAAATATTATATTATTAAAGTATTTAGTGTTTAAAGTTAAGGATACCAGAGAGTGGTTAATATAGAGTATGATTGACATAGAGTACAGAACTTACAAGGCTCTTTCTATTACTTTATCTAATTTATAAAGCGAAGCAGAAGTATGTACAGCACAAAAAGGGGGGAAAGGAAAGTTTTTTTACTTAAAGTAAAAAAAACTTTTTTTAAGTATAAGTTTTTATATTTTATCTTGCTTTGGCTCTGCTATGCAGTGCTGTACTTTTATTCGAAAGCAATAGCAAGAAAAGAAAGAAAAAATACAATTTTTAAGTATATACGTTTATAAGTTTTTTGATTTTATATTAAGATCAATTAAACTATTTTCTATTAAACTAACAAGAGGCACTATTATTAAGAAATGAGCAAAATAAATCACTGTACTTATTTGTCCAAATTCTATAAATGGTGATTCAACGTGTTTTGCACCTAATTGCGCTAATATTAAAAAATTAGCTATAAATACATAAAATGCTATTTTACTTAAAGGTCTAAATTGTATACCTCTACTTCTACTTAAATCTGTAAATGGCATAGCTAATAATATTAATATAGCACTAAACATTGCTATAACACCTAATAATTTATTAGGTATAGATCTTAATATAGCATAGAAAGGTAAAAGATATCACTCAGGTACTATTGCAGGTGGTGTTTGCATAGGATTAGCCATAACATAGTTTTCACTATCACCTAATACATTAGGCATAAAGAATACAAATACACTTAATATAATCATAAATATGAATATAGTAATTAAATCTTTAAATAAGAAATAAGGTGCGAATGGTAATCTATCATAATTACCTGATACACCTAAAGGATTACCTGATCCTGCACTATCGTGTAGTGCAATTAAGTGCATTAATGCTAATGCAGCTAATACAAAAGGTAAAACAAAGTGTAAAGCAAAAAATCTGTTTAAAGTAGCGTTGTTAACAGAAAAACCCCCTCATAGGAATTCAACTATATCTTGTCCTACTCATGGTATAGCACTCATTAAATTAGTTATAACAGTAGCACCTCACAAACTCATTTGACCATATGGAAGAACATAACCCAAGAAACCTGTAGCCATCATTAATAGAAATATAACAGTACCAATAGTTCATACTAAGGTTCTAGGTGCTCTGTATGATCCATAGTATAAACCTCTACCTATATGTAGATATACTAAAAAGAAGAAAGCTGAAGCTGTATTACTATGTAAGTAACGTATTAATCATCCGTTATTAACATCACGCATTATATGTTCTACAGAATTAAACGCTTCTAGTACACTAGGATTGTAATGCATAGCTAAAGTTACACCTGTTATTATTTGTATAACTAAACAAACAGCTAGTAAAGAACCAAAATTTCATAAGTAACTTAGATTTGATGGTTGTGGTGAATCGATCATATATGAATTAACCAACTTTAATAAAGGATGACTTTTAAAAACTCTCATTTTTTTTTTTATTAATATATAATTTATTTCTTCTAGAAATTAAAAAGGCTATAATTATGACTCTAGTAATTAAATAACATATATTTTTTACCCTCGTAAGGGATGATTATTAATTATAAACCGGCGTACGGATAATATATAGATAATAAGGAAGATAAAAAAAAATAATAGTTATTCCATATTGCCTAGAATTCGAACCTATATATAGAAATAAGCATTAATATTATATTTTTCCTATTTAAAACGAAATCTAAGATTCCTATTAAAAAAAAGTATATAAATGAATTTCTATATTTTTTTTTAATACAGTATTTTTTTTTTGTTTATTTAATAATGCTTTATTTTATAAAATAAACATGTGCAAATAACAGGAAAAAGAATAAATCAATTTAAGTATGAATCATGTACTTGATAATATAAATAAAAATTAACTATTGTCAAAGGTAGTATAAGTAATTAAGATATAGAAAATAAGACCTATTAAAACATATAAAGCATAACTTGTAATTTCTCCAGTACCTAAACTGGCTATATTTATACTTATACTACCTTTATAACTTATACTAAAAATTTAATAAAAATAAGTATAAGTTAAAGATCCATCGTGATGTATATTAACTATATAATAAGTATTTACATCATGTGAAAAACTAAACAAACTTGTAGCTTCTCTCAGTAGAAGTACATGTTGTCTATGTAGATCCAAACCAACTCTGTTATAATTAGGGTTAATAGCTACCAGTTGGTCTTCAATATCCATTATATCATATACACTAATTTCAAAATTACCTAGGCCATGGTTATAAATATTGTCTCATAATGTAGCTATTATTCTACAACGACTATTAATAATAGCGTCACCTAAAGCAGCTCTTTGATATCTAGATACCTGTATACGAATAAGAATATTGTTTAGCCCTCCATGGCTACAAACAGTCATGTGTGGCGTAGTTAAGTAGCTTTTATAACGCTCAATTAATACAGTTTTTAAGTCTATCATAATATTAAATTTACTTTTAAGCTCGGCTAATTCTACTAATAATTTATATTCATTATAACTTATAAATAGTTCATTATAAAAACAGTAATTAATATAACGTACATAATCTAAATATAACTCTAAGTTAATATAACGTATATAATCCAGATATAAATCTTTTAGATTTTTTATTTTATATTTGGATATATGCGAAATGGCTCTTAATATAAAAACAGGTTTATGGTAAATATAAGTAAAAGCACTTAAAGGAATATAATTACTTATGCTATTAAGAATTATATTTAATTTTTGTTTTGAAAAAACCTGTAAGGTATTTAAAACTTTAAGTACTCTAGATATTAAGTAGTTAAATAATAAAACAAAAATATTTTTTATAGTAATAAATCTAATAAAAGCAAAAAGTAATTTTGCCAATAAATTTAGACCTATCATACCTAATCTGATTAGTATATTTAATATAATAATAATCAATTGTAAAATTACTATTCAAAACTTAGAGGCTAAATTTGCTAAATAGATTGAAATACTAACACCCTTAGTTAGGGATAGGTAAAGAATATTTTTTACTGTACTAGTAATATTAGAATTATTGATGTACTTACCTGTATAATGTAAAAAACTATTTAGATTTTTACTAAATGCATTTAATAACAATAATAAAAATGGTATAATAATAAATCTGTGGCTATATGTAAATAAAAATATACTGTAACTTGATCCTAATAAGGTAAAAGAATAATAAGAAGGGTAAAATTGCCTAATTGTAGTTAAATTGCTACTAATACATATATTATAAGAAAAAGTGGGTACTTTATAAACTAAGTTAGGTGTAGTTTCAGTCACTGATAAAATTTTATTAGCTATACATTGCATTGTATATTCATGGTTATGGTTTGTTAATCAATGCAGCATTTTATTAGACAAACCAGCATCACAAACAGGTGCTTCAGCTAAAGATACATTAGGTAAAACTACGTCTATATTAGATAGCACAGCATCTATAGTATTATTAATACTCTCCGTAGTGACTGTACTTAAATCAACCCCTACACCTATACCTTTAATAACTGGTAAAGTATTTACTACGACGTCCATTAAAAACATCATTTGTGACTTAACTATTTTATCGTTATTGTTTACTAATAAATCACTACTTTTAGTTAAAATACTAAAAAGCGATAATATTATTAATAAAAGTAAACTACTATCAAATAATGATAAGTAAGGTATTAAAACATAAAAAATAAGACCTATTAAAATATACAATGCATAACTTGTAATTACCCCTGTATCTAAGCTGGCTATATTTCTACTTAAATTAATTAAACCTTTTTCTAAACCAAAAGGTCCTAATAATTCAACACTACCTTTATCTATAACCTTAGTAGTTTGACCACCTAATTTAAGAACTAGCCCTGTAATATATTTATTATAAAATAATTCAATCAAGAAACGTTGGTTAAAGAATCCAAATATATTATAACCTAATCTAGAAAATTTAAAAGTGATAAGAATTTTACCTAAGAATTCTGAAAGAATTATAGCTAGAACACTAAGAGATATTGTAAAAAATAAAGGCAATAATTTAAATAAAGTAGGTACAGCAAATTCAGTATCCAACATTATTTCATGTGTAGGATGAATAAATAAACTGTTATCCGCAAAGAAACCAGAACCTAATCCTATAAAGATATCCTTAGTAATATAACCAAAGAATATAGAGAAAACAGCTAAAATAATCAAAGGTAAACTCATAAATATATCACCTTCGTGAGCATGTTTATAATTAACAACTGGCCCGTTGGGGTTAGTTAAAAAGGTTAAATATAATACTTTAACAGAGTATAAAGTAGTAAACATGGCACCAATAGTAGCTATGAAATAAACAATTGTACCACTAAAGTAAAATTGTCCGTAGGCTGATTCTAAAATAAAATCTTTACTATAGAATCCTGTCATAAAAGGGAAAGCTACTAGACTAAGGCTAGCTATTAACATTACAGAATAAGTTAATGGTAAAAATGGTCTTAATCCTCCGTATTTTCTAAAATCTTGATTATCGGCTACTGCATGAATTACAGCACCTGCTCCTAGGAATAATAGTCCTTTATAAAAAGCATGATTAACTAAATGAAATAAAGCAATGTTATATGATGATAAACCTACGGCTATAACCATCATACCCAATTGACTCATAGTAGAATAAGCAATAACTTTCTTAATATCTTGTTGGAATAAACCAATAAGAGAACTAAAAACGGTAGTTATAGCTCCTAACCATAAACATAAAATTAATACAGTTGAACTATATTCTATTAAAGGACTTGTACGCATTAATAAATAAACACCCGCAGTAACCATAGTAGCTGCGTGTATTAAAGCACTAACAGGTGTAGGCCCCTCCATAGCCATTGGAAGTCAAACGTGTAACCCTACTTGAGAACTTTTAGCCATAGCACCTATTAACAAACATATACCTATAATTGTAACTATATTTTCATTAACAAAAGGTGCTAATGAGAAAACTGTACTATAATCAATGTTACCAAATGATCATAGGATAGCAAACATACCAATAGTTAAAAAACAATCACCTACTCTATTTGTTAAAAAAGCTGACATAGAACTTTGATTTGCAGCTATTCTAGTAAATCAGAAACTTACTAGAAGATATGAACAAATTCCTACACCTTCTCAACCTACAAACATTAATAAAAAATTATTAGCTGTAACAAGTATAATCATCATAAATGTGAATAAACTTAAGTAACTAAAAAATCTTTGATTGTGTGGGTCATGGCTCATATATCCTATAGAGTATATATGAACTAAAGAACTAACTATTAAAACAGGTATCAACATAGATACTGTTAAACTATCAAAGTGGAAACCTCATAGAACATTTAGTGATTCACTATCTATTCATCTAAAAAGGCTTATTGATACTGGTATATTATTTAAACCTACTTCAAAGAAGGCAACGGTTGCTAATAAAGTTGTTACAATTACACTTGTACATGTTATTAATTGTGCTCCGCTAACACCGACTTTTCTACCAAAAAAACCGGAAACTATTGATCCTAATAATGGTAAAGTAATTATAGCTAAATACATTATTTATATTCTATTGCAATACTTCCTCTTAATCTATAGAAAGCTACTAGAATACCTAAACCAATTGCTGACTCTGCACCAGCAATAGCTATTATATAAATAGCATATGTTTGGCCTAATATATCATCAAAGCTAAGTGAACTTATCAATATTAAAAACGTAATAGCCAATAGCATTATTTCTATAGAAATAAGCATTAATATTATATTTTTCCTATTTAAAACGAAACCTAAGATTCCGATTATGAAAAGTATTAAGGATAAATTCATTGTATATATGTTTTTTAATTATATTTATTTGTGTATTTTATTGCTCTTGCTTTCTATAATAAATATGGAAAAATACAAATAATAAGCAACACAAAACTCCAGTTAAGGTTCGAACCTAATAAAAATACTTAATGTATTTTGTTTTACCTTATAAACTACAGGAGTTAACCCCTTCTAATAAATAGAGGGGGTAGGGTTAAGACTATAGAACCCTTAAACTCATATCCTGCAATATGGTATCAATTATTTCATATAAATAAAGAAAAAATTTTTAATACTTAACCTTATACTTGATAAATAAAATAGAGTTATAATCTAGAGATATACTGAAAAAAAAAATATTTTTTTTTTTTTCGTTTTTAAAAATTTATTTTATCTCCTAAAAAGGCAGAAAAGTCAAAATTTTTAAGATCAACCTCTTCAGAAGACTCAATTATAGGTTTAATGTCCTCTTCAGAAGATTCAATTATAGGTTTAATGTTTCGCCAATGGGTTAGCGAATCATTACCGATATCTTCAAACAATTCAAACCCAGCTTTTTCCAGCACCCTTTTACTGGCCTTATTTTCCTGCTTGACACTAGCATATACTCGCTCTGTTACCATGGGTGTGTTCTGGAAATCAACAGAGTTGGGGCGTACTTGGAGCCTTGTAGGTTCACGGGGCAGACTCCACCAAAATTGCATAAAGGCGGTCGCGAACTCAGTAGCGTATCCTTTGTTCCAGTACTCCTTTTTAAAGCGGTAAGACAATTCAGGCCATTCGCCTTGGATACGTAAATTGTGCACCCCTCCATCACCGATCAGGTCGCTCTCGTACCCGTCTGACTTTTTCAGGAAAATTCCTAAATGTACCTCAGAGTCGGATGGTACTAGCTCTTCTTCTAGCATTAACTTAGTATAGGTCAGATCTGGGGACATGTTATTACCCTCCATAGCTTCTGGTTGATTTAGAAGGGTGTGGTATGCCTCAAGATCCGAGAGACGGTATGATCGAATGATAAGGCGACTGGAGAAAATAGGTAGAGGCAGGTTATCCCCAATAACGGCACGCGTAGTCGAGACAATAAGATCCTTTGTAGTGGTGTTAGGTAGATCTTGGAATGAATTAAGCCGAATATCTATTTGGCTAGTAAAAACTTGTATGTATTTATTGATATTCTTAATATAGTTATCTATTTTTTTATTGTTGCTATCTAACAAAAAACTAGATAAATCTATTTCTTTGCTAGTAATAGAAGGTATTTCAAATCTATTTTTATATAAACCAAAAATAATAGGTAACAATCCTTTTGTTTTATAAGAATACAAGACTTTATTACCTAATTCTAACTTTAATCTAGGTGAAGATATATTGTAAAATTGTGTTTTTCTAGTGATTAAATCTTTACAATATACTTCACTGTTTACTAGAATACCTTTTGGTTGTAAAGGTTCTAGCCATATTACTGTAAGATCTTTTGCTTGAAAATTACTTTTAACATTAATATATGTTTTACCTATAATAGATTTACCTATTGTAGTTGACATTAATAAATCTAAAATACTATATTTTTTATCTACAACCTCTACATTTGTATTATCTAGTCCGCATATATTTTCATAACTTATATTAATGTCTACATCTATAGAAGATGATTTTTCAAAAACAAGATAAAAATATGAAAATCTAGCTACAAAACCTAAAGAAATAAAACAAATCATAGTTAATAGCCTACATAGTGTTAGAGATGTAAACATATTTGCACTAAAAATATTATAATCTATAGCAGTTTTATCTTTTGTATAATATTTTATAATTATACAGATAACTATGTTATTGATATAAACAATATAAGGTAGTAAACTTAGCCGTATTAATACATATATAAAGAAACCATATTGAGTTATACCTAAAGAACTTAGAATAATATTTAGACCCAAGATATTTATCCCTAAAGATAATAATGAAACTATTATTAAAAGAATTTTAAACCAAAATCCTTTACCATTTCTATTCTTTATAAAATACACCAGCAACATTTTTATTAATGGCCAAATATTACCTGTATTTTTGTTATAAATATTTAATCCTACAATAGAGCATAGCCAAAACATATTACAAGACAAAAAAAATATAAATAAAGAACTAATATTACTTGCATCTAAAATATATAAATAAAGGTAAAAAATCGGCACTATCGTAACTGTAAAAAGAGATATTAAAATAGCAAAATTGTCATTTAGATTAAATATAGTGAACCTTTTATTTTCTTTACATTTATCGTCTATCGATTGTAAAATAGATTGTAAAAATGTAAGTGGCTTATATAAGTTATTATTTAATTCATTGTTTAAATAATCTTTATTAGTTCCAAAATCTTTCCTGTTAATAATTTTAATAGGGAGATATTGAGGGTTTACCGTTAAGACCTTCACGATATTACGTGAAAATACAGGTGCATATTCTTTTTTTTCCAGAGAATTAGTTAAATTTGTTTTTTTATTATTTATTATCATTTTTTTTTTTATGATACAAGCAGCAAAAATTATAGGGACAGGTTTAGCAACTGGTTTAATTAAAACTTATGTAAAAAAAATTTTTTTTTTTAATGATGACTAAATAAGTATTTACCATAACTTAATTGTAATATAACATACCCCAAGCTATTATATTAAATTGATATAGAAAATAGACAAAAAAAAATAGGTATTTCGCATAAAGGTACGCTCTTACTATTCATAAAATTTCATTCGAGCTGCTTATAAGACTTATATAGTAATTACATCATAAACAGTCTCTTTATATACTTCCCTATACATTATAGTATAAAAAGGAAGAACTAGATATCATACACATTACTATTAAATCTTTAAATCATAAAAAGTTTTTAGTTTTAAAAATATTTTTGTAATAAGATATTTTTTTTTTTATTTATCTTAATTTAATAATTATATATGGTTCAGACTATTTCTTTTTTTTTTCTTTTTTTTTCCTTTTATTTATCCTAATATAAATTAATATAATAAAGCAACGCGAGATTTGAGGCTATGATTAATTTAAATCGAGAATATAACTCAAGAGTAAAGAAGAAAAAAAAAAAGAAGAAAATAAATTAATATAAATTCATTCTAAATCAGATTATTTTATTGCGTACTGTGTATACTTCAGTGCCTTCTTCTAAAGCAAAAGGAAGAGCAATAAAATAGTATTGAAAATATTTAATCCTCCGGATCTCAAAAAGAAGGCATTTCTGTTTCCATAGTACTTACCACATAATCTGCAGCACTTTCTTTTTGAATTAGGTTATGACCTTCAGTTTTTTCACCTAGAGAACTTTCGTCTTCGGGTTTTTTACCTTTAAGGGGTACGTTCATCCGTTTTACCACTACCTCCATTCCAACCCTTTTTTTTATTTATCCTAAGTTGGTACTAGTAGTCATTGTAATATTTTTATTCTTTTTTTAGTTTTCGGTGTTTGAGACTTAGATAACTCAAACTCTATTTCTTTTTTAATATCAGCTGCAATTTCATCGTCATCAAACTCTTCTTCTCTAAATTTTTTTCATTAAAAATTTATTTTTTCATGTTTATTTTTTTTTTATTTACTACTTACTCAACCTTTAACACCAAAAGCTCCATTACGATTTTTAGAGTTTATTAGAGAATACTGAACATTAGATTTAGCATAACCTCTTAACATTATAGTAGATAATCCTCTAAATGAAGAATCTACGTTTTTTAAACCACCTTTTCATTTCATTTTAAAGACAGATCTCGAAGCAGTAGCTCTTCTAGTTAATCTACCTTTAGCTTCTACTCTAATACCCCTTAATTTCATATGTTTTAATCATCTATGTACATAACTCTTTAAAGAAATTGCACGTAAATTTTTTACGTGCATTCGCTCTGGCTCGTCCAAGCTCTGCGAAGGAATAGAATTAGTCAAAGCCACAGTAAGAGCAGATGACTTCTTATTTCGCACAACTTTTATATTATCAGCTAGAGGGTAAAAATCTAATAATAAACTACTTAAAGGATCTTTAACATCATCATCTCTAAACATAAAGCTAATTATGTTGTTTCGTATTTTATTAACTAAAAACTCATTTTTATTAGGTTTATTTTGTTTTTCACTTATTTTACTTATAGTAGGTACTTTAATTTTACGTAAAGATGCTTTTAGTATTCTATATAGTTTATTATCCTTGTTTCTTAATTTTAAGGAAACAGCTTGCGTATAAATATCGCTATTTAAATGCATTTTTTTCAAATTAACAATATTAAATTCTACTTTCTTCTTATATATCTTATTTACTAAATAAATAAGTTTTGAAATAAATGTGTCATTAAATTTGATTTTATTTATTTTTAATAGTAATATATACCTTTTATATTTTTTTTTTAATATTTCTTTAAATTTGGTTCTAAACTCATAGAAAGAAGGATACTTGATAATTAGGCTATTTTGCCTATGATACAACTGCAAGACATTAGAGTATATAACATTAAATAATTCTGGTTTATCGTCTTTTGTCAATACTTTGTTTGCTAAACCTGTAATTTTAGCTAAATATTCTTTTATACTGTCTAACCTAACAGTAAGTCCGTTAATAAGAGATATAAGAACTGAATAATAAAGTCCTTTACGTTCACGACAATATAATCACTCTTCATTTATAGTAAAGAATCTATTGTAAGTCTTTGTTATGTAATCATTATTTTCTCAAGTTATATGACATTTTAAAGCTTTTTTGGGAGATATTGCAGCAATATACATAGCTTCTACTGCACCAGATAAAAACATTCCTTCTGTATTATAAACAAAAAAAGTTACTATAACTTTATTGCTAGTGTGTTTTAAATGTCCTTTACCTACAAAAGTTCTTTTGGTAGATAATCTTTTAAATCTCATTTGCATCGGCTTAGTCTTCATTTTTAATATTTTTTTACTAAGATGAATATTAAAATAACTTTTTAATAAACTCATAAGATTTTTATCTGCAATAGGTAAGCTTTTAATATAATTAGAATCGTAGGTATAAATACTATTGTATCATTCTTGAGCTGCCGGTGTAAAATGACGAGTTTTACCTGTATCACTTCCTATGTATGTTAAAGGTTTACTTACTACTATTTTACTTTTTTTCTTAAACATTGTAGGTTTATTGGTTTCGTGTATGTGTAAGGGTTTACTTACTATTATTTTACTTTTTTCCTTCGACGTTGTAGGTTTATTGGTTTCCTTTATTAGGATTGTACCTTCTAATTTAGGTCTAGCTTTTACTTTAATTCTATTGTCTATCATGTTTATATTATACTTTATTCATGCCAGTGTATCGTGACTCGTACTTCGTGATTTGTGACTCGTACTTCGTGATTTGTGACACCTGGCACTTGGAGATTTATACCTGTTTAATCTATTAATAAAATATTATTATTATTATACTTAAAGTATAAACCATTGTACCTATGCTTAACCTTAGGTTAAGGCTATTTCATTAATAAAAAAATTTTTTTTATTAATACTTATTTAGATTATTACTTATATTATATTTATACAGTAATAAATAAAAGAAAAAAAAAGCTGGATATTAATTAAGGATATTGTTAGTTTACTCACCTTTAGTCTGGAACGTTTTTCTTTACCTTTTACAAAGCTAATTTGTAAAGCTAAGAAAATTCGCTTCAAATTCACTTTATTTTTTATTTAAAGTCTTTTTTGAAATTTACCCTATTTTTTGAAATTTATCCTATTTTTATATTATGCGCTAAAGTATTAAATGTTAATATTTAATCTTTATATCCATACCTCACGATATGGTTCAGACTATTTCTTTTTTTCTTTTATTTATCCTAATATAAATTAATATAATAAAGCAACGCGAGATTTGAGACTATGGCTAATTATTTCCTTAATGATTATCTTATAAAATTATACGATATTTTAAAGGTTTTTATCGGATACTGCTATAATAACGTTATTGGGCTGCCGGTGTAAATTACTCATATATGTTTAATAAAGTTTTTAAATTAATTAAAATATAATTTATTATAATATTTTATAATTTATAATAATATTTTATATAAGTTTTATTATTGTTCTTCTAGTCAAGATAAAAACTTTTCAATACTTACAGATTCTATAACTATAGGCATAGAACTGTGTAAAATACCACATATTTCAGAACATTGTCCATAAAATGTTCCTTCTCTGTTAATAAGAACAGAAACTTGGTTTAATCTACCGGGATATGCATCACATTTAATACCTAAAGCAGGACAAGCGAAAGAATGAATAACATCTGCCGCTGTAATAATAAATCTAACGTGTGTTAATTCTGGAAGGATTACTCTGTTGTCTACTTCGAGCATTCTTAAAGCTCCATCCTCTAAATCAGATTCAGGCACTAAGTATGAATCAAATTCTATAAATTCATCGTCTGCGTTTAAAAAGTCAGGGTATTGATAACTTCAATATCATTGGTGACCTTCTGCTAATACAGACATAGCAGGATCACTAACTTCATCCATTAAATATAATAATTTAAATGAAGGGAAAGCTATTAATATTAATATTAAAGCTGGTGTAATTGTTCATATTAATTCTATTAATGTTCCATGGTTTAAATATTTATGAGATATAGGTGATTTATCGCTAGTATAATTTCTTACTATTGATATCATTATTCAACCTACACCAAATAAGATTATAACTAAGTAGAACATAATATTATCATGTAGCTCAACTAACCCTTCCATTTGTGGAGTAGCACTATCCTGAAAATAAAGACCTCATGGTTTGGGTGTGTCACAATTAAATTGACTATTTAATAAATTAAACATGTTTTAAAAAAAGTTTTTTTCTATACATAATCTTTTACGAAGCATGAAACTAAAAAAATTATAATAGAAACCTCTATAATCACTTATATTATATATTATTGCATTTTTTATGCAATAATATATAATAATTTGTTTATCGTAATAATTAAGGATTACCTATGAAAGATTTATTATTATTACCCATAATATTTTTTTTTACTTATATTTAAGTAATAGCTATAAAAAACTTATTATTATTTATAATATACTAATCATTAATAAAAGTATTATTAGTTAAATTCTTATTGTTTTTAATTATAGTTTGTCTACTTTCTATTTTTAAGGCGTTTTTACCTAATTCAAATGCAAAACCTAAAGTTAAGGCTAAAAAGAATATTAACATTATAACTAAACCATATATACCATTTGTATACGCACTTACTACATAAGGATATACTAAAAGTATTTCTAAATCAAATAGTAAGAATAGAAGTGCAAATATAAAAAAAGAAATACTAAACTGTGTTCTATTTTGACCTAAAAAAGAATGGAAACCACATTCAAAGGCACTATCTTTTTCTTGGTACGGATTATGTGGTGCAAATATTAAATTAACAGCTAGTAATATAATAGCCAATAATGGTATAAACACAAAAAAAAAAGTAGTACTTGTCATTTAGGCATTAAATATAATTAAAGCAAGAATATTTGCCATACTTAATCACTCTTGAGGTATAAATATAAATAATAATATTATTAATGTTAATACAGAAATTGTTATTGTTAATGAACTAGATAAGATGATGTTGTTTGTATTAAATCTTACTTTTTGTAGTAATACGTTATTTTTAGAAATGTTACCATGTAAATCAATATTAAGTAAATCAGAATTTACTGTATATTCTGATTTATCATAAAAAATTTGTTTAATAATATTTAAATAGTATACAGCACTAATAACACTAGTTAATATTGCAACTAAAGCCAAAAAGACATAACCACTGTCTAAAGCAGCACTTAGTACCATCTGTTTTGCAAAAAAACCTATAAGGGGTGGAATACCTACAAAAGAAAATATTGTAATAGTTAGACTTAAGGCTAAGACAGGGTTTATATAAAAGTATCCCTTTAGTTGGCTTATTAATTGAATAGGGGAATTGTTTTTATCTACTAGTTGTTTGTACTCATTGCTATTATTTACATAGCAATAAAATGAATAACCTACACTTATAAGTATAATAAAAGCGTTTAAATTACTAATAGAATATTGCATTAAATAAAAAATAAAAGCTTGAATTGATTCTATACTGTTAATACTTAATGCTAGTAAAATAAACCCAACATGACTTATTGTACTATAAGCAAATAATCTTTTTATTCTAAATTGAGCTAAACCTACTACTGTTCCTACTACTAATGAAAGTAAAGAACTTACCAGTAGACTAGATGTTCAACTAAATTCAAAATTAAACAAGGAATTACTTGTATAATGTACTAACTCTAACAAAAATATAAATATAGATATTTTAGCTACTATAGCCACAAATGTTGTAACTATTGTAGGAATAGCATCATATACATCAGGTGATCAGAAATGAAATGGTGCAGCACTAACTTTAAATAAAAATCCTACACTTAATATTAACAATGAAAAATTTATATAATAAGACTTGTATCAATATAAAAGTGTTTGGTTAGGCTCGACCACTGCAAGATCATCATTTGTTAAATCACTCAAGCTAGTTATTACATATATTCCATCTAAATTCGTAGTTCCTGAGTTAGCATATAGTAAACTTGTTCCTAATAGTATAAAACAAGAACTTAAACCTCCTAATAAGAAGTACGTAAGACCACCTGAAGTAGCTAACTCTGAATTTCTATACAAAGTACTAAGTAAATATAACCCATAACTTTGTAGTTCAATAGAAAGAAATATAGATACTAAATCACTAGTTGATACTAAAAATATAGCACCAGTTATTATAAATAATAATATTAATGGATATTCAATTATTTTAAATTGTTCTCCCATTTTATTAGCTATTTTTGTTCTGTAATATAAAAAATTATATAAAAATAGTTTACTTAAAGAAGAATATTCTGCTATTCATACCCTTCTAGGGTGAAAGGCTGTTAATTGTAATATTGTAGCACAGATTAAAAATATAAATATATGAAATATTTGTGTAATACTAGTAGCGTGGAATAAACCACCGTATAATCCTATACCTGTATCTAAGTATGTTAAATATAAACTAAATATAGCTAATAAACAAGAGTAGATTAAAACTATTATAGCAACTCTACTGTAAAGTATTGATTTGTCCCTTCTTAAAGTTATGGCATTTGATAATAATAAATAAATTAATGATGTTATCAACATATATATAGCTTCTAAGATTTGAACTTAGATAAGGGTAATAGTATAATTAAATATTATTATAAAAATTATTGTATAAGTTGCTTTACTTATACATATTACTTAATAAAAGGTAAAAAAAAAAAATAAAATACTTTTATTTAAAGCAAGCTTATTCATGGAGGCTTTATTTATATCATTATTGGATACCGATAGCTAGTCTGGTAAGCTTTTATAACTAGCCTGCCAGGGTTTAAAACCTAGCTTGCCTGGGGCTTTTATAGTTTATTAACTGGGCATTTTTAAGAAAATATTTATAAAATTATCTTTTATTAGACAAAAAGATCAATAAAAGATAATATAACTTTTACGCAATAATGAAAGATTTATTCTTCTCTCCCCTTTTTCCTTAAAGATATATCTAGATTTATAGCACTCATGTTTCACTGTATCATAGATAAGTTTAATATAAGCAAGTATAGTATACATACTTAAAAAAGCTCTAATTTAACGTAAATCTAAGTACTTATAGTTTGTCTAACCCTATAAGTAGAGAGCACCCCATTCTTCCTATGCCTTTATAAAAAAAGTACTAGAGTATTATATCAAGTCGATATAATATTATCTGTGGCACTAGACAATAAAAAGTAACTTTTATTCGAAAAGTTCTAGTATATGGAGTAATTTTTTTTTTAATATAATGTCAAAAGATATAAAGATATTTATATAGTATAAGCCTATTAACACTTATAATAGTACAATGCCTTTATTATATTATAGTAATATAACTATAATAATATTACTTTAAAAGTATTACTACTATAATAAGCCTAAACACAACAATAGATCAGTATAGCCTATAAAGTAATAGCGTAATATACTTTAATAACCTATAAGCCGGAGGAGAAATTTGAATTCTCATTCTTAATGCATGAAATTAATGTTTTAACCAATTAAACTACCCTGGCTTTAATTATTCATGTTATATAAAACTTAATATATTATGGGTGAATACCCTGATTCGAACAGGGAACATACTGTGCCACATACAGGCGCTCTACCGATTGAACTATACCCACCGTAATTTGTTCTTGCTGTACGCAACAATAGTATATATTTAAATATTAATATAAAAAAAATAATCAAAATTATGTTGGAGTGATTCGAACACCCAATGATAAATACCAAAAATTTATGACTTACCGATTAGTCTACAACATATAATATATATTCTCTTATAGTATATATACTATATGATATATTAATTATTAAAATACATAAGGTAAATCCGACTTGAACGGATAAGATTAAAAACCAAATAGGCCTAAGCTATTCCTGTCTACCAATTCCAGCACTACCTTTTATTTATAAATAACTTATTAAGAAATAAAATTAATATTTTAGCCTAATAACATTGATATTTTAGTCAAATAACATAGATATACCTAAACTATTCTACCTACAAGATCCTAGGTTATAGAGCTTACGGGTAAACAAACCTGAGTTTGTAATTGTATAAATTCTATGTGTTATAGGGCGGTTTGAACACAGCTCAGGTAAAAAAAAAGCAAGATACACCTATGATTAATTATGAAAAAAAAAATTAAATTATATTACTAAATTCTAATCGTAAATTTAGGATGATAGTGCTAAAACATTTAAATGCTTATATATTTAAGACCTGTTTATACAATAGTAGTGAAATACTCTAATTAGGGTATTTAGTATATAATACTCTTTTTTCTATTAAGAAAAACATATGTAAACCGCTATCACCCTTTTGCATATCATAAATATATAATTAAAAAAAACTAACTATTTACAATAATATAAAATAATTATCGTTGCTCGAGATAAGATTTGAACTTACAGCCTAAACATCTTCAGAGTTCCGCTCTACCAGGTTGAGCTTCTCGAGCTTAATATAATATATTTATTATTATATTATTTATTTAAAATAAATAATATAATATATTTATTATTATATTATTTATTTAAAATAAATATATGGAGACATCAGGACTCGATCCTGAAATAACGATATGCAAAATCGCAGTTTTACCAATTAAACTATGTCCCCTTATTATTGTTGTGTTTATTCTTCGTATCAAGTATGGAGTATTCATCCTTACTGTTTCTGCATACTTTGGTACCGTGCTCTACATCGAAAACAAAAGCAATAAGAGTAAGAAAGCAAAAGCAAGAGCATATATTAATAAGTTATCCGAAAGAGGACTTGAACCTCTACGATGTTATATCAACGAAGCTTAAGTTCGTCCTGTCTACCAATTCCAGCACTCGGACATTATGTAATTAATATAAGTAAGGCCAGAGTGAATTGAACACTCATCTCAGCTGTCATGAGCAGCTTGCTTTACCAATTAAGCTATAACCTTTAAGGTTTTTATTTAAAAAACTAATAAATAAATGCGGACAAAGGATTTGCACCAATATAGACTGGACATGAGCCAGTTATGTTACTATTACATCAATCCGCAGTACTAAATAAGATATAGTATAGCCTCAGAGGGGGTCGAACCCTCGCATGTAATGATGAAAACATTATGTCTTAACCACTTGACTATAAGGCCTATTATAATATATAATATATAATAATTATTATATATTATAATATTATTATAATTAATTTAATTAATATATTACAGTTAATTTGATATATATTAATATAATTAATATATTTGCTACGTAAAAAAAAAGTCTCCGTAGAAAAAAGATATTTTTTTAATGATAGGTATAAATAAAAATACTTTATACTCTATACCCTACATAATGTAAAATATAGAAGTCCAGTGCAAGTATCGCACTTGCTTCAGCTGGTTACAAAACAGCTACATTACTTTTATGCTAACCGGACTAAAGTTAGTTGAATAATGTAACTATTTTATATTATTATAGTTTTATATTTTATTGGTTTGTACTCTTATTCTTTGAAACATAAAAGGTGAAACAAAATAAGAGCAGTATAAGCAAAGCTATATACCGTAGATTGGTGATATCTAATGAATTTAGTTAAATATTAAATTAGTACTTTATACCTAAAAACATTTAAATTCTTTCAGCTAAAGCCTATTAATTATAATAGATAATTGCTTTAGTTTACATTAAAAAATGCTAATACTAAAATAATTATTATTAGAAAAATCGTAGTGTTCTACTACGTATATTTAAGAATATCTTAAAGTAAGTTTCGTGCCTAGATGCATTCAGCACTTATTTTTAACTAACATAGCGTTCCTGCCGTGCCTATGCTATAAATTTACTTAAGTGAAAGTAACATCCCTGTTTTTTATTATTATTATTTCTAATAGTAATAAAAACATATTATTATCATATATTAATATTGGGCACATAAACAACAGGTAAACCAGAGGTTAATATACCCAGCTCCTTTCGTACGAGGGGGATATCCTTATTTTATTCTAATTCCCTCTAGAAGATAGAAACCATACTGTCTCACGACGTATTTAACCCAGCTCGTGTAACTTATTAATCGACGAACAGTCGAACCCTTCATGATTCCTGCATTCATGTGGATAAGTTAAGCCGACATCGAGGTGCCAAACTGCGCACTCAATTTGTACTCTCTGGCGCAATTAGCCTGTTATCCCTAGCGTAGCTTTTTCAAAAATCCAAGACCTTTCCTTTCTGCATCTTGTGATCATATGCCCCGCTTACGCGACTGATAGACGTGTAAGTCAAACAGTAAAGCAAGATTAAGCCATTAAACTTGACAAGTAATTAACATAATTATATCATTAGTGTATTCTAACATTACTTTAATATTATAATTAAAGTACTAATAATATAACTATAAACATTATAACATAATATAGCCTAATTTTAAACTAGAATATATTATTTTATAATATTTAAATTACATCTATTTTCCATATAGTTAAAATCTTACTTGAATAAAAAAATATTAGTTCTAACTCAATAGATATATAGCTGGATTAACCACAGCTCTTCATATGATAGATATTAAAATATCCAGCACAAAGGCTATAGCAAATAACATACTAAAAATATAAAAAAAATACACCTAAAAAATATATAAATATTTTATATGAAGTATATTTAATTGTGATAATTGTTTTATCACAATTTTACAAAATTAACTTTGGATACACCCAGGTACTTTTTATGGGATCTGTGCCCCGCATAAACTGCCTCCTAGCAATTGTCCCTCTTTCATAAGAAAAAGGTTAATGATTGTATCCAACTATTAATTAATATGTCTATATTAAAAACAGTTTATACTTTCACGTAGATTTTGTCTACCAATATGATATACTAAGTAAAGGTGTTTCAACCTTGCTTACGCTACCTTATACTCTAAAACTTGCAATATCATATTCAATAACTAGCAACAGTAAAGCTGCATAGGGTCTTCTCGTCTAACTAGAGGTAAACTGTATCTGCACAGTTATTCCAATTTCACTGAGCCAATCATTGAGACAGCTGTTGTATCGTTAAATCATTCATGCAAGACCGCATTTAACGGCCAAGGTATTCCGCTACCTTAGGACCCTTATAGTTAAGGCCGCCATTGATCGGGGTTTCCTTCAAAGCCAAATTTATATTAGTCAACTTAGCAAATCCGTTAACCAGCCGACATCGGGCAGAATTCACACTCAATACTTTGATTTATTATCTTACTGCAGAGTGCTTTGTTTTAATTAAACAGTCGTACAACACTATTCCATGCTTCCTATTCTTTACCTGATATTAGTCAGGAGGAATGGCTCTCCTTATCCCGAAGTTACGGTAGTTAGTTTGCCGAGTTCCTTAATGATTGTTAGCTCAAACGCCTTCGTATTCTCTACTAGCTTACTTGGGTTAGTCTTTAGGTACGGTTTGTCTAGTCTATCTATTATTTGTGCTTTTATAAATTTTTATAATTTGTGCTTGTTTGTTTTTTTTTTTTTTAATAGAATTAATTATTGCTCATCTTTTTAGTTTATTGAAATAATTCGGTTCGACCGTTATTGTTTTTCCAGAACCTTCTCCACTTTAGTTATTTGATTTTTAAGAGAAGGTTGTTACTTTATAACAAAGATTTGCTCATCGTTTAATCCTTTAGGTTGGTAAACTTAGAGGCCGTTACTTTACAAAAACCATAAGCTTTAGGCGAGGGTATATCCCTTTTTCGTTACTCATGTCAGCATTCTCACTCGGGTTATCATATATTTATTCTTAAAAAGAATAAGTCTTAGATTTACCCAACGTTCTGCTACCCCATAAAATATAATAACTAAAAATTATTAATAAATATGGACAAGGTGTCGGTATATTGTTTAGATCCGTTAAATCTTCGGTGCAACTATCAATGTAAAATAAATTACTAAACCAGTGCTCTGTTACGAGATCTTCAAAAAATGGACCGCTTCTAAGCCTATTTCCTAGTCGTATTAGATAGAAACTTCCTTAATTTCACTTAACAATAATTTTGGAACCTTAACTCTTGTTCTGGGCTGTTTCCCTTTAGACATACAACCTTATCGTACTATGTCCGATTATTCAAGATTCATCATTGCCCTTCCGAGTGCGA
>Ga0302222_10000152_pt1 | contig 46188 bp, 70 predicted proteins | sample II_Palsa_E2_2_FD_194570 | JGI IMG/M metagenome (GOLD analysis project Ga0302222, IMG submission 194570) | Peat permafrost microbial communities from Stordalen Mire near Abisko, Sweden - II_Palsa_E2_2 | ecosystem: Environmental > Terrestrial > Soil > Palsa > Peat permafrost | place: Sweden... | reverse complement strand
AGGAAGTTCTCGTTCGCGTCTATGGTAACTCCAAGCTCGCGACCGTTGGCTCCCAGGCTCTGACCGTCACCCTCAATGCAGTCAACACTGCCGGTACCGTCACCGTCATCGCGACGACTGGCGCAGTTGCTGCCGCGACCCAGGCCGGTGCAGTAAACGGCTGGTACCTCGAAACGAAGATGCTCTTTGACACCACGACCGGCGCTGTTCTGGCTGGTGAGTTTCAAGGCGTCTCCGTATCCGGTGCGGGTCAGGCTCTCGTAGCCCGGACCATCCTCACCGCTCAGCCCGGTTTCTCGCAGACCGCCATCACTGGCGCAGGCGTGACCGAAGGCTTCGACGAAGCGCAGTACTTCGAAGTTGCCATCACCCAGGCGCAGACTGACGCGACTGCCGTTCACAACTTGCTCGAACTCTCGGCAGAGGTAATCTAAGCACATCATGGCGACTCAGCATACAGACGAACCGAAATTGAACATCACCATGTCCGATCTAAAGGACATGATGGCCGCACTCGTCGCGGAGATGAAGAAGCCCCACGTTGATCCTGACATCGTAGCACGCAACGAAGCCACTAAGGTTCGTATGCGTGCTCAGCGTGAGGAATCAGAACGTGACCTCGAAGCAATTCAGAATAGTTGCTCGCACCTTCGCGAAGACAACTCTTCCCGCATTGCATGGCAAGAGCAATTCATCCGCGCAACCAAGTTGTACGTGATCGACGGCTTCTGCCAAAATTGTAACAAACACTTCCATCCGAACATGAAGGACCCGTCCGAATATGCGAAGTGGCTCAAAATCCCAACTGGTAAGGTAGGTCTGATCTACTAATGGCATCCACGCGCACATTACAGCAAGTCGTACAATGGGCCATGACGTTCACCCAGATGACTCCCATCATCGGTGTCGCGGGCTTCAACGAAGAACCCGCTTTGACGATCTGCAACAACGTAATGCAGCGCATGATTGCCAAGCCTTATAATTGGAAATTCAACTCGGTGGACGCCCCTCTCTTCTACACAGTGGCGTCCTCTGGGCTCGGTACAACTCCCTGCCCCAATCCAACACCATCGTGCCCAACTCCCTGTTCCGGCACAAGCTGCATACCCACGCAAGACTACCAGCAATCCTTGACCGACATTGCCTGGCTCGAAGCCGCGTGGCGCATCGATACTCTTTCCACTGCAACACCGCAGCCACTCGACAACCTCGAAGTGGTTCGCGTCATCCGTCCAACATCCCAGACTGACAATCCAATGAAGATTGCCTGGATGTATGAGAACAACGACGGTGGCATATTCCGCATGTGGCCGATGCCCTCGATCTCCAAACAGTGGCAGATCGGCGTCACATACCAGAAGAAAGTTCCAATCATGACTGGGCTCCAGCAAACTTGGTATCCGTTCCCTGACGAGATGGGTTGGGTTTACAACCTCGGCTTTATGGCCGAAGCATACCGTCACGCAAACGATCCACGCTTCGCTGAAGCCGACCGAATCTTCGAAGCCGCGATGGCGAAAGAACTTGGCCATCTCGATTCAGAAGGCAACGCTGAAGGATTCCAGCCTGACAGCGGACTCTTCCTCGGGTGATCAACACCGTCGCATCCCGCGGCCATTGGGGCCGCTGCCGACTTCGCTACCACAACCTCCCTTCGTCTCACCGCATCAAGAGAAATCACAACCTATACGTTTAAGAAAATTGCTCTCGCGTGTTTGCTTTTCGCTACACCGTTGTTTGCCCAGATCGACATCACCATCGGTACCCCCGAACCCAACTGCACATACGGCTACTTTGACTATGCGCCGTACGCTTGCGCACCGTATGGTTATTATGGACCCGAATTTTTCGTCAATGGCCGTTACCACCCGCGTCATGCTTGGGGCCGCAACAATAACTACCGTGGAAAGTCGAACGGATATCACCAATCGCGCCAACCATCGCATGACTCAAAGCCCCGTAGCAACGAAAGGCCCCGCTAAATGATTATCCTTTTAGTCGTCCTGCTACTCCTCTTTGGCTTCGGTGGTTATCACATGGGGCCTGGACTTGGCTACTATGGAGGTGGTGGACTGGGCTTAGTCGTCCTGATCATCCTCCTCTTCCTGCTATTCCGCTAAACCCATGAACCTTCTAGGGGCAGCCGCGCCCAACTCCACTGCCCCGAAAGGGTTCTCACGTTATGCCGCAACAAGCCTCGCATCTTCCTTCGATCACGCGCTTCCTCGTTGGCCTAGTCACGAACCGCAACCCAGTTGACACGCCTTTCTCGCTCCAGGGCCTCAACACCATCCTGCACCATGACGTCCTCTCCGATGGACTCAACACCGAAGTCAGCCCCTACGATACCATGCAGCGTCGGCCGGGTTGGACATCATTTCTCACCGGCACGACCAAAGATGTGTTTCAGTACAAGGATCTCAATGGTAACATTTTTCTCCTTCGCGACACTGGCACTTCTCTTGTATCTGGCGCGACAACGCTCAAGACGAACTCAGCGGGTGCTGGTCTGTGGTCTCTTTCTGGCAGCGGTAATTTTCTGTATGGCACTAATGGTGTCGACCAAATTCGCGTCAATGATACTGGATCGGCATTGGGAACAGTATACGGCTGGGGTCAAGTTACGCCACAGACAGTCCCGACGCTTACCCTTTCCTCGCTCAATTATTTCGGTGCCGTAACCGGCTTCATCCCGACGGCCGACTTCGTTGGCGGCAACATTGTGGTTAGCGACCCAAACAATCAGCGCACCCTGACGATCACGATCAATGCCACGACGATCCACTTCAATGTCACATACACCGGCAACCAGATTTCGCAGAACCTGTCCTATACGACGGTCAACGTCCAAACCCAAACAGGCACCGCGCCGAATCAAACGGACACTAACGTCATCACTTCGACCAGCGGATACAAAGACCTCCTGACCTCAACTGGCACCACCAACGGTGTGATGCAGTACTATCCGAACACCGGCGTGTCCACGTTGGACTTCGATGTCTCCTATGGTGGCACGATCGCACTCTCCGCGCTCTCGACCATCATCAACACCCAGGCCGCAGTCAACTGGCCCGCGCTCCGCGTCAATGTCCCTCTATCGGCCGCGCTCAACTTGGTAGTCTTCACCACCACGACCATCGTGGCCGGACTCTATCATGCCCCAGGTCAGCCGCCATTCGCCGCGCAGACCGGCAATGCACTCAACTTTAAATTCGTCTCACCCTACGGCCAACCATTCGTAGGCAACCAGACGGTCTCATTCAACTCCGGTCTCTTCGACATCACCAATCCGCAGTACTCGCTCCTGGCATCAATCGGATCAGCGCCGCGGCTCTATCAGTACATCTCGCCCGCAGTGAACGTGACCGACACCTTCACCGGTCAGATCCAGTTGGATCTCGTCGGCGCATCAACCGTGACCAACACATTCAACTTCACGGCGCAAACCCTGAAGCAAATCGTCACAGCGATGGCCAGCGCGAGTTGGAACCCGATCTACGTTCAGACCGGCACCACATGCTACATCGTCCTCCGCAACTTCCAGGCGTCCACTCCGTCGACCACCCAGGACTCCGTTCTCACAATGGAGATCAATACCCTGGTGGACTTGGCAGATACCAATCTCAACTTTCAGAATTGGACCTACCTCGAATCGAACGACTGGGCTCAGCAACCGCAGCAAGGAGTGAACATAGCTTATGCCATTCGTGACGTCTTCTCTGGTGGTCTCTCCAATCTATCGCCGCCAGTTACCGTTGGCCCGCAGATCTACCCTGCTCGTTGGGGTGTATCCCTTAACCTTCCTTTCGCCGTCTACAACCCAGCCTTTCCGGCTCCTGCAAACGGAAACCAAAACATCGAAGTCTATCGCACAGTAGATGGCGGCAGCAGCTATTTGTATGAGCAGATCATGGCCTACGCCAACCTGACCACATACTCAACGTCATTCCTCATCACTGACAACGGACTCAATGAAGAACTCGTAGGACCAATCAATGAAGAAGCTGACCCCCCGCCAATTGGACTTCGTAATATTGTATCTCACACCGGTCGTAAGTTTGGTGTTGTTGATAATCGGGTTTACTATTCTGGTGGTCCTGACACAACGAACGGAAATGGTGATGAAGCTTGGCCCCCCGGCAACAACTTCGCATTCCCCGGCACGGTAACCGATATCAAGTCCATGTCCAGTGGTCTCATCGTAGGGCTCTCTGACGATCTCCACGTCATCACCGGCGTCGACTCGTCATCCTACTATGCGAAACCTTGGCTGGTCGGCTTCGGCATTACCAATCAAAATGCATGGGTACGCGATGGTGAAGGCCTTTACGTTTACACGGTTAAGCAGCAGCTTCACTCACTGTTCCCCGGTGAGTCAAAAGAAATCGGCTTCGACATCGGAGATCTGTTCCTTGCTAACTTTCCCGCTGCTACCACATCACTCACCTTTCATCGCGGCTCGTCACTCGATACCGCGCTCTACGTATCGAATGGGACTAATACCATATTCCGCTATAACCCGGCGAAGCGCGCTTGGTCACCTAAGCAAACTCCTCTGGTCACGGCTGGCCGCGTCAAGTCGCTCGAAACCTCAGTCGGTGTCAATACCCTACTAAACTCCACCACAAGCGGAGTTTGGTCGCGCAGTCTAAACACCTTCTCTGACAACGGCGCACCATACGCAGCATTCTTCACCATCGGCGTCATCCAACTTGCGCCGCAAGGTCAGAAGGCAACAGTCAACAACATCGCCACGCAATCCGCGGCACTCGGCACGCTCCATCAGACTTGGCTTCTCTTCAATGAGATCAACGCGAACATCATACCGTTCACGCAACTGATGGCACCCGTCAATGATCCGCCCGATGCACCACCGTCACAGTCACTCTTCGCGAAACGTTGGTACACACAATCCACTCTCACCACATTCCCAACCGGTACCGGACTCGTGAACTTGGCCTCAATCAAGATCGTGTTCTCACCAACCGACATCGTGAAGAATGAAGTGTATGGAGTGTTCATGAGGGATGCAATCTAATGTCCGCACCAGACTCAACGCCCGTTCCAATCAAGATGCCAACCGTCGAGTCCTGGGACACCAACCCTCGTCTCTCAACAGGGCGCGCTAACAAGGCCGCAGGTATCGCCCCTCTTCAAACCAGTGAGCAGGGTATGCCGCGGCCTGTTACAAAACTCAGTGCCATATCCACCAAGCGTACATTCGGTGGCGCAACGATGGCACAAGTCCAGATCAATCACAAGATTCCTTCCTACGACACCACGTTCCATCACGCGAACGTTTGGGTCACCGGCCTAGCTGGCAACCCCAACCCGCAACTGATGTCGTCCTCTACAGCGAGCCCTCACACGCTGCTCCTGCCTTCAACCGGTGAGCAGGTGTCCCTGACCGTTCAGTCGGTGGGCAAGGATGGTTCGCTGCTTCCTCTCTCCTCATCACCATCAACACCGGTACAACTATGAATGATATTTGGATTCGTAAAGCAGAACAGCGTGACATTCCGCTGATCTCTCAATGGATGTCCGATCAAGCACAAAAGAACGACATTGGATTTGGCGCTGTCCTCGGATATCCGAACACCCAGGTCTACGTCGCTCACAAAGATAAGCCAGTCGCCTTCCTTCCTGTCCAGCTAACGATGACGCTCGAATCATTCGCGTTCGCGCCGGGCTCCACAGAAGTTCAGAAGGCGGCGGCAATCGCACAACTCATCAAGACGGCGGTCTTCATCGCGCGGGAGAAACAAATTGCTGAAATCTATTTCTACACAACCGACGACACCATCGCCGCTTTTGCTGCTCGCCATAAGTTCCGCGAAATGGGCCGTAGCTTCCGGCTCCGACTCAGCGATCTCGAACGCTCAGAATAAAGCCTCTCAGGAAGAGAAGAACGCAGCCAACGCCTCGACCAATCTCTCCAACACAATTTCCTCCAACATGAATCAAACGTTCGCCAACTCGCAGGCGATCCAGGGAGGACTCAATGCACAACTACAAACTCTCACCAATCAGGGCCTCGCTGGCAAGGGCTTTCAGAACGGCGAAGAGGCTAATCTTCGCTCCGACTCTGATGAGCAATCGGCGCAACAGAACGTTAAGGCTGAGGCTGCTCTCAACCAACGCAACGCAGGAGGCGAAGAAGGCGGCGCTGCAACATCCGGCGCAGTCGGCTCCAATGACGCCCTGCTCGCCAACGCCGCGGCCGCTCAGAACGCCTCTGCTCAGCGAAACATCACCGGGGAGAACGCAACACTTGCTCGTCAGAACGTCCAATCGGGACTATCGGGTCTCGGTTCGCTTTCTGGACAAGAAACCAGCCAAGCCGACTCCCTCGGTGGACAAGCGGTAGGCGCATCCGGCCAATCCTTCAAGGAACAGACGCAAGCCTACCAACCCTCGACGTTCTGGTCTGGCCTCGGCTCCTCTGTCCTGGGCATGGGACTCAACGCCATCGCGCCGGGCGCAGGCTCACTCGTGTCCGGCCTAACGACCGCGAACACTGGGGGACAGCCCACTTCGGCCTCGCAGCTTGCCGCCTATAACAATACACCTTGGACGTAAATCACTTTCCGAGGTAATTGGGAACGAAGTTCTCGATTTTGGCATTTCTAGCCCTCCCTATGTGTTAGTTTACAGAAAAACCTTCAGATTTTGCAACAAGGTACCTTCCACGTTTTCCTTGGTATAGTACCCCTTTAGAATCAACACCAATTTAGACCAAATTTTTGAGGTTCAAGTGATTCTCAATCGCCTAGAAGCCCTGGCAGACTCCATTGCCTCCTACAACCTGTCCCATGAACCAACCTCCGCGGCGTATCAAAACCGCAACCCTGGCCTGCTCCGCGCCATATCCCTGAAACACTCGCGCGACGAACACGGCCATCGACTATTCAACGCCTTCATAGACGGCTACCAAGCTCTCCTCTACGACCTCCGACTCAAAGCATCCGGCGAGTCCTTCGCCAAGCTGCCCGAACGCGCCACCATCAATGACCTCATGCGCTCATACGGACACACCGGCGCACTCGTCGGACAGCGCATCGCCAAGTTCATCACCAAGGCGCTCGGCACCGAAGTCCACGCAACAACCGAACTCAGTTTCTTTTTGGAGAAATAAATGCCTGACCCAAACGTCCCGCCGCAGTTCGCAGGAGCCGCGCAATCCGCGCTCGCCGGATTACCTGACGAGTCAGGGCCGCAGCAGGCTCCTCCATCTCCTGCACCCGTAGCACCCGCGCCACAGCCCACCTTCTTCGGTCGACTCCTTCAGGGCGCACTCAATGGCCTCGCCGGTGGACTCAAGCAAGGTCAGGAGAACATCGCCGGAGCCGGAACCACCGGCTTCACTCCTGGCGGCAACGGACTCGCCTACGCGCAACAGATGCAGAACCAGCAGGACGCGCAAGCACGCCAGCAGCAACAGGACAAGCAAGCGCAATCACAGCAAGACTTCGAGAACCAGTCCAAGCAATTCCAGATGGCGCAACAGCAGCAGATGCAGAAAGTCCAAACCGTCCAAGCCAAGCTCGCAGGTATCCAACTCGAACAAAACGTCCAGCACGCCGATCAAGAAGTCCAAGACAAATACTACGCAGGCATGGAGCAACACCGTCAGGACATCATTGATGCGGGCGGCAAAGAAGTCACGACCCTCAAGGTGGGTCAGGGCCAGGACATGAAGCAAGTGGGTGCCGACTATCTCAAGGAACATCCCGAAGTCCTGAATGATCCCGCGCATCAAATCACCTTCTCGCGTGACCCCGACGGCGAAACCGAGGTCCACATCCTCAAGGGCGACCCTAACGCGCCCGTAGACAACAAGCTCACGCAATCACGTCTCAAATCAGTCGGCTCCGACCTCACACTCCCCGACGGCCAAATGACCGCTCTACAGGCGTCCCATCTCGTCGGCCAAGAATCCTCCAAGGCTGCTGATCAACACCATCAAGTTCAGATGGAAAATCTGAAGGCCCAGAACGAATCCAAACTGGAATCGCAGCGTCAAGCCGGTCAGGTCAGTCTCGAAAAGATGAAGGAAGGCGCGGCCAACTTCAACGCAGATGGTGGCGACCCAACCAAACCTCTCGACTCCACGCTCGAAAGATTGGTGGACGCCGTTCACAATGGTGACGCCACTCCCGCTCAAGTCACAAAGGGTATGGGCACCAAAGCCGTCGCAGGCAACCGCGCCATGCAAGCACGCTACGAAGCCAAGTACATGGACCCAAAATCGCCTGACTACGATCCCCAGGCTCAATCCTGGCAAGGCGCAGAAGGAAACTACAAAGCTGCGTACAACGACAAGAACACGCAGAACGTTCAGAATGCTGGCACGCTACTTGGCACAGTCAATCCTAAAACGGGCGCAGTTGTTACTCGCGGTTCCGTTGCCGATATGAAAGCCAAGATGCAACATCTCCAGGCTGAACATCCTGAACTCTTCTCCAGTGGTCCAGTCGCTCGTGGAGTCGCCCACCTTGCAGGTATAGCGGGTAACTCAGTTGCCGAAGACATCATGGCTTCCGCTCCTGACATCGCACTCGACTACGCTAAATTCGCATCGGGCGGTAACCCATCGTCTGATGCACAATTCAAAGCAGTCATCAGTTCCATCCAGCGCGCCCGTACTCCCGAAGCCCTCAAAGCTGTATTCGATGGACTCGACGATATGGCGGGTCAGCGTATAGCAGGCTTCAAACAGAATCCAGCCCTTGCGCGTCGTCTCGCTAACATCAAAGACCCCGGCACAAACAACGACGTAAACAACACGCCGCTGAACGCCGGAACCTCTTCGGGGCAGAAGCGGGTCAGTATAGACAAAGCTCTCCAGCTTCCTGCATTCCAAGGCAAGTCACGCGCTGAAGTCCAAAAAGCTATCGAGGCTCAAGGTCACACAGCATACTAAAGGGGCATCATGGCCGACTACACACAGGCGCAAATCGAAGCACACGCGCGCCAGCAAATGACTAAAATGCCCCAGTTCTTGTTGAATGGGATTGACCCAAACAAAGTCAAATTTGTACGGGCCGGGGCTGCGAAGGGATTCAACAACGAGGACGCTGTCGCATCCATCAACACGGCTGATCCCTACACGGTCAACATTCATGACGTGGACCGCTTCATGCAACCAGGCGCGGCCAGTCAGACTATGGCGCATGAATTCTCTCACGTTCAACAGTCACGTAAGGCGGGTGGCATGAGCGCATTTGCTCCGCTACCGCGCGCCGGTATTGACCCCTACCAATATGATGAGAACAATGTCGGAGGACGCCACGCATCAAAGTACAACCCCGAACAGCTCGCGACCATAGCGCAGCACTACACCGCGGACATGAACAATCCGAATCTCTCTGACGCTGACCTAAAGGCATCCATCGCCAAGTATCAGCCTACCATGTCGCAGTTCGCGAATATGCGCGATGCAAACATCTCGAACGATCAATCTGGCCAAAGCATGACGATCCCCTATGTCACGCCCGGCACCATGAACACGACGCCGAACGCACCCGCACCCCCTGCGATTATGTCGGGCTTGCCGGTGGCGACAATCGCACCGCAGACATCACAACCCGCAGCGCAGGGTGTGCCCCAAGGAGGTTCTCAAGGTCAACCGCAGTCAGATCCGTTCGCCGGAATCGCGGAAGACAACGCAGTGGCAGCAGATCCCTTTGCTGGCATAGCGGAAGATGCCCCACATCCAACGTACATGCAGGGTGTCAATCGCTCGGCTGGCGAAGTCCTGAAGGGCATGGGCAAGATGGCGCTCGGCGCAATCGCGTCCGACCCATCAGTCGCATCAATCAGCCCAGTCGCGCACGTTCAACAGTTGGCCGACAACAACGAACTGAATCAAGACCTTCAATCAAACAACCCGGCTCAAACCGTCGGTAAGGCTGCTGCGGCTGGTATCGCGCTCGGTCGCACAGGCGGCTTCGATCCAATTGAGAACCTTGTCTCCCTGGCCAAGAAGGGTTACGGCAATGTCACCGGCTCCACGGCTGTAGACGCGCTCCATTCTTCACTCGGCAACACGCTTCAGAAGGTCGCCGCCGAAGCTGGCGTAGATGTTAAGCCGACCGACAACATTCGCAAGGTCATCCCCAATGTCGCTGACGCCATAGAGGCAAAAGCGAAGGAGAAGATGGACGCCCTCGACAACGCATGGCAGGGGCTTAAGGTAACTGCGCGTGGTGCAGGTGGCAAGTTCATGACCGGCACGACGGAAGAACTAGGACTGCCCGACTCTATCACCGGCTTCGACGATCAAATCGGCAAGCTCCAGAAAACGCTCCAGACACAATCCGGCGCTAACAACATCGAGGCGCGCGCAGCCACGCAAGCCAAGATCAAGGAACTCACGAACGCGAAGTCACAAATACTCCGATCCCTCGACAAGCAAGACTTGGGAACAGCTCACGACGAAGCTCTCAAGCTGCAAGATCAGGCAGAGGAACTTCGCAACCTCCGCGATGCACACAACCGCGCAACGAAGGGGATGCCAGGACAAACCAATCCAAAGAAGTTTGGTGAGGAACTTGAACCACTTTACAACTCAGGACAACTGCATACGGCTCTCGGTCCTGACAATGCTGAGAAACTGATGTCAGACACAGCGGCAACCGCGCGCACCTTTGGACGCACACAAACCGTTCAGAAGGTCGGCAAGGCGGCTGCAAAAACAGCACTCAGGGCCGCAGGATATGGGCTCGGAGCGGATTTGCTCAAGTGATCCCGCCGCGTCGTTCACCTAAAAACAAACTAATGCAACAACCCGCTCTACATCAGAGCCAGGAGATGCTGATGACCCCAGCACAACAACAAATTTTAGATGAATTGAAAGACTTCCGCAAAGAAGTGGGCATACATATTACGGAGACGCGCGACCGGCTCATCGTTCTAGAAACAACCACGGCGCGCATACCGGAGCGTGTCACTGCGCTCGAAAGAATGAAGTGGCAAATCCTGGGAGGCGCATCCGTCATCTCCGCGGCAGTCGCATATGTTCTGAGGCACATCATCTAATGGCTGACTTCACCATCGCACTCAACGAACTACTCTCATACGAGGGCGGCTACTCGAACAACGCAGCCGATGCCGGCGGCGAAACCGTTTACGGCATCGCGCGCAAGTGGCAACCCAATTGGCCCGGCTGGGTACTGGTTGATTCTCTCAAGACTCAGCGCCCTAACCTCGTCGACCTTAACGCCGCCCTCAAGGCGGACTCGCAAGTTCAGCTGGCCGTCCAACAGTTCTACCGGCAGAAGTTCTGGAACTTCGACAAGGTGCCATCGCAACTCGTGGCCAATAAGATGTTCGAGATGGAAATCAACTTCGGCCCAGGCTCCGCTGTCCGTATCCTCCAGCAAGGTCTAGTCCGTCTAGGCCACGCCATCGCGCTCGACGGCTCCCTCGGACCCGCCACACTCGCCTTGCTCCAAACGCAAAATGAGCCAGACACATTACATGCGTTGAGAACATATTCTGTTCTCTATCGTATGCACCGTGTACTGGCTCAACCAGATCAAATTCAATTTTTAGAGGGTTGGGTTTGGCGTGATTGCTCGTGATTTTTCCAACCTCTATTTGGTCTACGGTGTTGTCCCTGCTCTTTTGCTGTAGACCACTTACAATTTCCCGGCTCATAATTTCCATTTGGATCTATTCTATCCAAACTTTTATCCAAGGGGCGTTCACCCATATCGGCGAGAAAATTCAAAAAATTATCCCATCTGGGAGACATTATGATGCCTCGACCCCCATACTCGGGATAGCGATTGCTGTTCACACTATAACAACGCTTACGAGCATTGGTCCAAGACTTGTATGTTGGTGAATGTTGACCACGCTTTGCGTGATTGTGAATAGGTATATCTGCATATGCTCTTAAACGGGGCATCCTGCCCTCCTTTGGTTGTGGCGCGACACTGCCTAGTCAAACTCGTAATCCGTGTCAAACCATTTCTCATTGCGCGTGACGCGCGTGATGCGGATCTGCACATAGTCGCCCTGCTCACAGTGGTCCCAGAACGGCTTGCTCACTGGCATCCACTCCGCGCAACCGACAGGACACTCGAACTTACGCAGCACCAGACTGTAACGACCCAGGTGCGCCAACAAATCAATTTTCTCTACAACCTCATGGGTACCGATTTCGATCATGGCCGCGAGTCACCTTTCTCTCCGTAGATGGTACAACTATAACAACCGCAAGTACTGGAACAACGAGCTTCCATTCGACACCGTTCTTTTATGGGCTCCGCTCACCGATGCGCATGGTGAGGCGCGTGTCAAGGAAATCAAACTCGACCCAGCACTTCAACTGTTTCCGAAGTTCATGCGCATCATACTGCTCCATGAGATGGCCCACCTCCGCAATCTGCGCTGGCACCACGGCAAGAAGTTCCAAGCCGAGATTGACCGCCTCTATGCGGCCGGAGCCTTCCGCGGCCTTATTTGAGCAGTCCCAGGTTCTTCTTGATCGCATATCGCAACTCCAGCAAGTCATCCGCATCCTTGCCACTCGCGCACAGCATAGAGTCCCGACTCAGCAACTCGACCACCATCCGCAACAAACGATTCTTCTGATTCATCTGCTCACATTCCTCCCACACCCCTACGTCAACTCGGCGTAGGGGTTTTCTTCGTTTGGCCACATGACAATTAGACGGACGGTTTCCTCGCCCTTGAGAAGCACGGCGAACATGTAGAACTCGAACAGATCGTCCTTAGTGATCTCGATCCGCTCAATCCGGGCATCGTCTGGAAACTGGTATGAATCCAGAAACCTACTCTGTGTCGCCGCGCTCGGCTTTACTCTGTAATTAGCCACTACTCCTCCTCGAACAGACCGCCGTCGTTCTTGCCCTTCTTGTACTTCGCGTAATTGTCACCGTGCTTGTAACCGAATGGAATTACGAATCCATCCATCTGCTTGATGGGCGAGTCAAGTAGCTGCCGAATGTCTTTAGCCAGTTTCTCACCTTGCTCGCCTTTAGGTAAGGAATAGAGAAGCTCATCATGAACCACAGACTGCGGTAGAACTCCAAACGTATCCCACACATCAAGGGCTCTTTGATTAACCACGTCGGCTCCGTCGGAACAGCCCAGGTAATGAGCAGCACGTTTCGTCCGCTCATGATCGTCTTGTGCATATATCATCCTCACTCTTCCGAAGCTGTTGACGAGTTGAAGGTCGCCTTGAGACATTTGATGACGGAGCCTATTATGCCAATCTCTAACTTCAGGATTGGCGTCAAAGTATCCATCTTGCAACTTTTGAGCTTTCGCGCGGGAAGCATCCGAAGCATTTCCATAGAGTCTTCCAGCCAAACTCGGAACCGTCTCACAATAGTTTGTCGCATGTACAGTCGCCTTTCCAGCTTGCCGCTCGTCATCACCAACATCTGCCATCGCCTTCTTGAGTATGCGAGACGCAGTGAGACGATGAATATCAAGACCCGAAGCATAATCTGCCAGCAGTTGAGTAGCATTCGCTTGCCTCGCTACCGTGCGCCCTTCGATGTTCTTTCCATCAAAGCTAGCCAGAAATTCGTCATCATTCTGAGCCAGTACAAAGCGACGGTATTCCGGTGGGACGTTTTGGAAATTAGGGTCAGAAGAACTGAACCGTGCCACAGCAGTACCAGTAACATTAAAGCGCGGAAATACTCGACCGCGCTCGATGGATTCATCATTGAACCAAGCATCGACGCCCTTGCCTTCATCCTTGAACATGATAAGCTGAAACAGCTCCTGATGGATCGGCTTAAGCTGCTGCACATCGAAACCAGACTCAAGAACAATGTCGCCCGATGCAGAAACGCGGGTGAACTCTTGCGCATACTTGCTGACCCTCCTCAACAGCTTGACTAGCACATCATAAGACGTCTTCTGTACGTTTACTTTGTGCTCTCGGAAGTACTTCTGAATCTGCTGCCACGACGTTGGACTGAATGGAAACGACTTCGCTATCTCGCGCCGCGCATCAAGCCACTTGGCCTTAAACTGACGCAGACCTTCGGAATCCACGCGCATTCCCCGAACACGCATAAGGTGAGCCATCTGGGCCAGGCGCTGATCTTTCTCCACGAGATGCCACTGGTCTGTGATATTGAGGTCAACCTCCAAATCTTTCCACAGCCTAAAGTTGTACGCTGTGTCAAGTCCGTTGTAATAGAGTAGGTCACTTTTGTCTTCCTTCCATGCAGTTGTGGGCCGGTAGAACCTGACTAGATCCTCCAAACCGAATAAACCCATCCCACTCCAGTGCGGGTGAATAAGATGGGCCACAATCATCGTGTCAATGATATGTTTAGCAGAATATGACTTGGGTTCTGGGAGCCCAAGTTCTCTGAGTTTGGGTAGATCAGCGTCGATGAAATTGTGGCCGATAATCCGAGTTCCGTTTTCAAGAATTGCTCGAACACTCTCACTGCCTTGGCCAACGTCATAGGTTGCGTAAGACTTTCCCTCTTCGTAGGAAATTCCAACAACTGTAAGTTTACCGGATTTTTTGGTTTTTCTGTCATATTGCCACTCCAGATCCACTACCGCTTCCGCGGCATCCTGATAGGGCGCGATGCCCTTCACTACTTGCGGCCGCGCCAATACACTTCGATCCTTCGCCGCTTGCAACAGATTCGCAGTCTCCCGAATCACTAGCGGTAGAAGATTAGGCTGCTTCATCACACTCGACGGTGGCAACGTCACCCCGATCAATCGTCCATTTCGTTCATCAACTGATCCGTGCCAGTTCGCAACGCTGTCCGCGCCGAGATAACGCTTAGCCGTAAGATCCGCGATGCAAAGAAGAGGAACGTCACTCCCCACTGAATCCCATATGCCGCTCGCTGCAACCGGCGCTGGAGCCGGATTCGGATTCTTCTTTGTCTTTTTCTGCGCTCTTGGATATTTACCAACGAGTTGCGGGTAGGTGTAGGCGAGTTTGACTTCATCATTTCCGACCCCCGCATTTTCCAGCCAGTTCTTCTTCAACCAAAATCCAACCTTACCACCAAACTCGGTCCCAGAATCCTTATCCTCCCAGGACCGCATATCCGATTCGACTAATAATTTCAACATCCGCTATCCTCCAGAACCTCTCCTGGGGCAGGTTCACCCATAGACCACGAATTCTCTAAGCCATCGGGCAACATCTCCCCACCATGTTCCGGTTGAGAGCCGCGCGTGCCATCGTAGGTGCTCGGCTGTACATCGCCCGCGTGAATCCACGGTTGTTGGTCCGCATTGATAACAATACACATTTCGTCTACCCTCCGGCAGTCCATCAAAGTCTGGCCCCCAATTTGTTTGCTCGTCGTTGCGCCACACGAAAAACAGTTCACTCGCGCACTGCTGACAGTAGCCCATCAGAGATGTCGATGCTTTCAGCCTTAACTCTTTCCTTAATTCGCTTTCCATCTTTCTCCTTTACCTCTCGCTTTTCTGCTGGCGTTCGTACAAAGAGACCTGATGCTGGATCAAATGTAAATCGACTGTTAGGTAGAGGAGCATGGTTCCGAAATTTCCATCGTATTGAAAGCTTGGGAGGCTCATCGTCTCCCGTAACATGCTTTGTAATGTAGCCAATTGTGTCTGGGCTATCTTCAATGACGCTGCTGCCCCGAGAGGTTCTTGGTGCTGTCTGCTGTTCGCTCGGCTCCTTACCCATATGATGTATGACTACGGCCGTGAAACCAAACTTGATCTTCAAGTCGCGCAGCCGCATGAACACCTTCATCATGTCAGTCGAGCTATTCTCTTCGCCCTGCGTAGACATGCGCAGTGTGTCTAAGAACACAACTTGTGGACGTACCTCTTGAAGCAAGTCGAATAAGTTCGTCGTGCCAACAGTTCCTGGGTCGAGGCTGATTGGCATTTCATCGGAGGTTCTAATGAGGAAGTCATTCGTCTCTCCAAATGCTGCTGCCATAGGCTGCATACGTTTCTTTGCTTCTGCGATTCCGATTTCGTAGTCGATGTAAAGCACCCTCGCCTGCTGGGTTGGCATATCAATGAATGGTTTGCCCGACGCAATAGCAGATGCCATGTGCAGGCCCAGAAATGTTTTCATAGACTTCAGGGGGGCGCTCAAAAGCATGGTGCCCCCTTTCGTCAAGAACGGAGGCACGATGTATTCAACTTTGTCATTTCTTCTGAGCAATTCCCCCATCGTAAACAGGGGCACGAGTCCTCCTAGTAGATGGCGTCGATCAGATTGTGTTCCAACGCCTCTTGCGCCGAGATGCTGTAATCTTTCCGCTTAATCAGTTTCCGCAACTCCACAATGTCGATGCCGCTGCGGTCAACGATGATCTTGTCCAACTTGGCTTGCAGCTTGCTCGCCTGGATGAACTCATCTTCCTGACCGCTGATCGAATTGTGGCTGCCGTAACTGACCTCGTGCAACAAGAACTGACTGTTGGGTGTCGCGAATCGCTTCGTCGCCGCCTGCAACACAATAACGCCCATGCTCATGCACGCACCCTGCACCACGATATTGATCGGCACCTTCTTCTCATGGTGCTTGATCGAGTCATAGATGCCCAGGCCCTCAATCACACTACCGCCCGGCGTATTCATGAATACGGTGATGGGTTTCTTGTTCTTCGCCGTCATGTACGCGAGCATGTTGTCCGTAGTCGAGTGAACGGACCGGCCAATCTCCCCAGCCAAGGAGAAGCGCCGCTGCTCACTAAGGGTGTAAGCTACCTCATCTTCGAACGTTCTATTTGGCTTCGCCGCTGGCATTCGCTTCCTCCAAGTCAATCTGCAATTGGGCCAAAACGCGCCACGCTGCGTTCGCCAAGTGATAGCTGCCACTCGGGTCTTTTATCGTACCGACCGCGTAATCCAACAGATGCCGACTTGCCGCATCTGCGTGATCATCAGACTTGCCACGGCTCCAGTGGAGATCCTCTCCTGGGTTGTGCTTGTCATTGCCGATCCTGCTGACGCGCGCAACTTCCAACAGGGCCAGCGGAAAATACTTCATCACACCGCTGAAGAATGGCAGACTCTTACGCTCCGCGGAATCAGTCGGCAATCCGCGATAGTCGTGATCATCAAGCACAGCATACTTAGCGTCTCTACACACCGAAGGTCACCTCCTGAATGTTAGCCGCAAGAAACGACTCAAAGGAGTCGTAATGTTTGATCATCCCTTTATAGTAGTGGAACACGTTTTCCATCGGGCCAATGACATTGATCCACTTGCCTCGGCCCAGCGCATAGCCAAATTCCACATGCCGACCTCCGCGCGGAATCCCAACGAGTGGGTCTTCGCTGAAGAACAACAGGACATCAGCGGAGTCAATATCATAAAGATCGTAGGCCGCCGTCTGTGCAAGCCACTCATCAGTTTGATCCGTCAGAGCTCCGTCCAGCGGCTTGTCTTCATCCAGCCATCTTGAGGTGACCGTGTGGCCATGCCGCCTCAGCGTATCAGCATAATCACGCAACTCATTACGCCGACTGTAACGCCCAGCCAAGTAGATTCGCATCAATCCGCTCCCTCTGCGCCCTGCTCCTCATACGCGATCTGCTGAAGGCGCTCAAGCGAAATTTGCTCATGTTCCTCAACCGTGACCGGCCGCACTTCGCTCGGATCAGTCACGACGATTTCCGGGCCACTATCCTCCGCGAATCCGATTCCCTGCTCGGTTGCAACCGGTACCATAGGATACCGCCCGAAATAACGGGAGCCAGAGCGTAAGCATTCATGATCGCAAAAAGCAAAAGTTGAGCCATCGGCACGTTGCACCTTCAGAATGCTGGCCAGCAGAGCGGCCTGGGTTGGATCATTGGGATTGACCTGCACCACTTTGCCGCAGTAGTGACAAGTGACATTGATCAGCGTGACCACTGCCTGATAGTTCGCGTCGTGTCTGTTGCTCATATAGGTTTCCGCCTATTGTTATTTTGTTCTGTTGGGGTGGACCACTTACAATTCCATTTTGCGTAAGGTCCATCGTTATCTTTTCGGTCTAGTGTCTTACCGTCTGGTCGAACTCCCATATCTTCAAGAAAGTTTTCAAACATCCCCCAACGGGGATCGATTGTGATACCGCGCCCGCCATAGTTTTTGTAATTTGGATTCTTCACATTGAGACACCTTTGTCTCATACTCGTCCAAGAATTATGCGTACGCGATGGGCGTTTACCAAATTGCGTGTGACCGTGGCGCAAATTGTTTCTTATCCCTAGACTAGCTACTCTCACTAGATGATGTCGTCTCCGTTTCGAATGTGTTCCAGTTGAATCTCTACCAAGTCCATCGCGTGCTTCAATTCCAAGTAGCGCGCGACCACTGTCCGATGGGTCGTGTTCTTGTCGAACTCGTCCAGCGCATCCTGGGCCGCAGCTATCTCTGCGCCCATCCACTGCGCCTCTGGCAGCCGCTTGGCGGTGTCGAGGAGTCCGCGCGCATCTTCGACGCCATTGAGGATGTCAACGACCGTCGGCTCCTTCTCCTCGTCTCGCTGGTGAAGCGTGGGAGGAGGATAGCAAACAGTGACGCCATCAGTAGTGTGACACAAAGGATCTGCGGGATCACTTTGACTTCTTTCTTGCGCCATACTCCACACCGGCAAAGCTAAAGCGGCCGCGAGTAACGACGACCGGATAAACCTGAAAGGTGCCATCGTCCCTCACCTCCACTATCGTGAATCCGTTGACCCACGCAGTCGGTTTGTTGCGCAGGTAGTTGGGGTTGGTTGCACCAGTGATAGGCGAACACCAACCCATGTGTTTGTCTTTCTGACCAAACGGAGCAATACGAGAAGCCGACTGCGGAGCATGGATGTGGCCGTAAAGCACAGATGACCCATACGCGAGTACGGCGCGGATAGCATGATTCGCAGCAGCCTGGTTGCCCAAGCCTGTAAGAGTCTCTCCATGGATGACCTTCAGCTTCCCAAGACTAAATATGTGACCAGTCCTAACAAAGTGCCACCCCCTACGATCCAGATCCAATAGAATACGACGCTCGACAGTTCCGAGCAATTCGGGGTTTTCTTGCACGAGTTGATTTTCCCAGTCGTCATGGTTTCCCTCAATCCACACTTTGATGGCCCCTTTTGGTAGAGCGCCCTCCAGAGGATCAAGAATCTTCGTCTTGAAAAGCTCTGTGTTACGAGCATAACTGCCAGGACTTCGAAAAAGAATCTTAGACTTATTGTGGTGCGAGATTTCGTCATTGCTGTTCTGATCGCCGCCAAAGATGAAGCCCTTCAGCTTCGGCCCTCTCTTCACAAAATCCATCATCGCGTTATGCGTGGGCCAGTCCACATGTGGACTATGCTTATCAAAATCTACTACCCACAACCCTGCTTGACTCTTCTTCACCATGCGTCTCCGTTCCAATCCTTACTAGTGATTCTCTCATAAGCCACCAGTGCCGCATCGGGAGTCAGGCTCCGCAACCTTGCCGGTTCCACATCAATATTCTCACACATCTCATCGAAACCCGCGCTCGCGACGAAGCCGCGCGCCTCATCCGCAATGATGCGACTCACGTCAGCCACATGCGCCCGATTCGAGATGCCCAACCACCTGACGTTCTTCGCTTCTTGCTGGGCAACCGCTAACAATGCAGCCGCCAATATCATCCTGCGTTCAGGTTGCACTATTCGCTCCTTAAATTTGTAGGGGGCCACCCTCGGGTAAGAAATGACCCCCGCACTACACACCCTCAACCGTATTAAACCTTCGGCGCATAGAACGACTTGATCTCTAAGCGCGAAGGATCATCCTTCCGAGGTCCGGCCGTGAAGCCAACGCGCTCGCCAGTCAGAGCATCGAAGTCGATGTCTTCCAGGCCAGCAGCCTTGAACAAACCACGAGTCAGCTTAGACATGTTGATCTGATAGCTGATCTTTTCGTTGTCTTCCAGGGCCTTCGCATCAAACGCAGCATCGAACCATTCTGCCTTCACATTGAAACGCGCCTTGAACTCGTACTCATCACCGGACTTCTCATCCGTAAAGCTCAACGGCACCGTGACGCTGATGTAGTCGTTCTTCGCTTCCTTCAACTCAACATCGCCAACGACGCCCACGGCGCTAATCTTATCGGCCTTGATTTCGGGCACATCACTGATCTTGACACTTGGCAACAATCCGCTCATGATTAATTCTCCTTGGTTTGTGTAAGTTTGCTCTTAACCGCGGCGGCAAAATCACTTGCGCCCCGCGATCCCTTTGCCCTGACTTCTTCTTCCATCTTCAGGAAGGGAATCAGGCCGTCTTCTGCGGCCAGATAGTCCTGGCCTTCGGGCAACTTCGGTACAAAGTAGCCGCCCGGAAACTTTTTCTTCAACTCGGTCGCAAAGAACGGGTTGACCGTAACCTTCGCTTTCCACGAGACCTTTGGAGAAAACTGGTCAGCATGGTTTTCGAAATAAACACGGATCTGTCCACCATCGACGCGCTCAGTGTGGAGCAAAATTCCCACCAGCTTTCGCATAGTGTTTGTCGCCGCTGAGCCAACAAGTTTTGGTCCTCTGATGAGGTTGCCATCGTCATCCTTCCCCTTCGACTCGTGACTCGTCCACAAGATGCGTTCAACCGGCAGCATCGCCGAGTTACGCACCAGCTTCAGTCCCTCTCCCTGCGCCACGCCAAAAGCTGTCTGGGACGCAGCCATGAAGGTCTTGCCGCCTTCTGAGTATCCGTCGTTCTGCTCGCGGGGGAACCGGCCGGTCTCTCGGAAGTAGTCGAGCACGTTCTCGACAATGGTGCTGACTCCTTCAAAGATGTAGGCTCCATACTTTCCATGATTCTCTTCCTTCGTGGTCCACTTCTGCTTCTTGATTTCCTGCACAACTTCCTTGCCGTCTATCTTGACGGTCTTCTTGATCACATCGAACTGCCCAGGCTGCGGCAGATCCCCCTCTACGATCCGCTCATACGTAGATAGCGGAGTAGTTGAAGATATAAGGAAGATGGGCACAACAATTCCAGCGTCGATAAGATCTTGAAAGACAGTCTTGCTCGAATCTTCAGCCGAAACCAGAACGATAGGCAGACCGGTTTTAGCATAGTAGTATCGAGCGAAAGAATGAGCACGAGTAGATTTGCCGTCGCCGCTATCTCCGTAGTCCATGATAATCCGACCGCGTACAAGATCAACGTCACTCGGAACAAGCACCTCAGGAGCCTCTTCGCCTCCACCATCAACCCCCAGCTTCTCGCCCACCACAACCGGCGTCAGCGTCTTCTTGATTTCAATTCCCATCGAGCCTCCAGTTTACCTTCCTCAATCACCCAGCTTAACACGAGAACCCTCTTGGGGCACCCTCCACTCACTTACATCCCCCTGGCCCAAACGCCTTGTCCAACACTGCGCCGCTATACGGCACATGCACACGCTCGCCCTTGTCTCGCTGAGACTCTCGGAGCGAGTCAGCGACGGCGTGATTATACACTTCGTCGGCCGTCAACTCGATCTCTTCCTCGTCGTCGTAGGCGTCGTCGCGGAGCAGATCGAGCGCATCAGTCGCGCGGTTATAAAGTTCGCACTCGGCTTCCTCGATCTTATCGATGCCTACCAAGGCGTCATGGATGGCCGTCAATAAGCCCAGTTCACTCCAACCCGCGGCTTCGTCCAAGACGTTCTTGATGTGTAGTGCTTTCTCGAATATCGTCATTTGCCCTCTCCTGGGTACGGCACGTATCTGGTTTTGTAGCCCGGTTTCTCAAAAAAGATGGACGTGAATTGGTCTCCGTTCTCGGCCAAGCTCTTCCGGCCGAGTGCCACACGCTTGAAGTCGCCGCCCAGGATTGCCTCAAACAGAAGCGCATCTTGGTGCCTCACATCCTGATGGAAGTCCACCGTCACATGGAGATTGCCGCCGCGCGACGTGTTGATATGCCAGCCAGAGATGGGCGCAAGGGCGTGAACCATGCTCAACCGCTGATCGAAGCCCCCTGGCAGAAATGGGGTGTCGATGTCAACTAGCACCTGATTCGGCTTCCGCAGAAGCATCACCAAGCCGTTCTCCTGCGCAAACTTCGCCAACCTCGTCATGTCAGACGTGTAAGGATTCTTCTGCTTCTTCGGCTTACTCTTCGGCGTGAAATCAATCTTGCCGATCTCCGCTAACGCAAATTCGCGCCCCGGCGTCGGCTTTGGATAGGCCATTTCCACCACGGTGGCCGCGTCGGACCAGTCAGGTTCATTGCCCCAGTTACACATTTTCTTCCTCCAGACCCAGGTGATCGATGCGTTGTGTGAAGCTGGCTAGATCTTCTTCGGACAACTCGCTAGTTGGGCGACCACAGATGCCAGCGTACTCGCAAGTAGGATTACCTTGCCAATCAGGATAGTTGCATGGATAAGACCACAGATGCGGCCACGGTTTGTCGACACCAAATGCCCTCCGGTACATCAAGATTGTCTCGGCCGTCTGATGCACACTCACCAGATGTTGCGCGAGTTGATAGTCAGTCCGTTTGCTTTCGATGACCCAGTGCTTCGGTGGCACATGCTCCGTCACCACGCGATACAACATGCCCTTGACCGGATAGCCCAGCATCCGCGCCGCATTGATATAGAACAGTGGCTGTGACGCATAGCCAAATTCAACTTTCTTCTTGCCCTCGGTCGTCTTGGCGTTCGCTGTCTTCGTATCGCCTACCCATGCGGCATCCTTGTACTGAACGATCTCGTCGAACTTGCCGACGATGTGATGTGGTGAGCCCGGTATGGGCAAATCAAACGCGACCTCAGCAAGCGGACGGCCATCGTCATGCATCAGCTGGATGGACTTGTCGCCGTCCCATCGCTGCTTGAATGCGGCGAACAACGCTGTGCCCATCTGCTTCGACTTGTCGCTCAACCGCTGCGGCTCAGCCTTCAAATTCTTGACTGACATCGCGGCCTTGTTGCGCTTCTCATTCAACTCATGCATCAGGATGCCACGGCCGAAATAATATGGCACAATGATAGGCACGATATTCTTCTCATACGTCAGCCGGTACAGTTCTGGGTTGGCCCAGAAGGCCGAGTAGCGCGAATTGTCAATCTTCATGTATCACCTTCATTCGATTGCCACCTACGAGAGACATAATCTGCATTCGTATGATGCGCTCCACATCTTCAGCCTGATGCTCCCTGGCTAGCACAATGGCACCGCGCAATGCCATCATCAAACTTTCCTCGGTCAATTCAATTTTCATGTCTCACCCTGTGTATTTCGTCATACATATCCACGAACGATTCAGGATGCATGATGTCGTGAGTGTTGCCGTCGGAGATCTCGACGTCGTAGCCTTCCTCATCATTGCCAACCAAATGAGCGACCGGATACTTCTCCAGCATCGCCCACAATTTTGCTTCGCGTTCTGGTGTCATGGCTTCTCCTTGGGGATGCTGGCCAGAGCTGCATCTGCTATCGACTTCGGGCATATGCAAGGCTTTGCCCCGCGTGGCCAATCGGCTATAAGTGGGCACCAAGTGTGGTGCTGCTTACTGGATTCTTTCAACGCCTTTATCAACTGGCTGATGGTGGTTGCCTGCTGGGTAACCTGCCATTCAAGTTCTTTCACACGCAGACGGAGATCGTCGCGTTCGTTGCGAATCTCAAGGCTCATGGTGTCTCCCTTTCAAACTTATGGCAGAGTTGTCAGGCCCAGGATGAATGCGATCACTGCTTTCTTCATACAACCTCCTAAAATTGGTGGATCACATCCGCATTTGATGACTCTGGACGCCCTAGTCGCCGGTGTGATCCCTTGGGTGCCGCTCACCTACTTAAGTGCCCGCGCCGGGATCCTCGGCTTCTGTGGGCGAGTCAGTTGGGGTATTGCGGCAGATCGTGAGCGGCTTCTGTCTCCACGCAACCCCGCATTTTTACCCTAGCCTCGGGAAAGCGCGCTGGCTTGTTGCAGAGACAGAATTGGCCGCTCAGTCACACTCATTACTTTCAATTGTGCCCCGCCGGTTCGTGAGGTTCAGGCACGTTGTCCGGACTTGCGACTGTTGACCTTTCGGCCCATCGTCGCTAATGCAATTGTTGTAATGAGTGTGACTGAACGGCCATTGTCGTTCAGCGGAGGAGTGTTTAATTTCCACCCCTCCAAATACAATCTACCAGTTTTATCGGGTCTTGTCAACCCCCAAGTGTGGATGTCAATATCATTCCATTATGGAACTAAATTGACAGACCACATCTATCTTTCCAATCCCGAGTTGTCATTCACGGCAGAGACGAAGTCCTGCTTGCGTTTGCCACACTCAACGCATTTGTAAACTATCGGAGGTTTCGCGTTATGTTGAGTTTCATTACCTTCGCCGTCAATCCATATCCCTTGATTTCTCATTTGGGGCCCCTTGTTTGCTTCGTCCGCACAATCGGGCGGGGTTGCGAGTTGACCGTGATCTGCCGCGGGAAGGCCAGGATCGGAAATGTGATGGGCAAGCCGCGCAAATCGTCCCACTCGGCTTTGTTCATCGTCGGGATGGGTGTGTACGTCCCATCTGCATTGTCCCGCTTCCACTGGCTCATGCGCGCACCAGCCTATTCCGGCCGCTGTTGTCCCAGATCGCCCTGCCCTTCGCATCGCAGAAGCGGCAGTGGAAGAATGGGTCGCGGATCTCGACCGCGTAGATCGGTTGGAAAGCCAGGGTGCGATCACAGCTGGGGCACTTCTGCTGCCAGTCAGTGACGTTTTCGCGCTTCGGTTGAACCTTCTTGTCTGTGGGCATTGTGTTTCTCCTTAGTCTTCGTAATAATCTTGACCGAGATCGTGGTCGTATTCTTCCCAGTACTCCTCAATTTCTTCGTGTAATTCTGATTCAACCTCTTCAAAAATTTCTCTTACGCGGGAAGGCAGAGGATGACTCTGCCCATCGCGTCTGTCATAATCGTCCAGTGTAGGTAAAATCATTCATCTCGACCTCTCCAAATACAATCTACAGGAAATTGGGGGATGTTGTCAACACAATTAATCGAGTGTTGGGGTTTTTGCTGTGCGGCGTCCGTCACTGAAGGCTTCGCGCGCAGTATCCCACACACGATCCTTCGGCAACTTCGTCCGACTGCGTGCGTAATCTAGGTGCTCATCCTCGCTGTGTGCTGGGATCTCTAGAACCGACAGACCTGCACCCAGGCGACCGATTGCATACTCTTCGCAGCGCCCACACCGACGTACACGTGACTCCGGATTGGTGTTGCTCATATTTGTAGCCTTAGTGCCAACCAAGCCCAGCTTATTCCAGTCACGGCTGGCCTGATTTGGGCCGTGGCCCCTCTTCTGAGCATCTGCTGCCTCGACGTGTGAGCGTATGGTTCCTATGGCACTATCATGCGTGCCGGACAAAGTGGCCTGTCCCTCCAGATACTCACCACTATTCCACTTTTTGCTATTTGGGTGTACCATTGTCATCCTCCTTTGGTTTTTGAAGCTGTTTGATTTCTGAGACAATCATCTTGCGGATGATGTCGACGTAACTGCCTTTGAGTTCTACGCCGCGCGCATTCAATCGAAGACTGCGGGTTACGGGTTGATACGACACTTGGGTGAAGATAAGGGGTCCAACGATTAAATGCAAGAAGACCGTCTCCAACCCCTTTTCCCCCACCCTCCCCTCGCGGATATTCCGCACCTGAATGTAATCGCTGAAACTGTGCTTGCATGGCATGCCATTTTCCCCTCTCGGTCGTTCGTACCACCCAAAGTACGGGAGCCGTCGCGCTTTAGCGCTCCTCCCCCGGCATTTGAATCGTTTGAATGTTCTCCAACGTTTCGCCCGGCCGTAGGACTCGGATCAGATCGGCTACGTAGGGGCGCTGAACATCTGCCGGGTTGCGACGGTTGGGAATCGCCATCCGATTGAGATGCGCAATCTCATCAGCTGTGAACGGCCCCCAATTGCGTGACGCCTGAAGTGAGAAGATACGTTCCTGTTGTGGTGTCATATTTCGCTCCTGTTCTATTGTACCATGTATCATTTTTTTGCCCTCGTGTTATAATGCGATCTTCCAAAGTATCGTCATCGACTCCCGATGCCGTAAGTTGAATGTAGCAAACTCACTGAGCGGTGTCAAGCGGATCTTCCAAAATATCGTCAGTCACTTGCCCCGAAAGGTTCCCGCGGTTGAATGCATGAACCACTCTGGGGCACGCCTCGATCTTCCAAAATATCGTCACCGATCTTTCAAAATATCGTCAATGTCTCAAAAATGATACACAAACCGGCTTTGTGACTCAAATCTGAGACACCTAGACGTCTAGGGGAAGAAAAGGCGAAAGTTACTTCGGTAACCGATTGTAGCAGAGTGACCCGGCGCGCGTCAATACAACTTTCGTCGTATGGACAAACGCAGGTAACTCGGCGGTGGGAAAAAGTAACCATGTAACACTAAAGTGACATGGTGCTCACGAGTTGTCAAGCGTAATCTCAAAACATGAAAACGACACTGATTTTGGTTGCGGTCCTGATATTTGGTTTGATCTATGGCGAGCGTGCAGCGGACCAGCGTGTGAAGGATGCGCGCGTTTACGCTGCGGCTTATAGATCCTGTATGTCCTCAGGCGATGATGCCTTGCTGTGTCACGATTATGCGCAGGCAAAGGTGGACAACGCTCATTAAATTGATTGCGGTTTTATGTGGCTCATGAGATGATTATTGCAGTTGAGGAGATGACGAGATGACCGTTGAGCAAGCAAACTTTCTGGCCGAAGCCCGTTGGATCATGCACGTTCGCGAAGAGATGGACGCAGAGCAGCTTCAAGAGTCACGCTGGATATACCAAGGAACCAAAAGGTATTTCGTAAGAGGGGTAGATGAATCGGAGGTATCACAAGATGAGCGGATTGATGAAGGGTATCTGGTACGCAGTTCTTTTTGAGGTTCTAACGCTGGGCGCGATAGGAGGTTTACTTTGGGCGATTATGTAGATGAGAAGGGATGCGGCCGGAACGTGGCTCAATTGGGCGCACGTGGTCGTCTCGGTTACACGTGGTCGACACCGGAGTTTGCGTATAGTCTGAAGTGTACGCAGTGTCGGAATGAAGTTCCGCACACGCTCATCGAACATCAAACGTTGATCGGGAGGTTGTAATGATTGACCCGGATAAATGGCAATTGGGCAGTCCAGGTAAGGGGCGCAATTCGATGCACATTCTCACGCGGAAGGATGCACTCTTCTTGTTGAATGGTGGCAAGTATTCGCTGCGGCTGATTCTCAAGACGGCGTTGGATTTGCTCATATACGAGGGTAACCAAGCTGACATGTTGCAAGTTGCAGCTTGCGATCAATACCTTCACGAGCGGTTCTACTCACAGTGGTTGGACGAGATGGAAGAGAGAGAGGCAAACCGGTATGTATGATGACATGGTGACAATTCGGCTTGAGACTGAGGATGGTTTCGGCATGGTGGTTAAATCGGGTATCCCGCTTGAAGTGGAATGGGTGCAGGTTAGCGCAAACGCTCACATGATTCTCACGCTCGCAGGCCGGCCGGTAGAAGGATGGGACGCATAATTCGTAGTGGACAATGGTTCGTTTAAAGAAGGAGGGCGTTAAATGGCAACCACAGCTAAGAAAGTCGAGGCCGCGAAACGAGTGCCCGACCCGGACGAGATACCAACCCCTGAACAGGTGATTGAGTACCTGAAAACCGGCAAAGTCCATGACTAAGCCAACCACGTCGGGTCGTGGAAAGCCGCATTCATGCGCGTGTTTATCTGCGATAAAACTTGACATGTCCGCGTGATACTTATTTCAGTCGAGTCATGGAGGTCTAATGCAAGAGCCGGTTAGCAGACCAGTCAAGTTTGAAGTGATTAAATGGCAAGGTGGCAGCTACATGGTCACTCACATGTATGCTTTTACCTGTCGTGTTCGCCACGTTGACAGCGGTAAGAGTCTCATACTGCGTTACGAATGGATCGAACAGGAGAACCCTTTTACAGGGGGAAAAGATAATGCCTGATGCCACGATAGTTGTAGCTTTTTTCCTTGCAACTTGTCTCGCCTTCGGCTATGCTTCTACTAGATCGAGGTGATGTATGACAGCTGAACAGTTGGTGATTGTCTACCGTTTAACGCGCGCGTTGTATTCGGCTCCATTCAATGAGGTTTGGCAGATTTGGACGTTGTTAAAGTATATGGAGGTGCAAAGGTGAAGATGCGAGTTTTGAGTCCGGAGTTTAATCGCGTGGTTGAGTTGATGGCAGGTGACCTGCGCTATACACTTACGCGAGATCAATATGGTTCGTTTGAAGAGATGAAGGCGGATTCTCAGATGCGAGGTGGCGTGTTTTCAGTCAATACGCTGCATTCGCAGACGAGTATCTTTGGTGAGCCGCGTATCAATTGGATGTTTCGCGCATGGCACGATGCAGCGCATTTGGCTGTGGATGCGGGATTTGATCCGGAGGGTGAGGCAAAAGCAGCTCGGTACCAGATACTTCAGATGCGGTTCCGTAAGGTTAGTTCGCCGTTGTTTGAGGCATTAGTTGATATTGAGGTGAATGGGCAGGGTAATTGGTTCGCGCAAACCGGCTCATTCCCGACTGATCAGTATGATTTTACTGTGTTGAAGTTACAGGAACGGCGGATATCATGGTAACTGTTGCGGATAAGGTGATGATAGCGCGGATTGTCGAGTGTTATAGGTCGGCCGATAAGTGGACGGTTGCGGCCGGCAAGAATTGGTATCCTGCTGTACGGGAGATGGCCGGAGTTATGCATCCGAGTGTGGTTGCTGGCGCTGGAGTTATAGCGGCATTGAGTCCACGGCAGAGGTGGGATAAGAACATTGAGTATGCGGTTAGGGTGTGCGATGCAGCGCGTAGTGGGGAAGTTATGCCAAGTGTAGGCGGGACGTTGCGAAACGTCACTAAAGCTTGGAATATCGCGCTTGGAAGCTATAAGTTTGACCCGATTGAGGAGTTGAATTCGAGTGAAGGCAGTTATAAGGTCAATCGGTTCTACTATAACATCTTGGGGGATCAAAGTATGGTCACGGTGGATGTTTGGGCAACAAAGGTGGCGTTGCCGGATTATGATAAGGCAGGTGTGCGCGGTAACACCTATCTGTTGATTGAGGATGCTTATAAGCAAGCAGCGCGTGAGATTGGCACGATTAGTGCGCGTGATCTACAGGCCGTGTGCTGGATTAATGTGAGGGGGAGCGCGGAATGACAGATGAAGGTGATTATTGCCCGCTTTGTGGGGCACATTCGTTTGAATATGGGGAAGGAGAAACCCACCCTCAACAGCTTGAAGAGTGGAAAGAAGCAGTCAAAGCGCTTTACGAAAAGTTGTTTCCGGCCGATCAAGGTTCGTGATCGAGTAGCACGAAAGTTGTATTTGACATTGGGGATGCGGGCGGCTATTCTATTGGAACTGGAGGCAACACACAATGCGGACTACTGAGGCTTACAAAGTGATTAAGAATGCGCTTTACCATTTGAACGATATGGACCGCCCATTGGACATGTTTGACGCTCACAAGGATGCGGAACGTATTTTGGGTCGGGCGCACGCTTGCGTTGGGACGGAATTGAGTGTGTACATTCGGCAGCAAGAGAATTGCCGCCTAGTTGCGTATCGCGGATAGCTCGCGAGGTGTATTGACACAAGGCTGGCCGATATGGTTGGCCTTTTGTTGCGGCCGCATGTTGGCAACATGGTAAACACTACAGGTTGGGGTGGACCAGGCGCACACCACAATCAAGCTCACCGACCTGCGTGTTACGATCCTCGCAATTCGTGTTACGCTCAAGCGAGCTTACTAAGCAAACGTTAGAAAGTATGTCGCGAACGTTGACATCATTGGGTTTAGCTCGGTTGAACGCGACCACCCCGGTCGAAAGTTTGGGGCGGGAGGGCCTCGGGGGTATGGACGTAGGCGCGCGGGCGCATAGCGACATCAATCGAAAGGGCTTAGCTCAAAAATTTTGGAAAAATCCGCAGAACTTCGAAGCCAAACGAAGGCACTCGCAAGCCTGGATTCAACGACATCGCCACACATGGCCAAAAGCCGGGCGCGCAACCGGCAACCCTACGCCAAACCCGGGGGCCACCCTCCTAACTGCTTGATTCAACGGCAGTTAAACGCAAGGCGAGCTTCGCTCGCCCTACTGAGTGTGCCCCAAAAAGGTTCACGCGCGACCGCTGTTCATGTTTCGTGAACGCCGTTTTCGACGGCCCAGACCAAAATGACCCCGTTTACGACGCACAAACACGAATTTCGACCAAAACCCCCAACCGATGAGGCTTTTTGCTCCCCGAAAGGAGCGCCCGCGGAGCGAAGGCGCGAAAATTTCGTACCTTGGGTATTACGGTTGACCTGACTGAAAGAAAAAGTACCCCATTTTTTCTTAATTTGCCGCGCCGCAAAATAGTGGGGCCCCTTTGCTACGGTTTTGACCCAGGTTCATGTTAGATTGGTATTGGAGCAGTGGAAATAACAGCAAGGGTTGATTCCTCACGCCGCCACCTCCAACCACACTCGACCGGCACAGAGATTCAGAACCGATTCAAAACGGCGCTCTGATGCAACCTCGTCCGAAGGCACGGACCCAAGCTCCTGGGTTCCTGAATAGCCGAGTGGTTCATAATTTCGAAATTTGAAAGGCTCCATCATGAGCAATAACCTAGGCACATACGCGCCAGTTACCGTAGGAACCACAGCCGTTCAAATCATCCCGGCTGCCCTGATCACCGATTGGCAGAAGGTGCCCCGCATCATCCATCCGAAGGCCAGCATCTCCATTCAGGCGGACCCATCCAACACCGGCATTATCTACGTCGGCTCCTGGCTTCCCGCAGTCACCGCGACTCAGTACGCGCGCGCACTCAATCCCGGCGACTGGTTCACCGTGGCAGGCTCCGCATCCGACCCCGGCCGCATCGGCATCATCGGCTCCGCATCCGCTCAAGTCGCACACATTTCGTTCTCTTAAGAGGATTATTATGGGAATTTCGTCCGGTCGGCTCGTCATACGTAAACTGATGGCTTTCTTATTTCTGCTTCCTACTCTGCTAATGGCCCAATCGGGTATTGGGGGCGGATCAGTCCGTAACCTCACCTCGCCCAACTTCGCTGGCAACATCAGCCCTTATCTCATGCCGCATTGGGTCGCCTGCACCGCAAAGGTCAAGATCAACGCCGGTAATTGCCGAGTGTACGCCGTGGGCGACTCTACGACCTATGGTGATTATTCCACTAATACGTCGGATACAGGAGACATCACTGTCTTATCCTGGCCTACACTTCTCGCCAAGCAGCTGAACTCTACGCTGATGCCTGCCAATCGCGATTCTGTCATGGGTGCGGCGAATGGCCTAGCGCCGGAATTTGGTAATGATGCTCGCCTGGTAATCGGCTCTGGTTGGACTGCCTTAAACTCGCCTTCAACGGGTGGCCTTCTGTACTCCGCATCCGCGGCCACTGCGTCTTTGGCATTCACTCCTACCGGTCAGGTCAATCAATTCAAATTGTGGTACGTCACCAACAACGGTGGCATTGGAACCTATGCCGTTGATGCAGGCGGCACAACCACTTTCTCTTCGGGCGGTGCTGCCGGATTAACTTCTGTAACTATCGCAGCGGGTGCTGTCGGCTCACATACGCTCAATTTAAATTGGTCCTCTGGTGCAGCAATCTATGTTGTCGGCATCGAAGCCTCTAATACAACCGTAGGCTCTATTCAAGTTACCAACTGTGGTATTGGCGGCGCGGGAGCCGGAACCGTTGCTGGCATTAGTTACGCATCTGCGGTTGCGCCATGGTCTCCGCTTAACGCCGTTCCTACCCAAGCCCCTGACGTTGTTCTCATCGATCTGGGCATCAACAACTGGCAAGGAGCCAACAGCACCTCTGTGGCTGTGTTCACCACCAATCTGCAGGCCATGATCACAGCTTGGAAAGCGACTAGCGATGTGATATTGACTCCTGGCCCACCGAGCTCTATAAGCGTGGTAGCTCTTGCCACACAACAGCAATATATAACGGCCATGTACCAGCTCGCGATAACCAATCAGATTCCGATTATCGACCTCTTTGACAGGTGGGGCTCATACGAGAGAGCAAACATTGCGCCATTTTTGTTTTATGGCCATACTTTGCATCCTAATGGCCCCGGCTATTCTGATTTTGCTCAAGCCATCTCTACGCAACTGCTCTCTGTCATAGGCGGAAAATAATGCCGGGGCTAACGCGATTCCCTTTTCAGCGTTCCGCCGTTGCAATCTTCAATCCCTCGGCCAGCACCACCTTCTCAGCGATCAATCCTGACCAGACCGTCGCCTTCTCCACACCCGTGACACGCAACTTCCGACCCTATCGCAAGACCGCGGTCTTCTTCACGACCGGCCTCCCAGCAGGCCTCATAGTCTCCACCATCGCAATCACCGGCGCTGCTCTCACTGGCTGGACCGCAACCTACACAATTTACAACGGCACATCCAACACCATCACACCGGCGACTCAGCCAGTCGTCCTATACCAAGAGGACTAATGCGCAAACTTCTATTTCTACTCGCGCTCCTGCCCCTCATAGGTTCTTACGTTCAGGCGCAGACCACGACACCAGTTGCAGCCGGTCAATGTATGCAGACCAATGGCACAGGCGGATGGGCACTCACGGCCTGTTCAAGTGGTGGCACCTCCGCGGTCAATTACACCGTCGAATCTTATGGCGCAGTAGGCGATGCAACGGGCGCAGCAGGAGTCGGCACCGACAACACGACCGCCATTCAAGCCTGCATCAATGCACTCGAAGCCCTCACGATTCCGCAGGGCAACTGCAACCTAGCCAATAAGAAATATCGCATTACCGCGCCCATCATCATTAACAAGTCCAGCATCAACATCATTGGATCATCGCCGGGCGCATGGACGCGAACCACGTCCAACCAACTCCTTCAGACCTTACCAATCTCCGCTCTCGTGATCGACTCCGCAACTGCAACCGCTGTTGAACTCAATCCGGCCTCAGCTGGTGGCGGTCTATCCAACCCAGTCTCCTTCAATCAATTCCGATCCTTCTCCATCATCCGCACCCTCGCTGACACCGGCGTATCAACTGGCTCCTGCAAGGGCGGCACAGGCATTGGCGTCGGAGCAGCTGGCCTCTCAATCGAATATGCGGGTGGTTGGGTCGTCGACGACGTTTGGTCCTTCGACTCAGCTTGCGACTTCTACTTCAACAACGCAGGCGCATATGGAACCGGTCGCATGGAAAACTCTGGTGGCATGTGGGGCTCGAACGGCTTCAATCCCACGGTCCCGGTCTACGGCATCCTAGTCAACGGCACCTACTCAGCCGAATCATTTCGCCTCCGACACAGCTTTATCCAGACGCTCTACCCTGGCTACAGCGGCGTCCAATCTGTTGGCCTGCTAGTCACCGGCTCCCAGCTGAACGACTTCATGATCGACAACTTCGAAACCGCATTTGTCACCTACGGGGAGTATTTCCAGTATCTCGGCGGAGGCGGATCATACTCGTGCTCCGACATCCATCTCCTCGACACGATCAATGATTCCTTCTTTCAAGCGGGCATCGTCCTCTCAGGCATGACGCAGGCTTGCGGCTCATCCGTCGAAATCAATGGCGGCTGGTCTGGCACAAGCGCAGCGGGTTCAGCATCCAACTCAGCTGGCGTCAACGTCACCGGCAGTTCCGGCGTCACAATCTCCAATATGGAGTTTGGTCAGAATGGCTCTCAGGCATATGGTGTGCTTGCCAATTCTACTTCGTCGCACATTGCCATTGTCGGCAATCACTTCTTGAATCAAGTCACAGCAGCTATCGCGCTCAACACGGTTCGCAACGCCACCATAACCGGCAACATCATCGAAGCGCCCAGCGGCAACAACTCCGTTGGCATACAAGGGGTTTCGTTAGTCAGATCCACGATCAGCGCCAATTCCATATCCGGCTACATGAATTATGGCGTCACCCTGGATTCTGGCTGCTCCTACGTCACCACTTCAAACGTCTATGCAATCGACGCCGCGAACTTCACCCACACGACTCCGGTGACAGATTCCGGCACCAACGACGTTCAAACCAACTAAGGAAACTCATGAAACGCATCTTCGCCATCCTCGCAGTACTGCTCTCCTCGCTACCGGGGATGGCGCAGATCGGCCTCGTCAACTTCACGGCCACTGGCTCCTTCACCCTGAACTCCGGCGACGTACTCACGCTGCGCGCCCAAATAGTCGGCTGCGGCAATGGCGCGGTTCCCTACTACAACAACCTGCCCATCTCCAACACGCCGAACCAGACCTACGCCGCACCCTTCACGGCCAACGCCTCTCAAGTTGTGACCGGCGTGCTACCCGGCAACGATAAGATCATCTGCGGCACCCAATCCTACACGACCTACGCCTTCACATGGATGGACAATGGATTCCCAATCGCGCCCACCGTCACCTACCGACTCGTCGATAACTCCACCATCAACCTCAGTACCCAGGTTCCGGTCAATTTCGTGCCGCCCGTCATCGGCAACTCCGCTGGAGCCTACTGCCCAGCCGCAACTCCCATCTTCACAGGCTTCAACGCCCAATATGTACCTCAGTGCGCGGCCAACTCCCCGTCAACTACTGCGGCTCTTCCCATCACAGGTGGCACACTCCAAGGCAACCTAATCATCCCCTCGCCCTGGGGAATCTCATCCTACACCATCAACGGAGTAGTCCAAGCCGATCAGTTCGCCGGTTCCGACATGTGCGCCAAGATCAATGCCGCGCTCATCTACGCCATCGCAAACAGTCGCCCCTTAGTCAATGGGCAGAACTTCTCAGGCACGCAGACGTGCGCCACCAACATGTTCGCACTCGGCCTAGCGGGATCGACCACCGCGGCCGTCACGCTGCAACTCGGCGTCGTCCACATCCAATCGACCGTTCAGCAGCTTATCACCAATAGCGGCGTCGGACTTTGGGGTATGGGTGGCAACATGACCCAGATTGAGTACACCGGGGGCTCAACCGTCGCCGCCGTTCTCTATGTCAACGGCACAACCGGCAGCGGCTCCTACGGCTCCAACGGCATCAATTCCATCGACATCCGCGACCTCTACATCTATGGCGGCGCGGCCAACGCAACTGACGCCCTCCGTCTCGATTTCGTCAACCGCTCCGACTTCAGCCGAATCAAGATGTGGGGCGCGGTCAACGCCTGCCTCGATGTCCACGGCGCTGTCACGAACACCTACCAGTCGCTCCATTGCTCAGTGAACGATGCCTTCTACCAGGGCATCCAATCTGGTTCGCACACCGTTCCTGCCTTTGGCAAAATCTTCGGCGGCAACACAATCGGTGGCACCATCGACTCAACCGATTCCTCAGTAATCGACGCCATCGACGAGGGTCTTTCCAACACCGGATGGTATCTGACTTCCGCTACCAACCTGACCTTTATGGGCGGCACATCGGAAGACAACCTCACCGGCAACGGCATTTTCATCAATACCACCGGCAACGGCGTCAATCCTGGCACATCCAACAAGCTGAACACCTTCATCAACTCCGATCTCGAAGGTAACGGCGCGGGCACAGCGGGAGTAGACGTAACCGACAACGGCCAACAGAACACTTACATCAACCTGACCGCAGCCTCGACGTGCTCATCCTGCGCCTCAGTCTATCAGACGCCCATAAGCGGCGGCGGCTCCATCATCATCGGAGACGCAGTTCTCAAGACGGGCACATCCGGCCACTTCGTCGTCATTGGTAACAATCCCGACTTAGGGCGCAACGGCGGAACAACCACATTAGCCATCGCGTCCATCACAACCGCCAACGTCACCCAGGTCAATTCCGGCGACTTCGAAGGCACAGGAACATTCAAGGGACCGATCCTAACTTCAAATGGTTCCCTGCCTACCTGCGCAGCTGGCACCGGTGTCACCTCTTGCTCCGTCACTGCTGGCTCAACACAATCGCGTGGCTTCATTACCATCACCAACGCATCTGCCACTACCTCGGAGGTACTGGGCACGTTGAACTTCGCCTCCAGTCTAGCGGCCGCTCCCTTTTGCACCCTTCAGCAATCTGGTGGGGTCGCATACTACGGACTCTTCAGCAACTCAACCACGACTGCCCACTTCACCATCGTCAATACGCAAACCGTATCCGGCGTGACCTCCATCACGTTAGAATACGCTTGCCAACTCTAAGGACTTATGGCCAAACTCGACGCAGCACAACGCAAGGCCGCGCCTCACGCTGGCCCGGGCAACTCGTTTCCCATTCCTGATAAGTCGCACGCCGAAGACGCGCTCCGCGAACGCAAATTCGCGAAGAACCCGGCGGCAATCGTGGCCGCAGTCAAGAAGCGATTTCCCTCAGTCGGCAAATCCCTACTCGCAACGGGCCTCTCAAAATGAGTTACAAACAAGATGCGCGCTATCCTCTGCTAACCCACAAACAACAGGGTTTTCTGGACTCCTTCGCGATCAACCAAGATCTAACTCAGGCTGTGTTGGAAAACTATGACATCAAAGACCCCGCGCAAGCTCGATCCTACGGCCTCACCGTCATAGCCCACCCATCAGTTGCCGGGCTCATCCGCGACCATATACAACCCAAGCCCGTCGCTAAGTTACCCACATCCGAAGAACTTCGCGCCATGTACATCGACATCTACAACAACGCCGAAGAGTCTCGCATCAAACTGCAAGCTCTGACAGCCTACGAGCGCGTCTCAGGTTTCTCCAAGCCCAAGACGCCAGTTGCCGATCAGTACGACGCGATAAACGACATCCAGGGCTAACATGCACACACTCATCGCCTATCTCATCATACATAAGACAACAGTGATTGTGTCTTTAGGTGTACTCTATGTTCTCGCCGCTGGAACTCAGCCGCCTCTGGGTTCAAACCCACCCAGCGGATATTGGCGTACCTGGGCCTACAATCTCTTTCAATCAGGGGCGGCGAACTTTCGCGACCGATTTCACCCCACTGTCTACGTTGACCCCTCAACCACTCGCACAACCGCTCTTGAGTCAACCAGCACCAATCAACCCGACGCAACCGTTGTCAAAGGCAAATAAAATGTCTATCATATCCACATTCGAAAAAGACGGCAAGAAGCTTCTCTCCGTCCTCGAAATTGCAGGTCGCGATGCCGATAAGGGCCTCGCATTAGTCGCGAAGTATCTGCCCGAAGCGGCCACCCTGGCTGAACTGATCTTCCCCGCCGACTCTGCCGCTATCAAGGCTGGCACCTCGGTCGCGATCAACATCACCGCCGTCGTTCAGAACACGGTCATCGAAGTTGAAGCCAAGTCCAAGCTCATCCCCGCTGGACTCACCGGCCTCCAGAAGTCTGCGGACGTTCTCACCATCGTCTCCCAGGCTGTCCTGGCCAACCTCAAGTCGCTCGGCTACTCGGCTGACTCCAACACCGTCCAATCAATCATCAACGCCGTTGTGGCCATCCTGAACATCCCCTCGGTGGCTGCATAATGGGCGCGCCCATCTACGTCTCCCCTGACTCAGCAAAGTTCGCCGTGACGACCCAGGAGTCCACTCGACTACTGGCCGCGCTCGAATCGAACACTGAACTCAGCAACAAGCAACTCGGTGTACTCGTCGGCTCCTTCACGGCCGAGAACATCGACTTCAGCTACACCTATGATGGCTCACAGTTTCTCATCGTGACCATCACCGGCAAACATGGCCTGCATAAGTTCGCGCCGAACGACACCATCTTCGACAACGTGAACGATCTCATCGCCAAGTCTGTCGCGTAACACCAGACGCCGGGGCTAGACCCTAAGAAACTGCATCGTTCGACTTCGGTCGAGAGAAGTCACACCGCGCAAGCGACGACCAGTTGATCCCTAGTGATTTAGACAAGAGCAGCTTTATCCTGACGACGGGTCCGGGATATTGCTTCCTAAAACTTCACTGTATAGACGGCATCTTGTCTAAAAACAGAACCCGTCACACATCTAACTTTTTTATTGGCTCTTAGCTCAAACGGCAGAGTGCGCGGCTGTTAACCGCGTCGTTCTTGGTTCGAATCCAAGAGAGCCAGCCAAATACATGAACCTTTGAGGGGCAGCGTGCCACACACATTTGACACACCGGAGCGGTGGAAATACACACCGTCTGCCCCACTCGGTCCACCCACGCCATTTTGGCTTGAACCCACATACTTAGACGAACCTGAAGGTATTTATGCCGGTCGAGGCAAGTGTAGCGGAAAGACAAAAAGAGCTTAGGTACCGCGCGCGCACAGATCTCATGTGGCTCGCTCGCGAAATCCTGGGCTACGAAGACCTAGTGGATAGAGTCCACCAACCGGTCGCCAACCACTTCTACCAGATGAAGCCCGGCACACCAATTGCCGACTTATCAGATGAGAAAGGCATGTCGCTATATGATCCCCGCGGACACTTCAAGACCACCCTCGCCATTGCATCGGCAGTCCAGTGGCTCCTCAACTACCCTAACATTCGGCTCTTTTTTGGGGCTGGTAAGTTGGATCGCGCCTCGGATTCCCTTGTTGCAGTCAAATCCCACTTTCAGCACAACCCCAAGCTCCGACGGCTCTTCCCCGAGTTTTGTCCTCCTCCAAACAAAGATTGGGGAACGACAACTGAATTTACTCTGCCCAATCGAACTAAAGTCCTCGTAGACGCTTCGTGCGTGGCCTTCTCAATGGACTCCATCAAGGCAGGTCCACACTGCGATGTCATGTTCATTGACGATGCTGTCCATGCCGACAACATCCGCACCCCCGAACTTCTTCAGAACGTCATCGACCGATTCATCTTCATGCGCTCCATCGTGGAGCCCTACGGATACATTCATGTCATCGGGACACCTTACAGCGATTCGGACCTCTACGCATGGTTGGAAGATCCAGAGAACGGCGCATGGATTCGCAAATTCCGACGCCCCGCCTGGGTCATCACTAACCCCGCTTATGTTAAAGGAACGCCTCTATCAGCAAGCGATGTCACCTTGCTATTCCCAGAGCGTTTCACGTTCGACTTCCTCAACTCAATCCGCAAGCAAGACGAATTCATCTTCAATTGCCAATACCTGCTCGACCCCACACCCGTCGACACCGCAACCTTCACCGACGAACTGATCGAATCCCACCACATGCCCCATATGCACATCCCGAAAAACGGGAGCGTGTTTCAAACGTGGGATCTCGGCTTCAGTGAAAAGAAGCGCGCAGACTTCACCGCTGGCATCACCGGAATGTATGACACGAAGGGCAATCTATTCGTCTTGGATGTTGTTGCTGGCCGATATTCGCCACATGCTCTGGTACAGATCATTGCTGCCCAGGCGCTCAAGTGGCGGCCTAGGCAAGTGGGCATCGAAAATGCAGGCGGCTCTAAACTCCTAGCCCCGGCGCTCGACAACCTACAGCGCACCATCGGCAAGCGGTTCAACATCATCTGGATGCCAACCAATCCGTTCAAGAGCAAAGAGGAACGCATCCTCTCTCTTCAACCTTTGATGGCCCAGCACAAACTCTATTTCTCGACTGCCATCCCACCTAGCGTATGGATCGAACTGAAGAAACAATTCCTCAAGTTCCCGCGCTTCTCACACGATGACATACCGGACGCGATCTCCATGCTCCTCTTCTTCGCGACGATGGTAGACATCATACCTGACTCGCAAGAGGAAGACGACGAGATCACTTCGGTCTTCTTCAACGCAGACGACGACAACCTACTTGGCGCTGGAATTACCGGCTAGCCACACTGCCCCAAAAGGGTTCACAAGGATAGCTTAATGGCGCTTCTCGAAGACTTGGTTCCGCGCAATACCTTCCAAAACGGCGAAGCGTTCCAACTGATTACGGAACCCAGTGAACTACAGCTGGACCTCACCAAACCCGATAAGGATTTGACGGCGCTCAAAATAGTCTTGCAGGACCGCGCTCAGGCTGAGACGTGGCTCCAAACTCAAGGATGGCTCCTACAGTGGCAGATGGAGGAACGTCTCTATCTGTTTAAGGTGCCCGTCCGCATGTGGGATGGAACCAACATCCCGCGTTCGCATCTCGGAATGCCGCTCGTCTATGAGCATGTCGAATCGGTCCTGCCTCAACTTATGCAGGGCCTCTTCGCAGACGATCCACCGTTCATGTCGAAGCCCAAACCCAACACACCAATGGATGCGGCGCGCGCGAACGATCAACTCCTGACTTACGAAATGAAGCAGGCCGACGTTCGTGAGCAGTACCGGTTGGGATTGAAATCCGCCCTCTTGCACGGCGCAGGCATCTGGAAGATCGGATGGGAAACTTACGAGACTACGCGCCGCACCTACATCAATGAAGCCCCCTATCAATGGCATGGGCTCAGAGATGGCGGCGGCGTTCGCATCAAACCGAAGACGAAGAAGAAAGCGGTTGACGTAAAAATCAAAGTCAATCGGCCAACTTTGGAATGGGTCAACAACAAATATGTGCTCGTCGACCCAGGCTTGACCGGCCCCGACATTCGCAAGGGCAAGTTCGTCATCCACATCAATTACATGACGCCGCTCGACCTCGACAAACTTCGTGGCTACGAAGGCTACGATATACCTTCGCTCGAAGATTTGATCAAGCTCAAGTTCCCACCCGAAGAAGTCCCTCGTCAGAATCCGCTCGAACAGCCGAAGTTGGATCTCTTTCAGGAGTTTCAACCACAACCGCGCCATTGGAACTCCACGCATGATAAACGCAATCAGCCTCTCGAAGTCATGGAGTATTGGACGAACGATAGGGTGTACACTGTCCTTCAGTCGAAAACTATCATTCGCAATGAGCCAAATCCGTTGGGGTTTATTCCATTTCTCTCAGTCACCCAGGCGGATGTTCTGGGCTCATTCTGGGGCATCGGCTTTGGGATGCTTATCGGCAACGAACAAAGGATGCAGCAAGGAGTCATCAACACTTTTCTAGATGATCTCTCGCTGAACTTGAACGGCATGTTTCAACGTGTGCGCGGCTCGAACGTCCAAACTCAACAGCTGCGGATGCGACCGGGCGGTATCATTGATTCAGACACCCCCGAAGGTGTTACCGTTATGAAACGGAACCCGATCCCCATTGCTGAAACCCAAGCCGTTCTCTCTGCATCAGATAGTCGCGCTGCTCGTAGAACTGCTGCCAACGAAAGTGCGGTACAGGGTTCTATGCCGTCTGATAAGTCATCTATCACGCGCACAGCAACAGGTGTTAATAGTTTGGCTTCAGGCACCGGAACACGCCTACAGTCTATTATTGAACAATTCTCATACCAAGTGTTCGTCCCAATGCTTGACGCCTTTCACAAAATGAACGGCCTCTTCATGGAAGCAGACGACATAGATCGCATCCTGACTCAAGAACTCGGCATAGCATACCAGGGCGACACGCTCGACCTCATCAATGCGCAAGTCGATTTCGAAATGCTCGCCGGTTCACGCCTGCAAGCCAAGACTGCGATGAAACAGAACCTACCTCTCTTCTACCAGTTCCTCTTGACTCAACCCGTCATAGATTCGCTGGCCCAGGAAGGCAAGAAGGTGAACGTCTCCGAACTCGTCAAGATGAGCTTCGACGTATCCGGCTGGCCCAACATGTCCTCTGTCATCGTCAATAAGACGCCGCAGGACATCGCGGCCGACCAACAGAAAGCCCAAGCCGCACAACAGCAGCAACAAGCTCAGATGACTCACGAAGCTCAAATGGAGCAAGTCAAGACTGAGAACAAGGGCCAACTACTCGACCGTGCCTCAATCGATAAGGCCGGAGAACTCTTCTTCAAACACATCTTCGAACACGACGACCAGATCGCAACAGGAGATCAATAAGTGAACTTGGATCAGACCAAGCAAGCGGAAATAATGGCGGCCTTCGAGAAAGCCAACAAACTCTACCAACTCGTCAATGCGCCGGGTTGGTCAGACGTTCTAGACATTCTCGAAGCCGAAGTCGTCAAGTACGAATTTCGTCTACTCTCGCTTCCCGCGGGATCGACGCGACAACTACTCGACGATACACACAGCCATGCGCGCGTTGCACGCTCAATCTTCGAGCAACTGCAACTCCGCATCCAAGCTGCCATAGACGTTGGAATAGAGGCTCAAGAAGCCGCCCAACAACTGTCGCAGCAGGCAAACTATTCAGGACTCTAACACGCTGCGGATTGCGGCGAAGGAAAGAGAAACATGGCACAAGATGATGGAAAAGGTGAGGCTAAGGTAGCAGCTGGCCTATCATTGTTCGACGACGAATTTACCGCTCAGGTTCCCACCACCGATGACAACTCCGAAGTTGTCACCGACGATGTAGATGACAACTCAGAAGTTGTCACTCCCGCCGCCACTACAAGAACCTCTGGGGGCAAGGTCACCCGCACCATTGACCTCGGTGACGGTTCCGGCAAGCAGGTCTTCACCGCTGACACCGCGGAAGAGTTACTCGACAAGCTGACCACCGCTCAAGAGAACGCCACGCGCAAGATACGCGAACAAGAGTTTGAACTGAAAAGAGAGAAGCGCGCCAAGCCTGATCGCTCAGCAGCGCCGGTCCTCGCCAAGAAAGAATTGACGGCGGATGAACTCTTTCAGATCGCCAATGAGCTCAGCACCAATCCGGCCGCCGCGATTGACAAAATCTTCACCGCGAAGACCGGTAAGTCCGCTACCGAAATCGGCAACTTCATCAATGACTTCATGGCCGCGCAGCAAGTGGCCCAGGCTGAAACTGCTTTCTTGATGAATCATCAGACCGATTACATCCCCTCCGCTCAGAATGCCGCGCGGATAGAAAAATTTCTGGCTGACGAGAAGCTGACGAAATCAGCATCCAATCTCGAATATGCCTTCCAAGAGTTGACAGAGAGCGGATTGCTCGATGTCGCCGTGGCCGACCCTAATGCGGTCACAGTAAAGCCACACACCCGCACCAAACCGATGTCGACGGGCATTCGTTCCAATCAGTCCAGCGCCACTAAGCCGGACTCCGCAGTGGAAGCGAAGCAAGCCGCGTCAGAATCGGAAGTCGAAGAGATCTATAAGCTACCATTAGAAGAGGCTCGTCAAAAGATGAACCGGCTAATGGCAAAAGCTAAGGCAGCTTCAGGTTCGAAGTAAGCAATTAATTTAGAGGTGAAGCAAAATGGCTTCTTTGAGCCCAGCTTCAGTAGTATCCACCACTTCTTCACTGACTCATCTAGCGACAATTTGGTACGACAAAGTTGCCGTCGAAAATCTGAAGGCTAATCTGCCCTTCCAGGCTGCGACCGAGAGACGTGTCCTACCTGAGCGCAGTGGCAAGACGATCCAAATGTTTGGATATCAGGTTCTCGGCGCAAACACCACGCCTGGGTCTGAAGGTCAGCCCGGCACCGGAATCGCGCCCACGACCGCAACGAACAAAACCAGCGTCAATCAATACTTCGATTACATGTCTTTCTCTGATCTTCTGATCGAGACTGCCATCGACCCGATTGTTGAGAACTCCGCTGGCGAAATGGGTTATCGCGCCGCTCTCACGGTGAACTCCCTGACCTCTTCGGCCTTCGAAGCCGCAGTGGCAGGCAACGTGAACATCGCCCTGGCAGACAACGAATTTTTCACCGCGTCCATCGCGCGTCAGGCAGTAATGAGCCTCCGCGGTCAGAACGCGAAGCCGAAGTCTGACGGCATGTTCTACGGTAAACTAGCAGCATAATGCCGTAGTAAAATTTGACTAAATCGGTGAAACTCTGATACACTCAGACAATACCGAGGTAAGATTGTGACAAATAATAAAGCTCATTGGTCGTATCTGGCCGCAATTATTGATGGTGAAGGCACCATTGCGATTAACAAACACAATAAACCCGACCGGTCTGATACCGCTCAGACATACGCAGTCGAGTTGACCGTCGTCAATACTGATAAACGCCTGATGGATTTTCTCATTAAGAACTTTGGCGGGCAGTATTATACACGACCTTCGCGCGATCCGCGACACAAACCATCAATGGCTTGGCGTCCGACCGGAGCGAAGAATCGCAAACAACTTTTGCTTGGTGTCCTGCCCTACATGATACTCAAGGCAGAGCAAGCAAAGTTAGCCCTTCTATATCTAGAGCTGCATTATACGAAAGACAACGCAACACGCGAGATTCTTTATCTCCAGTCGCGCGAACTCAATCGTAAAGGTCCAATTACCGTAACGACTAATACGTCAAACTCTGACTCACAATCAGAGAAGAGAGAGTCTGGTCTCATAGGCGACTATGAGAGCGATACTCAGGTGACTGAGATATCCTAAACACAAACAATTATCCATCCCTTCGTTTCATACGACCTGCTCAACGACAACACCGCTGGCGGCGTGATCGATCTGCTCAAGCATGTACAGAGCGGCGTATCCGAACTGAAGGCCGGTGTTCAAGGCTATCGCGTAATCGAACTGTCCGGCGTCCGCTACATCGAAACCACGACTGTTCCGACCTACGCGAACTATCCCTCGACCGGTAAGACTGGCTATGCGACCTACGTGGTCGGCATGAACGCCATCTTCTCCGTATCCCTGGGCGCGACCGCTGTGCCGAACGAGAACAACTTCCGCCTCATCACCCGCAACTGGGAACCCAGTTCGTCTGATCCGGCCGGCGTTGTTGGGGCATCCATTGCGTACAACTTCAAGTACGCCGTCCTCGCCCGTCCGAACGCTGTACCGACCTTCCGGCGCGTACAGAGCGAAGCCAGCATCTCGTAATTCATCATGCTAACCACCACAACCAAGCAACTCAAAAGAATTTCGCTTAAAGAGGGCTTAGCGGGACTGAAGGAGGATACCAATCAGCAACTTGATCGGTATCGTCTTTCAGATCACGCTGAACTCAAGAACACCTCGAAGCGTACCGGCCAGATGCTCTACCACACTGACCTTATCCGGCGCATCGAGAAACTCACCCACAAACGGGTCTGGGCAGAAGATTCGATCAATGACTCCGCGGTCTGCGGCTTCTACACACAACACAACGGTGCAAAGAAGTTTATATGCGCGTTCGACAAAGGCCCACTGCCCGAGTTTTCGCACATTACTACAGACGAGCGAGATCTGCCAATCAAGGAGAAGCGCGGTTGGCGCACGGTTCTGACTCGGCTTATGCAAGCCCAGGTCATAACGTGGCCGCAGGTTAAGTATGGTTTCGGAGACGGGCTCGATCATGCCGCATCCGACCGCTGGACTTTCAATACGCGCGAAGCACGCGCTAAGTAAGGATCTCTCACTATGGCTATACCTCGCTCTACAGCGAACTCGGCCCCAGCACCTAGCGCAGTTGCTAATTTCACGTTCGCTAACGTGACGTTCACTGCCGTAACCACGCTGGCGACTGTGGAAACTGTTCTCAACCTCCCGCGTACCTTCAAACCGCAGAAAGCTATTCAAGTGGTTATTCAAGGGCTCGGAACGGGATTAACTATGGGTTCCTGCTATGTGGCGGGCAATGCCCCCAGCTGCTCGGGCTGTTCCCCGAATACCTATCAGTTGCATATCCCGATCACCAACACGACTGCCGGAACTCTGACTCCGACCGCGCAAAAAATCTTCGTCACACAGGACTAATCACTATGAGCAACACTAACACCGATCAGCGCATCGTTCAGGGTTCCGTAGCTCCCATCACGGCTCCGACGGCTGCGACCATCACGTACTTCCAGTTCGCCGCTGGCGCGCAGGAATCGCGGACAGGCACCGTTAAGCTGTCCATCCCTGGTCAGTACAAGGCCAAGTATCAGGAAGTTCTCGTTCGCGTCTATGGTAACTCCAAGCTCGCGACCGTTGGCTCCCAGGCTCTGACCGTCACCCTCAATGCAGTCAACACTGCTGGAACCGTAACCGTCATTGCGACGACCGGTGCCGTAGCAGCCGCAACTCAGGCGGGTGCAGTAAACGGCTGGTACCTCGAAACGAAGATCCTCTTTGACACCACGACCAGTGCGGTTCTGGCTGGCGAGTTTCAGGGCGTCTCCGTATCCGGTGCGGGTCAGGCTCTCGTAGCCCGGACGATCCTCACCGCTCAGCCCGGCTTCTCGCAGACCGCCATCACTGGCGTAGGCGCACCTGAAGGCTTCGACGAAACACAGTACTTCGAAGTTGCCATCACGCAGGCGCAGACCGACGCGACTGCCGTTCACAACTTGCTCGAACTCTCGGCAGAGGTAATCTAAGCACATCATGGC
>Ga0302222_10000099_pt1 | contig 58938 bp, 37 predicted proteins | sample II_Palsa_E2_2_FD_194570 | JGI IMG/M metagenome (GOLD analysis project Ga0302222, IMG submission 194570) | Peat permafrost microbial communities from Stordalen Mire near Abisko, Sweden - II_Palsa_E2_2 | ecosystem: Environmental > Terrestrial > Soil > Palsa > Peat permafrost | place: Sweden... | reverse complement strand
AGCATCGAGCGCGAGCGAGGTCCAAAGCGAGTCGCGCCCAAAGAACCAAGCGAAGCCCGGCCGCTGCGCCTCGCCCGACATGTTATATCCCGCCACCAAACTCCTGCCCACAAATGGATTGCTCACCAGGCCTTGAATCATGCTGACGCGCGACCAGTCATAAGCCTTCTGAAGGTCAGGGTCGGGAAGGTCGAGCCTGAGAGTTTGGTTCAAATACTTGGCGTAGTAGTTCGCGGATTCAACGAGAAGCTGATCACGAGTGTTGACGAGGCGCCGATAAGTTTCTTCTGCTTCCTGGCGCCCGTTGCTTGAAGCAGCGATTACGATGGTTTTTGTCTGCGAGACCTTGCCGGCAAAAGACAGTACAAATGAATTATCCGAAGAGGACCAGTAGTTAGTCGAATATTCTTCGCTTTGATAAACCGCCTCGGGCGATCCCACAAAGGCCGCAAACTTCTTCAGTTCGTCGCCGAGAAAGAAGGCGTGCGAGGCTGAATCCCATTCGAGGTAAGCGCCGCCGAGCGAGGCAGGCCACTCCAGCGTGAAGTCGGGCTTAAATACCGCGTTTACTTCCAGGGGCTGAGATGTTTCTACGGCGAGTGTGATGAGCGCGCCCGGCTCGTTTACCGGAACGAATAAGGTCTCGCGCACCTGGAGGTTCGTATCCGCATAAAGAATGGTGCACGATTCCGGCCGAACGGTCACAAAGCGCGCGAGCGCGTCCGCGGGAATGACTTTGCCGCCGATGTGGAACTCCAGATGAAAATCGCGAAGAATTTTGAGCGGATATACCCAGGCTTCCAGATGGCCGGCTTCATTTCCAAACAGAGCCGCCTTGGTACCAACGGCGGGCAGAAACTCCCAAGGACGAACCGGGCGCGAAAGATCGAGCGTATCGGAAGGGTTTTGCGCCTGCGCGTGTGGGGGTATAGCGAAAAGCAAGAGCGCCATCGAAAACAGGATCGCGAGGCCGACCTTCGACATTCTTCGCCTCCCACATCTCTGGTGCTCGCGGCCTCACCGCATGGCCAGGGCCGTTTGTTTTCCGTAATCCTCCTAGAAAAGGAACTTCGCTGCAAACTGAATGATCCGGGGATTGCTGCTCGTGCTCCTAATTTCTCCAAACTGCGCGTTGGACTCGTCCCCGATAGGATTGGCAAAATGCGGCGTATTGGTCACGTTGAAGAACTCGAAGCGAGTTTGAAAAGTGAAGCGTTCTTTAAACTTGAAATTCTTGAAGAATGAAAAGTCGTCGTTGACGTACCCCGGACCGCGCACGAGGTTCCGCCCCGCATCACCGATTCCGCCGGCGCCGAGGGCCGGACACGTGGCTGAAGTAGCCGGGGTGCAGAAAGCGGCGGTGTCAAAGTATTCAGCCAAAGTTCGTTGTCCCGAGGAGAGGTTCGGATTCGCGACAAGGTTCGGACGCAATCCGGGAGCGGCGGCGTTGTTTCCATTTTGGACCACGTTGACCGGCGTTCCGGTGCGTGCAAAGAAAATCGTGTTGAGTTGCCAGCCGCCTAGAATCACCTGTTTTGCCCCGGTCCAATCGGAGCCGAACTTTTGTCCTTGGCCGACGGGCAGCGTATAGCTGGAACTGAAGACAAAATTGTGCCGCACGTCGTCGTCCGCGGAAGCCTTTTCGGCGGCCAGATCGAACGGATTCTGCGGTTGATTGTGATTGACTCCCAGATCGAACGGGGCGGGTCCATTGTCAATGTTATGGCCGTAGGTATAAGAGGCCAGAAAACTCAGATTTCGGGAAGCCCGTTGGGTGGCTTTGATCTGCAATGAGTTATACGTGCCCCATCCGAGCGATTCCTGCGCTTCGATCTTCCCCAGGTCCATGGTTTGAATTCCGCCGGGATTGATATTTCCGATGGCATACGGGAGATCCCGGCTTATGGCTCCCACGTAGCCAACTTCCACCGTCATGGTCGACGAGAGTTCGCGTTGCAAAGTAATGTTGTACATATTTGCGTACCCCGTTCTCAGATTCGGATCGACGTAGTACACGGTTTGCAGATTGCCGTTGGGTAAGCCTGTGATGGGATCGACGATGCTGGCGGGATTGATCGTCGATTGCCCTCCAAGAGGGATAGTAGTCGTGCGAGTGATTCCGGTGTCGAGCTGATAAGAAAAGGGGTACGCGTAAGGGCTGTTATAGAGAAGCTGCTGGGTCGCGAAAGGATAGTTCTTGGTCAGCACATCCTCGCGGGCGTCGTTCTCCGGAGTGTAGAACAGTCCATAGCCGACTCGCAGCACGGTGCGCGGCGAGAACTGATAGGCAACGCCGAGGCGCGGAGAAAAGTCATTCTTGCGCGCGTTCATAAGCGCATCTGAGTTTCCGCCGCGTCCCGCAATCAGAATCAAATTCGTTTTGGGATCGAAGTTGGAAAGGTTGTCTCCTACCTCTGTATAAGGGTTCTGGAACTCGTACCGTAAGCCGTAAGTGATCGTCAGCCGTGGACTCATTTTGTAGGTGTCTTCGCCGTAGAAATGTAGCTCCCAACTGTGCGTGTGGGGATTCCCAAATTGCAGCCCGATCTGAGTCGAGTACGGAAGGCCCAGCAGCAGATCGGCAATGTCTGATCCACCCTGCGGATATGCAAATCCGGCCGCACAACAGGAGTAATCCTGGGCGGCAGTCAAGGGCCCGTTAGGAGCGTACTGATACGGACCGGAATAATACTGAAATCCCGTTGGGAAAAGAGAGAATTCAGGATGGGAATTGAGGCGCCGGAAATCACCGCCAAATTTAAGGTCGTGCTTGCCGACGGAGCTGACGATGACGTTGTCCTGATATTGGAAGTTGCTGTCCAGGAAGTACAAAGGTTTGTATGTCGAACCCCCGGTTTCGTAGCCATCTCCGAGATAAACATAGGGAAAGCCGGAAGTGGAGGGGAAACCAGGGAGATTGATATCGGGTAATCCATACTGAGTAGCAAGGTTTTGACCGTCCAGAAGGCTTAGGTCGTTCAAGCGGTAACGGCTGTATCCAAACCGAAACTCGTTTACAACTCGATCCGTGAAGATATGCGTTTCCGTGACAGCTAGCTCCTGGCTTCGCGAATCTTCGTTGTCTCCCTGATCGGCATCACCACCGCCATTCACGGGAATCGCACCGTGGAATGGATCAGCCTCCAGAGAGTTGAAGTCTCCGTAGTGATACACGACCGACAGGCGATCTTTCGCCGAAAAATCCTGGTCTAGGCGAACGCTTCCTACCCGGCTGTTAAACGCGTAGGGCGCGTTCACCAGGAAGTTGTTGTAATAGCCAAAGTCCGTGCCCGGCAGATTGGGGTTAGGGAAGAAATTCTGGAGAATGGCTCGGCCCGCCGGACTCACGCAACTGCCGTCGGGTACAAATCCGGTGGGGCAAGCGGGAATGACGTTGCCCGGAAACTGCTGCGAATAAAAATTCTGGGCATAAAAGGCGGGATTGAAGATGGGAAGCTGTTGGCCATTCCCGGGGTCCACCAATCCGGAAAGATTCACGCTTCCATCCGGATTAAAAATGATCTGATTCTTGGGCGGAACGGAATCGAGATACGTAATGGTGTTGCGCAAGCGCTCTTGCTCGTAAGAACCGAACAGAAAAGTCTTGTTCTTCTTTATGGGACCACCCAGCGTTCCTCCGAAATTATGCTGGCTCAAATCGGGTGACTGGCCCGGTCCACTGAACGAATAGTTGTCTGCCGCCGTCGCATTCGGCCGGTAGAACTCGAATACGCTTCCGTGGATATCGTTCGTCCCGGACTTGGTTTGGATCGAGACGACTCCCCCGGCAGCACGGCCGAATTCGGCGGAGTAATCCGAGGTCGCGACCTTGAACTCCTGGACCGCATCGACGCTCGGCCTCAGATTCGTGTCGTTGTTGCGGTTTCCCGTTGCTTCCACGCCATCGATCAACACGGAGTTGGCAAATTCTCTTTGACCGTTTACCGAAAGATTTAGCGTGTTGCCGCCAACGCCATTCACAACTCCCGGAGTCAATAACGAAAGCTGGAGGAAATTGCGCCCCAGCAGCGGAAGGTCCAGAATTTGCTGCGATTCGATTACGGCTCCGGTCTCTACGCTCTCGGTCTGCAAAAGAGGCGCTTCCGCGGACACTGTCGTCACGGTCGTGCTTGCGCCGATCTTCAGTTCAAAATCGACGACCAACTTTTGGTCGATAACCAGCTGCAGGTTCTTCGCGGCCTCGGACTGAAAGCCCGGCTGGCTCACACTTATGGTGTAGAGGCCCGGCGGTACCTCGGACACCACGTAGTCGCCGTTCTCGTTCGATTTTCCCGTATAGCTCACGCCGGTGTCCTGATTGAGCGCAGTTACTTGCGCTCCGGTGACGACCGCCTTGGAGGGGTCGGTCACCCGGCCAACGATGGAGCCTGTGGTGGCCTGGGCTCTCGCGTTCGGAACCAAGCACAGCGCGACGCAGAACACACCGAACGCCCGTAGAAAACCCAGAACGCACCGATTCATAGATCCTCCTGTCGAGTAGGTGTCTCTCTTAGTAATGTGAAATGCGCAATTGTTGCGACCGCCGCGGGAAATACACGCATTTCACATGCGCATTTAGCACAGAAATGTGCATTACGTCAATCTTCGAATATTGGAAAACGTCGCGGTGAGAACTAGGAGATTCAATTCCGGCTTGGCCAGTGCCCAATAATCGGAAACTGTCGAAAAGAGCCGTCCGGCTAGCTTCTCAGCCTGCCTCTAATTTCGAATCGTGCAGTGGCTTGCCTGAAAACCTTTGCCGCTCAGGCGCGGAAGCATCGCGCGAAACCGATTTGCCGGGCGAGAGGATCTTGAGCGTGACAAGCACTGCGGGGACGAGAAAGATAATCGTTACCGCGACCCACATCAATGCCGCTGCACACTCTTGATCTTCGAGCGGAGAAAGGCCAAACACTCTGGGCGCAGAAATATAGGACCGGTAAACGACCCGGTCACAAAACGTGAGAAAACCGGAAAGCGCATCACATGGCAGCGTAGCGCAAAAAAGATACAAAGGAATCATCCACTCGGGCCATCTTGGCGTGCTCGGCCAGGGCTGGATTATCGGCCACCAGAACATAAGTCCCGCGCCCAAAAAAGAAGCGTGCTCCAATTTATGCAGCCAGTCCCACCGCAACGCCAGCTCGAACACTGCAGGGACATGCCATCCGATCAACGCAAGCGTGGGGACTAGCCAGCAGATCGCGGGATGGGAGACTAAGTGGCCAAACCGCTTCGTCAACGGCAAGCGAAGAAATGGAATCAGGATGCGGCGAGCCACTGATTGCGGGAGCCCGCGCAGAAGCGGCAATTCCGGAGCACCCAGCAGAATCAAAGGAGGAGCGACAGCAGCCAGCAGCAGGTGCTGCACCATGTGAACCGTTAGCGACACATCGTCCAGCGCTTGCAGTGGTGAGCCGATTGCGATCCATACGGTAGCGACTCCAGCAAAGAAGGCAGCGAGTCGCCAGAATGGAAATTGACTTTGGCACACACTCCGAAGGCGATTCCAGCCTCTTGCATAGAATAGTGCGGTGAGACAAAGCGATGCAGCTACCACAACTGGAGCGGACCACAATTGCAAGACAACTTGAGCATCCGAATTCATAATGAGGCCTAGGGCGAGGATGACGTCGCTGCGCCCGTCGCAGCACCGAGCGCAATCGTGCGCGAGGCGTCCCGCGCCGGCGCCTGTCCCGCCGGATGCAACGAACCCAAGAACGCAACGAGCGCCGTCGTTTCGGCGGGAGTTAAATTCTTTCCATACGCGGGCATATTGCCGCCTCCCTGAATCACCTGGCGAATCAGCTGGTCCTGAGTCAGGCGTACGGCCACCGAATCGAGGGCGGGACCGCGCTTTCCACCTTCGTTTGCGAGCGAATGGCAGTTGTGACACTGCTTGACCTGAAAAACCAGGGCGCCCTGCCGCTCCAGCGCTGTGCGGTTTTGCAGAAATTGGTCGGGGATGGGGATCCCACTCCACGCGTCCATCACCGGGCTCCATGGCGTGTGCTGAGCCAGATGCGTGAACGTTCCCAGCGCTACTGCCGCTAGGAGCACCGTCAGGACCGCGAGGGGTCTGCGCCGCCAACTTTTTTCACCTTCGCCAGATAGAAATGGCAGCAGAAGAAGAGCCAGAACCCCAACGACGGGGCCGATCAGCAGAGCGGGCGTTTCCATCGAGGCCGGAAGATACGACAGGACCGCATAAAGCCACAGAAAGAAGAAATCCGGGCGCGGCGCTGTCTGAATGATCGTGGGATCCGGAGGACCTGAGGGACCGAAGGGACCGAAGTGATAGGCGCAGAGGGCCAGCGAGAAAAGAATCAAGGCAGAGAAGAAAAGATCCTTCCAAATCGCACCGGGGACGAATGGCTCTCCGTCCTTGCTCGTCAGCTCGTGGTATTCCTTCATGTACGTCGCTTTGCGCACCAGGCGCCCGGGCATCGGCCACTCGTTGATTCCAAGCTTCAAGACCAGGAGCAGGTGAACGCTGACAAAGGCGATGAGGAGCCCGGGAATGACAAACACATGAAGAGCGAAGAACCGCGAAAGCGTTGCGCCAGCGATGATGGGGCCGCCTAGCAATAGATTGACCATCAGTGGGCCAACTAAGGGAACGCGGCTGGCAATCGATGCTCCAATTCCCAGTCCCCAATAGGCGTCCTGATCGAATCGTAGAACCTGGCCCGAGAAGGCCATGCCCAGTGTGACGAGAAGGAGAAATACACCCATAACCCACGTCAATTCGCGCGGGTATTTGTAAGCGCCAAAGAGAAAAACTTGCACCATGTGGATCAGGACGATGGCGACCATGAAATCCGAGCCCCATCCGTGGAGCGCACGGATGTACCAACCGAGTGCGACATTGTGATTCAGCGTTTGAAGGCTGCTCCATGCTTGTCCCGCGGAAGGCACGTAGATCAGAGCCAGCAGGATGCCGGTGACGATTTGCAGCATGAACACCGCAAAAGCAGCGCTACCAAAAACATAGAACCAACTAGCGGATTTTCGCGGAACAGCATGCTCCGCCGTCTCGCGGATAGAGGAGGCGAGCTGTAGGCGCTCGTCCAACCATTCGCCGATGGATGAAATCAGGCGCATGGTTGTATGCCTCGCACGATATTAGAGGCCTGCCCCGGAGTCGGCATCTCGCCGGCTCGTATGAACAATTTTCCGCCGTCGATTTTGTAGTGGTATTCAAACAATCCGCGTTCCGGAGGGCCAGAGGCGCGCGAGCCATCCTGGTAATAGGCTCCTCCATGGCACGGACACATGAACAAACTCGATTGCGGAAACCAGCGGACGGGACATCCGAGGTGTGCACAATTGATTGCGAATACTTGAAAGCTCTTTCCGTCCACGTTGCGGACCCAGCAGGCAATATCGGCGGTGTCGCCATCCCAGGAATTCACCACAGGATTTCGATACGTCGCCAGCCGCGTTTCTCCGGAAGGAAATTGATCGAGAGCACCGAGAGTAACCCAGGAATCATAGCCATCCCTTCGGCCGCGAGCGACTGGAGAGAGAAGGTAACGCACGACCGGTACTGCCAGAATCACGGCGACGAGGCTGTTAAAGAAGATTCCCAGATTCATGAGAAGCGCGCGCCTGCTGAGGCCCGTTGGTAAAGTCATCGAACTTCTCCTAGCGATTTCGGTGTGCTCGGGTACGGCTGGCCGGGGAATTGTGAACGCTGGGACGAAAGCCAGGCGACGACATCCGAAATGTCTTGCGTGGACATCGGAGTGCCAGGGACATTATTTCGCCAGTCCGGCGCACCCAGATCCGGCCGGCCGACGATTACAATCGTTCGAAGCTGCTGATCGTTCAGAAGCGCGAGAAAGGATCCATCGACGATGGAACTCGCTTTCGTTCCTCCCCTGCCGGCTACGCCGTGGCAAGACGAGCAGAACGTCGCGTACACCTGCGAGCCGCGCGAAAGGTCGCCCGGACTTGCGGAGGAGTACGGCGGCGGGTTCGCGCCGCTTAAAGCGTTCGGCTTCGACCAACGCTCGCGAATTCCGCGAACGATCAGATCAATCTGTTTTTCCGTGAGCATTCCGCCCGCGCTCTGCGCGAAGGCGGGCATGGATGTCCCGGAAATTCCATACGTCGCCGCGCGGCGCAGGATCGCGTCGTCCGCAATCGCCAAATACACCGGATCACCCAGTGCGATCGCAGCCCCACCCCGTCCGTCTGATCCGTGGCAGCCGGCGCAGTTTTCACCGTAGAGCACGCTGAAATCTGATATCTCGCTCGGGACGATTGGCGTGCTGGCGGCGACCTCTTTCCCCGGTGCATTCGCGCACCCCCACATGACCGTGGAGAGGACCAGCGCCGCGGAAATGAGAGGACTGATCTTCATCTCGGCTCATCCTTCCCACGCTTCTCCGCCATAATTCCAGGAGCGTCGACACCCGCCCGCATTGCAAACGGCAGATTCTCACGCGTCGAGATCCGCTCTTGTCGCACGACGACAAGACCCGCGACTACGCCAAATGCCACCTGGGAAGCCATGAACCAGAACCAGTCGATGCGGCTCGCCAGCAGTGGATTAAGAAGGTTTAAGAACGAATACAACAGGCCGGACCACAGCACCGGAGCTATCAGTCCTCCAAGCAGGATGGGTCGACGCGGAAACATGGGCAGCATGGCACCGTAGAGCAGGCCCACGAGCGTGGACCCGATGCCGTGCAGCACCACAGCCATCACGAAGCTGTCGAAGTGAAACGAGTACAGTTGTGAAGGATCGAGCTTGAACGATTGGGCGTACACGGTCGCGGCGAGAAGATTGATCGGATACCAGATGCTCCTAGCCTTCAGAAGCCCATAGGTGCACGCCAATATTGCCATCGCCACGCTGCCCGCCCAGCCTCCCTTCACGCCGGCCGATATTGGGTAGGTCTGGATTGGAAGCCAGGCTCGAGCGAGATCTGGCGCGACCGGCACACGCTCAACAACCCTGCGCTCGGTCGCGATGCGGACTTTCTCCACAACCACCGGAACGGTCACTTCATGCTCGCGAGGCAAGACTTCCCTGAACCAGCCAGCGCACCCGGCCACCGCAAGGATAAGGCCGAGTATGCTGAGTGACGCGCTCGTCAGCAAGCCTGCGAAGATTAAAGTGAAGCCGGAAGCCAGAACCAGAGGCCACGCCGTCGGCGCGGGCAGTTCGATCACATCAGGGAGCTGTGGTCTTTCGCCGGATTGTTCCGCGGATAAGTGCGTTCCCATTTCTGTTCCTTAGCGTCCCACAACGTAGACGACGGTGAAAACCACGACCCAAACTGCATCCACAAAATGCCAGTACATGGAAAGCGTTTCTATTCGGGCTGATTGCTCAATTCCAACACGATCGGCCAGACCGAAAAGCAGCACAACCGTGAGCATCACGAGTCCCGCCGTGACGTGCGTGGCATGTAATCCGACGAGTGAATAATACGTCGTGCCAAAAAGATTCGTGGTGATCGTGAGTCCACGTTCGTAGATCAATCGGTGCCACTCCAGTCCAGTGCCGAATAAAAAGAGCGCGCCAAGAGCAATGGTGATTGACCACAGAATGAGGAACGTCTTGCGATGGCCGTTTTCAAGCTCCTTGCCTGCAAGATGAATCGTAAGGCTGCTGAACAATAAACAAACGGTGAAGAAGATCGGTGTCTCCAGCACTTCGCGGGGAGTCGGTCCGCTGATGTTTCTTCCCAAGTAAAAAACGTACGCGACGACGAAAATGGTGAAGATCGCAGACTCGGCGATGATGAGGCCGGACATACCGACCTTGCCCTTATCTGGAAGCTTCCACTCGAGAGATCTCTCGGGGATCGGACTCGTGACGGCACTCATTTCTCAATCCTTTTACTCATAGCGGCTGTCCGGATCTTCCGGGTGCTTCAGGTCCCACAGGGGCCGGCGGCTCTCAACCGCAGGGATCGCAGCAAAGTTGTAATCCGGAGGCGGTGAACTTACCGACCATTCCAGAGTCCAGGCGTCCCAGGGATCGTTCCCCGCTTTTGGTCCTTTGAAATAGGAATAAACAAGGTTCGCGACAAAAACGAGTATGGCTAGGCCTTGGACAAATGCGCCGATCGTAACGATCAAGTTGAGGGTTTCCCAGCCAGGACGTGGCTCGTAGGTGTAGATACGCCGCGGCATTCCCAGAATTCCGGCAAAGTGCATCACATCGAATGTCATGTGAAAGCCGATCAGGAAAAGCCAGAAATGGAGCTTGCCCAGCCCTTCGTTGAGCATTCTTCCTGTCATTTTGGGATACCAGTAATAAAACGCGGCAAAAACCGCGAAGAGGATTCCGCCTACGATTACATAGTGAAAGTGTGCCACGACAAAGTACGAGAGGCTGAGTTGCCAATCAAAAGGCGCGGACGCCATCATGATTCCCGTGAGACCCGCGATCAAAAACTGAAAGAGAAACCCGACGGAAAAGAGCATCGGTGTCTTGTATTGAATGCTTCCGCCCCACATGGTGCCTAGCCAATTGAAAATTTTGATTCCCGTAGGAACGCCGACAGCCATGGTGGTGATCGCAAAAAAGCTGTTGGCGTAGGAGTTCATTCCGATTGTAAATATGTGGTGCGCCCACACGCTCAGGCTCACGAACGCGATACACACCGTGGCCCCGACCATAACGGGGTAACCGAAAATCGGTTTGCGCGAAAACACCGGAATGATTTCGGACATGAAAGCGAAGCAAGGAATAATGAGGATATAGACTTCCGGATGACCAAAGATCCAGAAGAAATGCATCCAGATCGCGGCTGAGCCGCCCGCCTGGGTGTCGAAGAAATGCCCTCCTAAGTACCGATCTACCAGCAGCATGATTTGCGCTGCGGAAAGCGGCGTAATCGCGATTAGAACCATTCCCGACATCACCAGGTTGAGCCAAGCCAACAGCGGCATGCGGTTGAGCGTCATTCCAGGACAGCGGGCGCACAAAATTGTCGCGATAAGATTGATGGCCGTCCCGATACTCCCAAATCCGGAGACGAGAAGAGCAATTGTCCAGTAGTCCGAACTGGGGCCCGGCGAAAACGCTCTCGCCGCCAACGGTGCGTATGCCCACCAGCCCACATCGGGCGCGTTGCCGGCGCCATAGAGCCCGTTCCCACCCAGGAAACTGAAGTAAAGCAGAAGCCCTCCCAAAGCAGTCAGCCAGAAACTGAACGCATTCAGCCTTGGAAAAGCCATGTCGCGTGCGCCGATCATCAACGGAACCAGGTAGTTGGCAAAACCAAAGAGGATGGGCATGGCCACGAAGAAAATCATGGTGGTGCCATGCATCGTAAACATGCGGTTGAAAACTTGAGGTGAAACAAAATCGTTATGCGGGCGAATCAACTGGATCCGAATGATGGTGGCTTCCATCCCCCCGACGACGAGAAAAATAAGCGCATAGACGATATACAGAATCCCCAGGCGCTTGTGATCGACTGTGGTGACCCATTCATGCACCACTTCGACCCAAGGACGCGCCTCGGTTGTTGCATTCGGAATGGCCATCGCGTCCGATGACATAAGTACTCCCAAAAATCCTTTGGCTACCGAAGCGTCTCGAGATAGTCCACGAGCGCGTCCAGGTCAGCGTTGCTGAGTTGCATAGCAGGCATCAGCGAACCTGGCTTGATGGCGTCGGGTTTTTGAAGCCACAAGCGAAGGTTCGCCTTTGTATTCTCGGCCGCACCCGATGCGATTGTCTGGCGGCTCATCAAGTGCGTCAGGTCCGGGCCGAAGCGTCCGTCAGCCACAGTGCCTCCAATCGCGTGGCAGTTTATGCAGGCGGTTGTCTCGAAAACGCGTTTGCCGGCGGTCACACTCGCGTCCATCACTGCCGGCTGCTGTTGGCTGCGGACCCACCTGGCGAACTCTTCGGAGCTGTCAACGTATACTCGCAGCAGCATCTTCGCGTGCTGCGTGCCGCAATATTGCGCGCACTGGCCGAGAAAAATGCCTGTTTCGTTTGGATCCATCCACATGTGATTCACGCGATTGGGAATCAGGTCCGTTTTTCCCGCCAGCTGGGGAACCCAGAAGCTGTGGTCCGTGTCAGCGGAAAGCAGTGTCAAAAAAGCGGGCGTAGGATGGGCGGCTTCGGTTACCGGAATGTGCAGCTCGTTCGCAGTGACGACGCCTAGTTGTGGATAACGAAATTCCCACCAAAACTGATGTCCGATGACAACGACATCAACTGCAGTCTCAGGCTTCGGAGCATCCTGAATCGAGTGGATTACCCGTGCGGTAGCCAGAAACAAAACGACTACGATCAGAATTGGAATTACGGTCCACGCCAGTTCAATCTGTGTGCTTCCGTAGACCTGGGCAGGTTCGCGACCGTCATCCCCTTCGCGCTTGCGGTATTTCACGACCACGTAGGTCAATAGAGCGAAGACAACCACAAAGATAAGACCCGTTATCGAAAGGACGAAGTGTGAGAGATCATAGATCGATTTGGTCGGCGTCGAGCGCGGGTCAAAAATGCTGGGAACCGGAGAAGGATCACCGGGAGCGCCATAACACAGCGATGCCGCAAGCAGGCCTCCTGCGAGCAGAACCGCGATTCCCGCCACTTTGCTTAGCAGCTTTCGACTTTTTTCGGAACGCAGCATGATGAATAGATATGTAGGCTCACCCCGAAGTAAGACCAAAAATATAGGGCACTTCCCAACCCAAACCCGCAACGCTTAATGCATTGATGAAACGTGACTTACTTGACGGTTACGGAATCGCGATGATAGCCGGGTGTCAGCCTGCTGACAAGTGTGCAGTCGCTGCCATCGGGCCCGAAGCAAGTACACGAATGTTCAGAGTTTTTGGAAGCCAGAGAGTCAGAGCCCCGTCAAGGCGTGACCTAGCTTGTTTTTTTTCGCCGTTAGATAGCGGAGCGTAGACGGACATGCGGGGATCTCCAGGGGCAGCCATTCCGTTACCGAGAGGCCGTATCCTTCAATGGCCACGAGCTTGCGGGGATTATTGCTCAGCAGTCGCATGGATCGAACACCCAGCGCGCGCAGAATCTGAACGCCGATGCCGTAATCCCGCTGGTCGGCCTTAAATCCGAGCCGCTCATTAGCCTCCACGGTATCTAACCCTTCGTCCTGTAGTGCGTAGGCGCGAATCTTGTTCGCCAAACCGATCCCCCGCCCTTCCTGATTCAAATAAAGCAGCACACCGCGTCCCTCGCCTGCGATCCGCCGGAGAGCTTCATCGAGCTGGGCACCGCAATCGCATCGCACGGAACGAAATACATCTCCAGTAAGGCACTGCGAATGCACCCGAACCAGCACGTCCTCCCCATCTCCGATATCTCCGTGGACCAGAGCGACATGCGTTGTTTTGTCGATCTGATTCTCAAATGCGCGCAGCCGGAACTCACCGTACTCGGTCGGGAGGTTCGTGGAGGCGACGGACTTGACCAACGTTTCCGTGCGGGTCCTGTAGGCAATCAGATCGGCGACGGTGATCATCAACAGATTGTGCCGGCTGGCGAATGAACTGAGCTCGGGCACGCGCGCCATGGTGCCATCCTCGTTCATGATCTCGCAGATGACGCCGGCGGGCGCCAAGCCGGCCAGGCGAGCGAGATCCACCGCGCCTTCGGTTTGCCCGGCTCGCACCAGCACTCCGGCATTCCGTGCGCGTAACGGGAATATGTGGCCCGGGCGAACGAGATCAGAAGGCTTCGTTCGCGGATCGATTGCTGCGAGCACTGTGGTCGCACGATCGGCCGCCGAAATTCCGGTTGTCGTACCGTTCCTCGCCTCGATACTCACACAAAACGCCGTTTCAAACCGGGAGCTATTCTGTGGAACCATCAGCGGAATTTCGAGTTCATCCAGCCGCTCGGGCATCATCGCCAGGCAAATTAATCCACGACCGTACCGAGCCATGAAATTGATAGCCTCGGGCGTGATCTTCTCAGCTGCGATGGTCAGATCGCCTTCGTTTTCGCGATCCTCGTCGTCAACGACGATCACCATTTTGCCCGCGCGTATGGCAACTATTGCTTCCTCAACCCGGGCAAATGGATTGGCGCAGTAGCCGCGCTCCTTCACAACTTCGAGTTGTCGCCTCATGTACGCACCTGATTGTCATCGCTATCAGGTTTCGGTAGGGAAGAAAAAGGCATTTCCTGGAATCTCCACCTCAGCGTTTCCCGTGAGAATCCGTTTCCCGGCAACATGGCTTCAAATCCTGGCAGCCTCCTCCAGATTTTCACTTAGGGTAAGGCACGCGGAGCACGAAGCCTGATGTCGAAGGCAAAACGTAGCGGATACCTGCGTACACCATGCTGAGATGCGCGTTCTTGGGATCACCCGGACCCACATACCAGGGATCGCGAGTCAGGTAAGAATATTGCGTGTAATACTGAAGCGCCCCGTGCATATCGCTCTTCCAGAAAGTCTGCAGCCAATCGAACGTCACTTGCTGAATGGCGCGATTATTAGTGCCGGGTGAGCCCGGGCCGCCATAGCCGATGATCGTCCCTGGGGTCGTGGTGTTCGTGGTGTCGACGAAAAAATTCCGCCCGAAATAATCTGCTCCGTAATACACGGCGAAGGCGGACCTTGGGTTCGCTATCCATTCGAACCCGACGGATGTTGCTCCGGCGTGCACGAGGGAAGGAGCGATGTCGGTTCCCAGGGCGTTCGGACGAATTACCAGTTGCGGTCCGTCGGCCACCAGGTAGCGCGCGCCGCCGTCGCTCCAAAACGCATTGCCGAGGAGCAAGAAATTCCGGAACAACGCAAAGTTTGTCGCGATCGAGCCACCACCGCCCACGGCTGAGTGCGATGCGAAAGTCGTTTCGCCGACAGGTTTGGCCGTGGACCTCACTCCCGTCACCAACCCGACCGCTTCGACATGGAAATGTCTGCCTGCAATTCTTGTGTCGTACGCGACCTTGGGAATTATGTCTGGAAATAGATTAGGAGTTCCGATCTGGGATCCATTGTCAAACTGCGAGCCGACCGAGGCAAAGGCCGATGGAAGGGCCACGAACGTACCTATGTATTGGTTGGGGTCCTCGATGCCGACTCCAAGCGCCAAATGATCGTTCACGTGATAAGCGACGCGGAACTCGGCAGCGCGGGTGTAGGGCAACCCGGCCCCGATGTTCTGATCCTCGTTATAGGTGATCGCCAAATCGGCGGGACTTGGACCCACTCCGGTACGGTTCGGGGTCAACCAACTCCAGGTTTGGCCGCCTAGAATTTCCCACTTGCCGCGTTTCAAGTCGAAAAAGCAAAGGCGCAGGCGAAAGGTGTGGCCGTTCACAGTCTGATAAACATTCGTCGCATCATTGCCGCTAAAGTCCGCTTCGCAGTAGGCGGTCACATTATTGGCGCCGAATTTGTCCGTCACTTGTATGCTGAAGCGGGAAAACTGCGCGGTGAGACGATATTCGGAAAGCTGGCCCTGCGGCGTATTGCTGAAGGGAATGGCAGCGTAGTTCGTGGCGACGTTGTTCTGGGTGTTGGTGGTGCGGAAAATGTTTTCAATGTCCACGAACCCGCCCAGTTTGATATCCGCCGAGCCAATTTTGAAAGACAGCGGCGATTCACCTTTCTGTCCTTCCGATTGGGGTAAGGGCTGGACGACGCCAGTCCCATGCACGCCGCTATCCACAGGTCCCAGGGTCGAGGAAACTGTGGCCGGCGCGGACACTTCGACCAGCCTTGCTGGTTGTTCGTTGCTCACCGATGCCGTTTGTTCGGCTTTCGCTCGCGACTTCAGCGCTTCAATCTCCCGCTGTTGCGACGCTACTTGCTGCTGGGTTCGCAAGAGTGCTTCACGGAGAGCGTCCAGCTGAGCCCCAACGTCTGAGGCCTTCGTCGAAGTATCGGCAGGCTGCGCGGCAGTCTGGCCATACGCAAGACCAGTCATCGTCAGCAGGAGCCAAGCGGTTCGCAAAAATATTCGCATCGTAAACCTCACTGTCATTAGGTGGTGACACCTGCCCAAAGTCGGCATCCATTCGGCCATCGGGGATGCCACACACCGCCCCGGGCGTGTGGCAATCCCGACGGTAATTGCAGTCCGATGAAGATGGCGCCGGCAAAGGCGGTCTCAACCTTCTCGGATATCGGTCTAGATCGACTCCAGTGCCTCGCCGGTATGTCGAATATTGCCCTCGATGGTGGCCACCACTTCCTCGATGTTCCCCGAGAGCACCATCTTTCCCATGGCCAGCGCGAAGCCCACGGCTTGCGACCGGTCGGCATGCGAAGGGATCGAAAGAGCGTTTGCATCGGTCACTACATCAATGAGCGCGGGCCCCGAATGTTGGAGGGCCTTCTTGATGCCCGAGCTCAAATCAGCGGGGTTTTCGATTCTTACACCCATGATGCCGATGGCTTCGGCCATCTTCGCGAAGTTTGGATTCTTCAGATCCGTTTGAAAGTCGGGCATTCCCGCGGTTTCCATCTCGAGTTTCACCATCCCTAGAGCGCTGTTGTCGAACACCACCAATTTGATCGGGAGGTCGTATTGCGTAATGGTCAGGATGTCGCCCATGGTCATCGCAAAACCGCCGTCGCCGCACAGGGCGATAACCTGGCGACCGGGATAGGCACATTGCGCGCCAATGGACTGGGGAAGCGCGTTCGCCATGGAGCCGTGGTTAAAGGAACCAATAATCCGCCGGTCCTTGGTCGCCTTAATATGCCGGGCAGACCAGACGTTGCACATCCCGGTGTCCGCGGTAAAGATTGCGTCGGGCGCCGCAATTTCACTCAGCGTCGCTGCCACGGGCTCCGGGTGCATGGGCGTGCGTTTTCCCACGTGGTCAACGTACACATTCACTTTCCGAAGCTTCTCTTTGTGTTTGCGGACCGTGCTATCTAGGTATTCTCGGTCCGTCTTTGCATCCAACATCGGCAGGAGCGCTTGGAGCGTCTCGCGCACATCGCCCCAAATTCCGAGATCGAGCCTGCTTCGCCGTCCCAAATGGTCAACGCGGATGTCGATTTGCGCGATCTTACATTTTGTCGGCAGGAATTTGTCGTACGGAAAATCAGTGCCCAGGAGCAGCAGGAGGTCGCATTCGTGGATGGCCTCGTAAGCCATTCCGAAACCAATCAGGCCGGTCATGCCCACGTCATAAGGATTGTCGTAGTCGACGAACGGCTTTCCTCGGTAGGTATGCGCAACTGGAGATTTCACTTTCTCCGCGAGAGCGACCACCTCATCGTGGGAGTTGTCGCATCCAATTCCGCAGAAGAGCGCCACTTTCCTGCTGGAGTTGATCAGCTCGGCCAGTCGCGCCAGGTCCTTTTCACTGGGACGGATGCTCGGCCTGCGACTGACCAGAGAACGAGGTGTGCCTTCGGCAGGCATATCTGCACCACCCACGTCGCCGGGGAGCACGATCACGCCTACCCCGCCTTTTCCAAGTGCGCTTTGCATCGCGATATGAAGAACGCGCTCGAACTGCTTAGGGTTCGAGATCATCTCGCAATAGTGGCTGCATTCCTTGAACAGGATCTCCGGGTGAGTTTCCTGAAAATATCCCGTGCCGATCTCACTGGTGGGAATATGCGATGCGATTGCAAGCACCGGAGCATTGCTTCGATGAGCGTCGTAAAGGCCGTTGATCAGGTGCACACTGCCGGGGCCGCAGCTTCCCCCACAGGCGGCGAGCTTGCCGGTGAGCTGCGCCTCCGCACCGGCCGCGTACGCGCCGGCTTCCTCGTGGCGCACATGGATCCATTTGACTTTGCTGTTCAGGCGTAGTGCATCCGTCACTGGATTCAGGCTGTCGCCCACTACGCCGTAAATCCTTTCGACACCCGCTTCGGCAAGTCTGCGAATCAATTCGTCTGCAACTCTATGTGGCATTTTTTCCGCCTCCCTTATTTGTCCCGGTACTGCTGAAACGCGATGAATCCGGCTGAGAGCGGCAAAGTCACTTCCCGGCCGTGCCGCAATTTGTAGCTAATTCGATGGCACCTGCGCGTGCGCGGCTGGTCCCGTCTCGCGGAGGAAAAAACTCACCACGATCGCCGCCGCACAGCAAGTAACCCAAAAAAATGCGCCCTTCTGAAAATGCAAGTGCAAGTCTGTCGCGGTTCCGATGCCTTTACCGATATGCTTCGCATAAACCGGACCGAGGAATGCGGTAATCGCAAAGACCAGGAAATTAATCCCACCAGTCGCGCTGCCCTTCGCATTGTCCGGATTGACTTCTTTGATGACGCTGTAAGGAATCATCGCGGCGCCCGACGCGACCCCGAATATGAACATCGCCACGTGCGGCGGAATGGGCAGGGGTTTGAGCGCGAGCTGCAAGCCGGCCAAAATCATGACCGTAGCGCTCCCCATGATCACCGGCTTTCGCCTTCCGATGCGGTCCGAAAGCCATCCAAGCAGCGGGCATCCGAAAACCCAGCCGAGGGGAACCATCGAGGCGATGAGTACTGCGTTGTGATAGGAAAGTTGCAGATCTTTTTGAAATGAGGCCACGCCCCAAATCATGTCTCCGATCGTGGTCGGCGCGAACATCAGTCCCGCAATTATTCCGCAGAGATACGATTGGGGATTCGAGAAAACAATCTTGTACGGCGTTAGGACCGAACCAAACCCGCCTTCTTGGGTGCGTGGTGCAGACTGTTCCTTGGGAGTCGCCAAGAACAAGAACACCGCGACCGCGAGGATGATGGCTCCGAAACCGATCCAGATTGTGTGCACTTCCAGTCCATGTTCGATCATAGGTCCGATAACGAACTGGCCCGCGGAGCCGCCTAGCATGCCGACGCACTGCGTGGCTCCAATTGCCGTTGCAAGATAGCGCGCAGAAAATCCGTGCGCTGCGAGGTAAACGGCGCCCGTGAACGCGAAGGCCGAGCCTGCTCCTTGGAGCAATCGACCAATATCGCCCGCCATCACGGAGCCCCCTGCGAAGAAGAGGCATCCGACACCCAAGATGGCGGCGCCGACGGGCACAGTGCGCTTGGCTCCCAAACGATCAAGCGCCGCTCCGGCGACCAGGCTCATTGTGGAGTAGGTATAGTAGTAGGCTCCGAGAATTGCGCTGATGCCGAGCGCCGTAGTGTTAAATGAGGCTTCCAACTCCGGAATCATCACCGCTGGACTTGATCTCACGGCATATTCGAGGAAGTAGAAAAGCACCGTGAAAACCCAGGCGATGACGAATGCACGCGTCTGCTTCTCGGTCTGTTTTTGGTCCAACGCAGGTGTGGCCATGGTTCCGCGAAACCTCTCTCCGCGACGAGATGAAATGATCGTCAACCAGCGACGATCCCTTCATCCTCATCGGCTCCTTGCTCCGTGCGACCCTGACGCGTCGCCCGCCGTCCCATAGGCATTTCATCGCCCAATCGAGCGGATGCTCAGCCGGCTGAAAAAAGGTGGCTTAGCTTGCCCTCGCGGAAATTCGATCGGACTGTAATGTCAGCATGCTCGCGCGTGTGCAGATATTGACAGTTGCCCAATACTCCCGGCGAGTCGCAGACTTTGATCTGGTTTGCAGCAGGAAATGAATGGTGGGTTTAAACCAACGCAGACGGCCCAAAGCGGGCTCAAACGAGAGCGGTTGATTTGCGATTCCCGTTCTCAAAGCTCCATCTATTTGGGCGTGAGCCCGATTGCCTGAATCATTTCGTCTCTGGCCTGGACGTAATCAAGTTGAGACTGAAGCAGACGCGTCTTGGCGTCGAATTCCTGAGCGATAGCGGTATCCGCCTGCGATGGCAGAGCCTCGCCTCTTTCGAGCTGCTGGGCCGAGACCCGGCTCGATTCCGTCCGTAGCGCAAGAATTTCTTGAGATACCTCCACCATTTCTTGCGTACGTGCCAGCTTGTTAGCGGCGGTGTCAACTCTGCGCTCAACTTCGTCCGTTATTCGAGCGAGGTTCTCGCGCGCCTGTCCGAGACGAGCGTTGCTTTCACCGACAGCGGCCTTTCGTCGGCCACCATCGAACAGATCATAGGTCAGCCGTGCTCCGAAAGTTCCAAAGTTGCGAGCGAGGAAAGGGACCTGGTCCGAATAATCGTACCGGGCTAGAGCCGACACATCGGGAAAGTAATCCGCCTTTGCCAAGCGAACGCCTGCCGAGGCTTTTTCGACTTCGGCCCGTGCCGCGACGATTTCCGGATGCGACGCCAACGCCGTACGGACGCAGTCCTCGCCGTGGCAAGGCTCCTGGACACCAGGGACGGTGGGATCTAGTTCGACTTTCGTCGTTATAGGGAGCCCCAGCACGTCGTTCAGCTGCATGTTCAGGTCAGAGAGTTGCAGCTCTGTGGTGAGCAAGTCCTGCTTAGCTTCAAGAGTTTGCGCTTTACTCTCGATGAGCTGTTCGTCGAGCGTGCTGCCAAGCTTTACTTGCTGAACGCGCTCATTCTCCAGGTCGTGGGCAGCCCGGATTTTCGCTTCTGTGGCGCTCCTGTGCAGCTGCGTGACCAAAACTTGGTAGTAAATCTGATGCACCCGCAATGCGACTTCGTTCTCGGTCTCTTTCTCGTTGGCTCGGGTGGCGTCCAACTCAGCGCGCGCAGCCTCATTTGACGGTTTCACTCTTGTGAACAGCTGAGTGAGCGGCTGCACCAGCGCCGTTCCGCTCGTGATCAGAGTCCGCCCACCTTGATTGAGAACCGCTGGCTGCGTTGGAATTGGGCTGCCCGCTACAGTTCCCAAGCTGCCCGCAGGAATTTCAATGAACTGTGTGTCACTAAGTCGCAAGACCCGGCTTTCGTTCGTTATGCTCGGGAAATATCCACTTCGGGCGGACTCTTTCGCGTGCTGTTTCTCTTGAACTTGGAGTCCCGCGATAAGCACCACGTGGTTGTGCTTCAAGGCCAACTGTACCGCTTCGGAAAGAGTAATGTGCCGCGGAGCCGGTTCGGAGTTCTGCGCTCGAGCCCAAGGGGCGAAACTAGCTGCAAATAGCACGACGGCCAGACCACTACCGCGGAATCTCATTTTTTGTCTCCCTTCACTGCAGCCTGTTGCTGTTGCATCCCGCTGAGATCGCCATACTTCAGCGGCGGCTCTCGCAAGAGAGCGACGAGAACCAAAGCGAACACGGAGGCCCAGGCAACCAAGTAGAATCCATCGATCAAACTCAGCGTATAGGCTTGGAGACGAAGCCGCCCCCCCACGACATCCACGGCGCGGCCCGTCGCTTGCGCCAGGCCCGACGACTTGGCAAACAAACCTGCCGTCATCTGGCGGATGCTTCCGTCCGTGATCCAGCTTCCACGATCTACATGCAACCCCAGCACGTTGGAATGGAACTTTTCCCGCTCCGCAATGAACCGCCCCATAAGGACCGCTCCGATCGTTCCTCCGAAGATTCGAATGGTATGAAAGAAGGCAGAAAATGTGAGGATCCGCTGAGGCTTCGCCAGCCCGCCCGAGAAAAGCCCCTGCAAAATGATCGCTGCGACTAAACCGATGAAGGCAAAGCATTGCCCAAAACCCATCAGAAATTCGGTTCGGTAGAAGTTCGATGCCGCCCAAGCGCTGGTCATTCGAGCGTCCACGAGCGAAGCAACCGCCATTGCCGCGAATCCTGATGCCAGAAGTAAGCGCGGATCCACATTCGAAAGTAGAAGGAGACCCGCCACAAACGCGAGAGGAACGAAGGAAGCTGCGGTCCAAATCACCGCCGGCCCGATCTGGTCCGGCTCGAACCCGTGTATGGCCAGGGCCTGTGGGATCAAGATGATTGTTGTCACCAGAAAAAAGCGAAAGAAGAACAGCCCGGTGCCCAGCAGAATCGTGTTCCACTGCCGAAGGTAAGGCATGTCAACAAGAGGATTGGGGCCATGCAGGCGATGAACCAGAGCGCACAATAGTAGGAACGAACCGCTGGCAAAAAGCGCTGTGTAGACCCCGGAGTGCCACCAGTCGAGCCTTTCACCCTGTTCGCACGCAGCCAAAATCAATGCGAAACCAGCGCTCGCATATAAAAATCCCGCGAAACTTGGCGCTTCGCCATGCTCTTTTGCTGCAGGGGATTTCGGTATGCCGAAGTAGATGCACAGCATCATCAGCGGCGTGACCACCGCCGAATTCCAAAACATCCACTCCCAGGAGAGATGATTCCTGTACCACCCGTAAAGCGATGGGGCGATGTTTACAGCGCCATCCACGAACGAAGCATAGAGAGCAATCGTGAAGGGAAGGTACCGGAGTGGAATGTTGCGCAGGGCGAAGGTGAGCGTCAAGGGATAGAAGGTTCCGGACGCCAATCCGGCCAAGGCCATGGCGAAAATGAGGAAACTGTAATTATGAATAAACGGCAGAAAAATACAGAGCACCGTAAAGATCGTCGCGGCCGTTAACAGAATTCGCCGCGGCCCCATTAGCCCGCCCAGATACACAGTGAATGGGCCGATGAACATCAGGCCAACGTCGAAGGCCGTGCCGATCCACGCGCTCTGGTCGAAGCTGAATCCCTGGTGGCCCCTGAGGTCGGGCATGCCGAGCGAAATCATTCGGCTCGTGAGCGTGACCACCCCCGCGCCTGTAACCACACCGAGGATTCCAAGCAATGGACTCTTGGAAAGTTCGGCCGGCACGGCTCCGGCAATTCCGCGTGCGAGTTGCGCCGGACTGGGCTGCGACAGAGCCACCGAGGAAGCAGACATCCTACGCTCCGATCAGCGGCTCGTCCGGACAGTGGCGATCACGGAAAGTCCGGGGCGCAAGCTGTTCGCAAAGCTCGAATCCTCGAGGGCTATTTTCACGGGAATCCTTTGGACCACCTTGGTGTAATTCCCGGTCGCGTTATCGGGAGGTAGAAGTGCAAACTGCGAGCCGCTCGCCGGAGCAATCTCGAGTACTTTGCCCTGGACCACGCGGCCAGGATATTCGTCGATGCGTATTTCCGCTGCATCGCCGACTTTCACGTTGGTGAGTTGCGTCTCGCGATAGTTCGCCTGAACCCACTTGACGAGGGGAACGAAGGAGATGACTTGTGTTCCCGGCGAAACAAGTTGTCCCGGCCGTACTTGCCTCTCTCCCACAGTGCCGTCATCCGGCGCCTCGATTTTTGTGTAACCCAGGTTAACTTGCGCCGCATTGAGCGCCGCTTCCTTCGCATGCTGGTCAGCAACAAGTTGTAGGTCCTGCGATTCCAACACCGCCTTCGTGCGCCGCTCGGCTTCCGCCGCGTCTTCGTTGCTGCGGAGCATAGTCTTGGCCTGCTCTAGATCCGCCTGGCGACTCGCGAGCTGGGCGGCAAACCGCTCGTCGTCGGCGACGGCCTGCTCCACTTTCTGCTGCGTGGCCGAGCGCGTCTGCAAGAGCGCTTCCTGGCGAACACGCTCGGCGTGCGTGCGCACCACGTCCGCCTGCACGGCCACTATACCTGCCTGGGCCGCGACGATCTGTGCCTTGGCCTGATCGATGCCTGCGATCGCGCGCTCGATCTTGCTGTCCTGAAGCTCGCGCTGCCGGTGATTGTTCACGATTGCCGCTTTGGCAGCTTCAACCGCTGCGGTGGCCTGATCAACCTGCGCCCGAAAATCGTCATCGTCCAACCGGACAATCAATTCTCCCTTGCGCACTTGCTGGTAATCCGTGACCTTCACCTCCCGCACGATGGCCGCAACTTTTGTGCTCAGGGGAGTCAGATCGCCGCGTACATAGGCATCATCGGTGACCTGTTCAACCCGCCCACCCTCCCAGGCGTTCCAGTTCCACGTGATGGTCGCAAGGATCACAACAGCAAGCAGAACCACCAATGCGGGCACTACAAATTTCCGCCATTTCGCTGGAGGCTTCGCCTGAGCTTGCTCTGGTTCCGGCGCTCTTGCGGAAGCCGGTGTGCCCGCTGTGGCCATCCTTGAAACTCCTTGAACCTGCGCTTTTAGATTTGGCCCTGCGAATTCCTCGCTCGTTCAAATTCTCTTTGGAACCCCGGCAGAATTCCGTCCAGGATACTCGTCGTGCGCGATGCCACCATGCCGAGCAACGCTCCGCCCAGAGCATCCAGATTTTCCCGGGTCGTAGTGGCCAGCTTGCTCGGCGATCGGGCCGAACTCTTGGAAATCGGGCCATCGTCTTCGACGGCATCGCCCGACGGTCGCTCCGCATGAATCTTCGCTGGTCCTCGAAGCGCGCTGAACAGCGCCGAGAGAATGATGCCGCCGGCGAATGCAACTGCGAGCATCGTTCCTGGACGTTCTTCCACCTGCGAGCGCCAATCGACCGCCGCTTTGGCCCTTTGCCTCAATTCCATCAAATTCTCGCTTAGCTCACTTCGCTTCTGTGCGATTTCCCGCTCTATTTGACTTGTTGCTTCGCCCATTGCACGTCCTCCTCTAGCGTTCGAATTGTTTTTTCGGGCGTTAAATTTATCCGCTTCAATTTCGTTCCACCGGCGATGATTAAAATTCCCGCCGAGACCGCGAGTGTACCGCCCACGATCAATGTCGCGAGCCAACCGGCCATGACCAACGACAGCGCGTACACCGCGGAAAGAAGCAAAAAACCCAATCCGTAAAACGCCAGCACCACACCTGCACCCAGCGTGGCGCCTGGCCCTGCGATTTTTTCCGCGCCTTCTTTCAGTTCAGTCTTGGCCAGCCGAAACTCAGCTTGGACCATCTGCGTCAGATTAGAGGCGATATCCTCCAATATTTCCGGCACGGACCGCTGCATTTGTGGTGCTGCCATCAGCAGCCTCCTTCCCGATTCCGAATTCGTTAGTCGCGACGAAGCCCACGCGCCACTAGGAAGCCCAGCACAGCCGCGGCGGCCAATGCTGGCCCCGGATACCGCTTTACGATGTCCTTTAAATCCTCGCCCATGCCTTTCAAGTCCGTCTCGCGGATATAGTCCGCGGCGGCTTGCAGCTTGTCCGCGGCGCCGTGGGCCGCGCCCGAGATTTGGTCAGCGGCCGTATGTGCTACGCCGGAGAGTTGCTCTCCAGTTGAATGCAGCTTCGCCGCCGTCTGGTCCAGGGCGCCCGACGTGTTTTTCCGGGATTCCTCGATATTGTCCGCCGTCTTGCGGCCGAGGTCGGCAATTTTCTCTTTAACTTCGGCAGCTTTTTCTGAGAGCTTCATGCGCGCTGCAGCCGCAACTCCGCCTTCCGGCTGTCCGTACGGCGTCTCGCTAGTGGGATTGTTGTGATCGTCCATCGTGTTCCTCCTTTATGCAATCCGGGTCTTGATTTCCCCGGCGGTGGGCCCTTGAATCCAAGTAAAAGCTTCGCGGCTCGCGAACGGACCCCTCCTTCTTCCAGGTTTCACATTGAGCATTCCGGGGTCCGAGCTGCCGGCGCATCAATCCCCATGGAAAGAAGCACTTTGCCGCCGAGAGAATACCACCGTCTTTCAGAGTTGGTGCCCGCATTCCGGCACTTGCCAGGATGCTGACACGGCCACCCCGGCAACGACTTCAGAAAGGTTAGCAAAACGGTCAAAAGGCATATAATGCCCGCCATGGCTTCTCCAAAACGGGAATCCGAGCCCTTGAATATTCAGCTTCTCGTTGACTCCATCCCTGCGCTGATCCACACCGCCAGGCCCGACGGCTACCTCGATTACTTTAATAAACCTTGGTTGGAATACTTGGGCGTCACGCTGGAACACGTGAGCGGCTGGAATTGGAGAGCTTTCATCCATCCCCAGGACGTCGACGGGATTGTGGCCAGGTGGCGAGCCTGCCTCGCGTCCGGCGAGGTCTTCGAATACGAAACCCGCGTTCGCCGGGCGGATGGGGAATATCGCTGGATGTTCCATCGCAAGGTGCCGCTCCGCGATGAGCGCGGCAACATCGTTAAGTGGTACGGATCGAGCTTGGATATCGAGGACCGCAAGCGAGCGGGAGAAACGATTCGGCAAAGCGAGCAGGAGCTTCGCACGATTATCGAAACTATTCCCGCTTTCATAGGGACCAATCTGCCCGACGGATCCATTGATTTGGTAAGTCAAAGTTTTCTCGATTATCTCGGCCTTTCTAAGGAGCAATGGCTGGACTGGGGTTGGACGACCGCCACCCATCCCGACGAGGTTGCCGGAGCCGTCGAGAAGTTCAAGGCGGCATTGGCGGCCGGGCAGCCTCTCGAGTATGAACAGCGGCTGCGCAAGTCGGACGGGACGTATCGCTGGTTCTGGTGCCGCAACGTTCCGTTGCGTGACGCTACCGGAAAAATCGTCAAGTGGTATGGCGTCCTCACCGACATTGAAGATCGTAAAAGCGCGGAAGACAAAATCCGCGAACATGAAGCAGGGCTTCGTCAGATCCTGGATCTCGCGCCCCAACTTGTCGCTGTATTCGGACCGGATAGCGAACGTCTTTACGCTAACCGCATCCTACTAGATTACCTGGGTGTTACTCTTGAAGAGTGGAGGCGGAAATTTAAGAGCGCGATTCCGAGCTACCACATCCACTTTGTTCATCCCGATGACTGGGAGCGCGTCACCGGCGATTCTGCCCGTGCTGTCTCCATCGGCTCTGCTTTCGAGTTGGAGATGCGACTGCGCAAAGGCGATGGAAGTTACCGCTGGTTTTTGGCACGTTACAACCCATTGCACGACGAAGAGGGACAGATTACGCGTTGGTATGTCACCGGGACGGATATAGAGGATCGCAAGCAGTCCGAAGACAGGCTTCAGCGTGAGAACGTAGCTCTTCGCGAAGAAATCGACAAAGCTTCGATGTTCGAGGAAATTGTCGGTACCTCTCCCGCTTTGCAAGCCGTACTCTCCCGCACCTCCAAAGTTGCGCCCAGTGATTCGACCGTCCTCATAACCGGTGAAACGGGGACAGGCAAGGAGCTTGTTGCACGCGCCATCCACAGGCGATCAAACCGCGCCTCACGCGCATTCGTGAGTGTGAACTGTTCCGGGACACCTCGTGAACTGATCGCCTCGGAGCTATTTGGCCATGAGAAAGGGGCCTTCACGGGCGCGACTCAACAGCGTTTAGGCAGGTTTGAATTAGCAAGCGGCGGCACGATCTTCCTCGACGAAGTTGGAGAACTTCCAGCCGAGACTCAGGTAGCCCTGCTGCGTGTTTTACAGGAGCATGAGTTTGAGCGAGTCGGCGGCACTCGCAGAATCCGTGCCGACGTTCGGGTGATCGCAGCCACGAACCGTGACTTGCAGGCCGCTATCAGCGCTGGCTCTTTCCGCAGTGATCTGTTTTACCGCCTGAATGTCTTTCCCATCGAAATTCCTCCTCTTCGAGGACGAGGAGAGGACATTCCCCTCCTGGTTAAATACTTCATCCATCGCTACGCGCGAAAAGCGGGAAAGAAGATAACCGACATCAGCAAGAAGACGTTCGAACTGCTTCAGTCCTACCCTTGGCCCGGAAACATACGCGAATTACAGAACGTCATTGAGCGTTCCGTAATCCTTTGCGACACGCAGATTTTCTCGATCGATGAAAGCTGGCTCCCACAACAGCCGACACTGGCAGAATCGAAAGGCCAAGTTGAACTCCCTCTGAAACTCGAGGCTCAAGAAAAAACCATGATTGAGGCAGCCCTGAAAGAAAGTCGCGGGCGGGTGTTCGGACCTACGGGGGCCGCGGCTAGATTGGGCGTCCCGCGATCCACGCTTGAATCCAAAATTCGGTCGCTCAAGATTGACAAGAATCGTTTCAGGGGCCATCCGGCAGGTTGAGTGCCGCGTCCGCCCCCAACGAATCATCCTTTAGAAGATCCATCTGCTGCAGTGAGAGAGGCTGCCTAACTCTTCAAGAACGCGGCATATCGCGGGTCGCTGTGCGGAATCTCCAGCCAGGGATCCGCTTTCATCTCCGTCAAACGTCATCACGCTTGTGCAATTCAATTTCGCAGCTTGGAGTACTCGGCTTTGGCTTGCTGGTAGATGGGAATGTCGGGATCGGCGTTCTTCCACAAATCCAGGAAAGTCTCATAGGACTTCCGTGCAGCGGTTTCATCGCCCATCGTCTTCTGCGCGCGCCCAAGCTGGAGCCAGGCTAACGGTCCCGTCACATGTCGCACGCTAAAACCGGGATTGTCGATCAGCTCTTGGAACTGAGCCGCGGCCGACCGGCCATCGCCGAGCTCAAGATACGCGAGTCCGCGGATGTAGGCGGGGTATAAATAGTCGAATCCCGTAAACGCCAAATCGTACTTGACAGTGCCACGGAGCAGATCGATGGCTTTCGCCGGATCGTGTTGCCGCAGCTTGATCGCGGCCCGGATGCTGGGAACGAAGTAATGCTGTACCAGCGTGTCCTCAGGCCTTTCCGCGCTGACTTGGTCTGCGAGTCTATCGGCTTCCGCTCCTCGTCCTGTTCGCGCGAGAGCAAGCGCCAGGGCGATCTTGCCATTGCGATCGAGCGGGCTCCCAGCCGCCTCGTTTTCATAGCGTTGAGCTTGCGCGTCCTTTCCGACTTCGGCATCCTCCAAAGCCGAGGGGATCACCAATGAGTCAGCATTGCTGGCCTTCGGGGCTCGCCCCGAAGCTTGCAGTCGCAGACGCTCGGCGGAGTGAAAACGACCCTTCTGAATCTCGATCACGGAATGCTCAGACAGGAAGTCTTCTCGATAGCTGCCTCGCTCCTCCTCCTTGAGTATCCTTTCGACATCGTCCCGGTCGCCTGCAGCGAACGCCACAATTAGTCTCTCCCGTCGGATTAGTAAATTATCGAATTTAAGGGCGTCTGCTTTGGCGAGCCATGATTTTGCCTCATTGAATCTGCTTGCGAACCTGATGGACTGTATCGCGCTGCCGAAATAATACGAACTCGGCCGCAACCGTGCGACCTCAGCAGCTACGTCAGCGCCCCGGCCGGGCTGGCCGAGATGCACAAATGCTTCCCTCAGGCTGACATGAGCGAACACATCCCGAGGAAATATCTCCAATAAACGAAGCACGGATGAATATTCCTTCTCCCAGTCGCCGATTACATTGCTGTAATAAGTGATTTCGAAGTGCAACCGGTCCTTTTCGGTCAGCCGCTCCCGGAGTTGGTACGCACGCGTGTACGAAGCCTCCGACAACTCAGTATTACCGAGAAAAAGGTAGGCCGCGCCCATGCGCGCATACGCTACGGCAAAGTTTGGATCCAGTTCGACAGCTCGCTGATAGAGTTTCAGCCCTCCCTCAGCGTCGCCGGCGAGGGAGAGCTTGAGCCCTTGTGTGGCGGCTTGCAAAGCCTCGAGCGAAGCGCTGAGCGCCTCTTCCAACGGCTGATTGAACCGCGCCAGCGAATCTGCAGGCTCTCCCAGCTTCGCGCGAAGGCGTGCGGCTATCACTCCCCATTGGTTTACGACCTCATTCCGCTTGCCGATTTCCGTCTGCTCATTGGCCAAGGTTGCTCCCGACTTGCAGTCGAGCGCCCGCATCTGCAAATGGTAGCCATTGCCGGCATCGCCGATCGATTGGGAGATCACTAGCTTGCTATTGGTCTTGCCGCAGACCTGGCGGGCGACCTCGGGCGTCAACTTTGTCGTCGGCGGGAGGTTGAGTTGCGCCAGCGCCCCGAGAACTTTGTCGTCGCCCAGAACATTCAGATAGGGCGTCTGCCCCATTTCGTACCGCGAAGCTATGTCCAATGCGTCGTCGAACACCGGGTCGCTGGTTTCGTTTTTGACCTCGGCGAGGACAATGGTGTCCGTGGCGGAGAGCGTCACTCGGCGGCGGTAACTCCAGTAAAACCAGAAGGCCGCAGCGATAACAGCCAGCAGCGCGGCCGCCACGAACCATTTACGCCAGCGGAGACGAGGTCGCGGTGATTTCGTAATGTTCTCTTTGGTTGGAAACTCCGCGGTTCGCGCATCGGTCTTTAAGGTTTCGGCCACGGGAGCCTGCGCCTTGGGCTGGTTCGCGATATCTGTTGCCTCCGCGACAGTGACACGCGCGGTGAACTGGTATCCCTTTCGAGCAATGGTGACGATCAACCGGCTGTCTTCTGAGTTGTCCCCCAGCGCCTTGCGTAAATGGGAGATGTATTGCGTCAGATTCCCCTCTTCCACGAATGTGTCCCCCCACACGGCTTGCAGCAATTCCTCCTTGGTAACCAAGCGGTTGGGGTTTTGCACCAGGAAGAATAAAACGTCGAAAGCCTTAGGGGTCAGAGAAACAGGCGATTCCCCGCGAGATAGCGTGCGCCTGCCTGTATCCAGAACAAACTGCCCGAAATAGTACAAGTTGCTCATAGAAATCTGGTTAGCTTATAGCGCGATTCATAATTTTTCATCTTTTTTCAGAGGTTTCTGCAGGACTCTCAAAGCGTTTCCTTGAGAGTATGCCCCTGGGAAGCTTAGTTTTTCTAATGGCAAACGCTATCGGCCACGGGTGAAAGGCGGAATTAATGCCGGTTGGCTCTATCAAGTGGGTCCGTTTAGCTAAGCGAAAGCGGCAATTCGGAAGTGGCAAAGGGAGCTCCGGCATTTGTTGTTCAGAATTTCGGCAATTGACGAAAAATCGACAATGAAATCACCCGTAAGCCACTCTATATCAGTAGTTTGCGATTGGAGAGCCACCTGCTGACCAAGTCTTCGTCTCTCAGAAGGGCGTCGGATGCTACGAATCCAAAGGAAAGCAAACACAAAAGTCATTTTTGTTCTGAGCGGTCGAATCGAGGCAGAGGACATTGACGAGCTGCAAAGGCTCTTCGAACTGGAAGACACCAGCCGCAAGATCGCCTTGGATTTGAGAGACGTCACTCTCGTCGACCGCGCTGGGGTCAACTTTCTCGCCGTTTGCGAACGGAATAGTATCCAGCTTGAAAATTGCCCGGCATACATCCGTGAATGGATTGGGCGAGAAAATGGAAAGAAAAGACGCCATAAGCAAGTGAACGATTCGGATGGGCAAAATTCATCGAAAGGAGCAAGGCAATGAGTTCCAATAGTCTCGCGCATCCGTTGCACTACGAGGGTTGGCGGCCGAGGATCGACCCGGAGATCATTCTTGACCTCGATCAAATCGATGAGCCAGTGAAGTCGGAGCCTAGTTTCGAAGGGATCATTGGAAAAAGCTCTGTTCTTCGGCACGTGCTTCAGATGATCGAAACCGTGGCCAGCGGGGATTCGACAGTGCTCTTGCTCGGCGAAACCGGCACCGGCAAAGAACTTATCGCGCGCGCCATCCACAGTCACAGTCCTCGCAGGGCTCGGCCATTCGTCAAGCTCAACTGTGCTGCCATTCCGACCGGGCTGCTCGAAAGCGAACTCTTTGGGCATGAAAGGGGATCGTTCACCGGCGCAATCGCTCAAAAGATCGGCCGGCTTGAGGTGGCCCATCAAGGCTCGCTCTTCCTGGATGAAATCGGCGATATCCCGCTCGAGCTGCAGCCCAAGCTCCTCCGACTCTTGCAGGAGCGGGAGTTTGAGCGCCTGGGAAGCACGCGCACGCAGAAGGTCGACGTACGCATCGTGGCCGCGACTCATTGCGACCTGGAAGGAATGATTCTAGAGAAGCAGTTTCGCAGCGACCTCTACTATCGACTGAATGTGTTTCCTATCCACGTTCCTCCCTTGCGGGAACGCCCGCAGGATATTCCTCTCTTGGTGCAGCATTTTGTACAGCAAGCCACGCGACGAATGCGCAAGACGATTGACACCATTCCGTCGGAAACAGTGGAGGCTCTGATCCGGTATCGGTGGCCTGGAAATATCCGGGAACTTGAAAACGTGATAGAACGCGCCGTGATTCTAAGTCCCGGCCCTGTGCTGCGGCTTTCGCCCCGGGACTTGAAATCCAGGGTCACGCCCGGTCAAAATACCGACCGCCATCAAACTCTGGAAGAGGTCGAGCGCAACCATATCCTAAAGGTCCTGAAAGAAACCAGGTGGGTTCTCTCCGGCCCCGGCGGTGCCGCAGCCTGCTTGGGATTGAACCGCTCGACCTTGTACTTCCGGATGAAGAAGCTCGGAATCGCCCGAAGCGTTGAATTCGTGCTCTGACCTGCAAAGAATCGTGGTGATGGCACGAAACTGAGAATTCAATTTGCGGCCACGCTCCTCTTCATTGTGCTTGGAGAATCGTAGTTCCCTTGCGTCGCAGACATCACCTCGGAACGAAGACTTACATCAGGTGGTGTTGCATCGACCTATTGAATGCACCCGACGAACCGTCTCGACCGAGTCGGCGTTGAAGCACTTCTCTTCTTCTCACTGGTTCAGGGGCTGTGCGGCATGCGCCTCGCGCGCCCAGTCGAACGCTCTTTCCTGCTATGCGAAGGTCCACGCTTTCTGCTAATCTTGCGGCAGTTACAAAGTCCCACAACTAACTGATTACACAGCAATTGCAGAGTTCGGTCGGCGTCAATTTCAGGACCCCGATGGTAGAGCCGGCCGGCATCCGGAAGGAGGTCCATGGTGAGGAGACTAACCTACGCCGAGCGGCCCCTGCGAAAAGTCGGTATCGCGCTGGCATTCTTTTTTGTCGCGACCATCTGCGTGGCGGTCCTGCCCGCGACGCCGGCGACGGACGACATGGAGCGGCGAGTTGACGCTATTCTCAGCCGGATGACGCTCGAAGAGAAGATCGATATCATCGGCGGCGTGGATGATTTTTTTATTCGCGCCTACCCCCGGCTCGGCTGGCCTCGATTGAAGATGGCGGACGGCCCACTGGGAGTTCGGCACTACGGACCTTCGACGGCGATGGCCGGCGGAATTTCCCTGGCTGCTACTTGGGATCGCGCACTCGCCGAGCGAGTGGGAACTGAAATAGGCAGAGACGCTCGCGCGAAAGGCGTGCACTTCATGCTTGGCCCGGCCCTCAACATCTATCGCGCGCCTATGAATGGCCGCAACTTCGAATACCTGGGCGAGGATCCCTATCTGGCCGGGCAGATTGCCTCCGGATACGTGCAGGGAATGCAGAGCCAGGGAGTCAGCGCCACGGTCAAGCATTACATGGGGAATTATTCCGAGTTCGATCGCCACAACACGGACTCTGTTATTGACGAGCGCACCGTGCGGGAAATCTACCTGCCGGCGTTCGAGGCCGCGGTGAAACAAGGCCGTGTGGGAGCGGTAATGGATTCCTACAACCTGACGAACGGCGTGCATATGACGCAGAACGCACACCTGAATATAGATATCCTGAAAAACGAGTGGGGCTTCAACGGCGTGCTTATGTCCGATTGGACCGCGACGTACGACACCGTGGCGGTTGCGAACGGAGGCCTGGACCTGGAGATGCCCTCTGCAATATTCCTGAGCCGCGAGAAACTCCTTCCGGCCATTCAACAGGGCCTGGTTTCCGTAGCGACGCTTGATGACAAAGTGCGCCGCATCCTTCGCACCGCAATTCAGTTTGGGTGGCTCGACCACAACCAGACGGATCTGGCGATTTCACGTTACAACCGTGAAGGCGACCAGGTCGCGCTCGAGTCCGCACGGGAAGGCGCCGTGTTGCTGAAGAACGACAACAATTTGTTACCGCTGCGGAAGGACCGCGTCCGATCCGTGCTGGTAGTCGGCCCGAACGCGTATCCGCCGGTTCCGGTGGGCGGAGGCAGCGCCCGAGTGCTGCCGTTTCAGTCCGTTAGCTTCCTGCAAGGTATCAGCGATTACCTGGGAAATGCGGCAACGGTTTATTACAGCCAGGGGCTGCCGACCTGGAGCGAAATGGCCGAGACCACAATTTTCTCAACGGCAAAGCAGGGGGGAACACCGGGCCTTTACGCGGAACATTTTGCGAATCCCGACCTGCAGGGAGAGCCTTTCCTCGCGCGCACTGAAGCGCACGTTGATTTGGGCCCGGCGACCAAGGCGGTCCTTCCGGATCAGGCACTCTCCTCTCGATGGACTGGTTATTACACGCCCGGGGCTGCGGGCAAATACGATGTCTTCGTTTCCTCCACAGGAGAAGACGGCGGGTATTACCGCCTGTACGTGGACGACAAACTGGTGCTGGACGATTGGAATGATTCGAGGGAAATGCTGGGAGTGGTGACGCTGTCTTTTGACCTCACTCCTCACAAGGTAGTTCTGGAGCATCACGGACGATCAGATTGGCTGGGCGCGTTTATTCGGTTGGGAATTGTGCAGGAGGGCAGTTACGTCCTTCCCGACGCGAAGGCGTTGGCGGCGAAAGCGGATGTAGTCGTCGTCGCCGTGGGTTTTAATCCTGAGTCCGAGAGTGAAGGAGCCGATCGCACATTTGGTCTGCCGCCGGGACAGGATGAATTAATCCGGGAGATGGCCGCCGCCAACAAGAACACGATCGTACTGGTTACTTCGGGAGGCAGCGTGGACATGCGCGGGTGGATCGACCGTGTTCCGGTGCTTTTGCAGGCATGGTACCCGGGACAGGAAGGCGGAAGGGCTGCCGCAGAAATTCTGTTTGGCGATGTGAATCCGTCAGGCCGCTTGCCGGTAACCTTTGAACGCCGTTGGGAAGATAATCCGGTGCACGAAAGCTACTACCCACCATCCGGCAGTAATCGCGTGATCTACAAGGAAGGAGTATTTGTCGGATATCGCGGCTACGAACATAGCGGCATCAAACCGCTGTTCCCTTTTGGCTGCGGCCTTTCCTACACCACGTTTCGCTACGGCAATCTGGACATCAGGCCGGCAGACGGCACAACGAACGGCGCGGGGATCGCCGCACCGGAGTACCAAATTTCGTTCGAGGTGACGAATACCGGTGCGCGCGAAGGCGCCGACATCGCTCAAGTCTACGTGGCAGACCCCAGTTCGAAAATTCCCAGGCCGGCAAAGGAGTTGAAGGGATTCGTAAGGATCGATCTAAAACCAGGCGAGACGAAAACGTCGACGGTTACCCTAGATAGCCGCGCTTTTTCCTACTACGATGCGGAAGCGAAACAATGGCGCGCGGACCCGGGCGAATTTCACATTCTGGTGGGGCGTTCGAGCCAAGACATCGAACTTCGGGGCAGCCTAACATTGCCGCCTGCAAAATGAAGCACGGGGCGTGAAGTTCCGGCAGGTCCCCGAAGCAGAGCGCTACTTACCCTCACCCACGTGAATCATTTGAGACGAGAGATTCCAACCGCGAATCGCTATTTCAGGCGGTCCCTTTGCAGCAGAAGCGGGGTACTCGATTTCGATCTCGCGGGCTTCACCCGGCAGCAATGAGACGTAGTTGTCGCTGAAATACGCCGGAAGGATGCGTGAGGCGTCAGCGGCGTTCAACAGGGTGAGTTTATTTTGGAGAGCGACCGCGGCGCTATTATTTTGCAAGCGCACATGAACGCGAATGGTGTCGCCCGCTCGCGCAGAGCCGGCGCTCGCCGACACTTGGGCAGCCGGAAGCCGTCCTAATTCGCGGTACGAGGGACTGGCCGCCGCCAGCCAGTACAGATTTTGCGAAACAAGACGGCCGCTCGCGTCGCGCAACACAAGCTTCACCAGAACGACGTGAGTGGACATCGAGGAGGCAAGATCCAACTTGAAACCGCTGGTGACGGCGTTCGCCCCAGCGTCTTTTTGCTCCTGGTGGTGCAGGAGCAATTTGTTGTCGAGCGAATACACGCTGGCGTCCAGCGACACGCCAGGGAGGGGGGAAGTGGTGGTGTTCACCACGGCCACTTCATAATTGGAGAGATCGAGCTGAACGTGCACGGGTTCGCACGCTATTTTCACGCCGTAGTAGGAAGCCTGAGTGTCGTAATCGTGGCTGAAAATTTGCCACATCGTGCTGGGCCAGGCCGGCTGCGTCATCCATAACATGCGGCCACTGTTCGGAGCCCAGAGATGGGCGTTCATGCCCTCAAAAATAGCGCGGTGATCCACGTAATCGAGCATCTGTGCCTTGCGTTCGAAATCTTCGAGGCTCGCCGGAGCGCCGAATTGATTCTGCATTTCGGCCAGGAACGGCGCAATCACTCCGTTGCCGCTGTAATGCCAGTCGTGATAAGCCCAGACGTCATCCGGCGGCCACTGATCCTCTTTTGGTATGGAACTGCGGAAGGATTCGAGCGTGGACATCGAGGGCGTGCCGGTTTCAACGGAAAAGCCGTGGTTCAGAGCGGTAAAATACAGTTTGGGGTCCATGTATCTATACGGGCCGCTGTTTTGAAGATTGATCTGGTTGGAACTGGGCGAATAGTAGCGCGTGCCGTCGAGCGAATTCACCAGGTTGATGAGCCCCTTGTTTATGATAGGTTGAGGAACGCCCTCATTGCGGCCGCACCAGACGGCGATAGAGGGATGGTTGCGATAGTGCAAGATGGCATCGCGGGCGTTGGCGAGGAATAGGCCCGGATCTTCGGCTTCGATATTGTAGTTCTGCGTCGTCTCCCAAAAATCGTTCCAGATGAGAAGGCCGTACTCGTCGGCCAGATCGTAGAAAACCTCCTCGGTGTTTTGGCCGACCCAATTACGGATGATGTTTATATTGGCGTCATGATGAAGGCGGAAATAAGGCTCCAGGCGCTCGCGGGAAACGCGCTTGAGCAAGTCGTCCATTCCCCAATTGCCTCCCCGGCACGCAATTCTCACGCCGTTGACCTTGATCACGAGGTAAGGAGCGGGTCCTGTGTCGGCGACCTCACGGACCGCCGGAGAGGCCTCCGCTCCCGGCGCTAAAGTTGAAACCCAGGAGTGCCAATCGGCGCGCCAGGCTGGGGGAAAGTCAGGCGGAATTGGATCGGCGGCGGGGATTTCCCGCATGCCCTCATGCGTCACGTCGATGATTCCGTCGCTGCCCTTTTTCCCGCGCGCAGGCGCAACCTCGACGCGACGCAAGCGGCCGGCGCTATCGAGCAGGCTCAGCTCATAAGTGATCTCTCGAATTCCAAACCTTGACGCCTTTGTATCAGACTGATTGTTCCCCTCGTCGAATGTTAGTTTCAAATGATACAGCTCCTGCTTTCCGTAGCCGTTCGGCCACCAGAGCCGCGGATGCTGCACGGCAAGTTGCTTGAACTCCTCAGGCGTGAGCTTCAGCACGGTGAGGCCGGGAGGAAGAGTCACATCTTTGGCCAAGTCGGCCGATTCGAACGATGCCGTCAGCGTTCCATGAACGGGGGAATCGGATGCATTCTCGAGGGGTACGCTGATTACGACATCCGCGTAACTCGTATCGGGGAGCGGCAGCGTCGTGACGACTTGCGGATCTCCGATCTTCACCGAACCCGTCGCTTTCAGCTCGACCTCCTGCCAGATTCCCGTCTCGCGGTCGCGGATCGCGGGAATCCAATCCCAACCCTCGGAAGCAACAAACGTCGGCCCATCCAGACACATGATCCCGCCATTTTCGCCGGGTCCGCCTTTGATGGATTGCTCTTGTGGAATGCCGGGATGCGGCGGCGGAAAAACTTCAACGGCCAGAACGTTTTCGCCGTTTTTCTCCGTCTTCCAGATTCCGGTGACATCGAAGACGCCGCGAATGAACGCGCCGGTGATGGTTCCGAGGCGACGCCCGTTGAGCCAGGCGACGGCTCTGTAATTGATTCCTTGAAAGGTAAGTGTGAGGTGGCCGCCGTGAATCGTTTCCGGCGATTGGATCTCGGTCCGATACCAATACTCTTGCTTGTTCAAACTTTCCGGAATGGCTAGATTGTTGAGCCCGTACTCCGGGTCCGGGTAAACGCCGCGTTCGATGAGCGTGGTGAGAACAGTCCCCGGCACGACGGCAGGCAGCCAGCTGGAAGCGTCAAAGTCGGCCTGCGCGATCGTCGACCCGTCCACTTTGATGGCGGGCCCTGCGCTCAGGCGCCAACCGCCGGCGATGGTCCACATATTCGCGCCAGTGGGCTGCAAGGCCGGCTGAGAGGGTGGGACAGGATGCGCGACAGGTGCGGAGAACGGAGCTCTGCTTGTCGGCATGGTAGATGGCTCTTGAGGAGCGCGGTAGCCCGCCTGGCCGTGGGTCTGCACCGGCCAGCTCTTCGATCCATCCTCGAACGCGACCATCGAGAAATCGCTAGGGTGCTCGTAGAGCTGCTTTATTGCGCCATCGTTAAGCGCCTGGCGCACGAGCACGAGCGAGGCTATGGCGCCGCCAAAGTGTTGGCCGTCGGTCCAGGGAAGCGCGGGCGGCGCCATTTGAATCACGGGGCCGACGCTGCCCAGAACGAGCGCGCCCGTTGCCGCTTGTGCGTCGTCGAGGTACAGACGGAACTCCTTGCCATCAAACGTGGCGGCCAGGAGATGCCATTCGCCGGGCACCAGCGTGACTGGTGCTCGCAGGCTGTTCTCATTTCCCATCCACAGGAAGAGCGAGTGCGCGTCGGCGCCGAGATAGCGCGGGTATTCCTCATCCGTCTCTCCGATTCCGGCCACGAGCGTGGGCCCTTGCAGCGGCTCTTCCAGGCGAACCCAACAATACAAAGACCACGCGGAATCAGCGAGCAGCACGGTGTCGTGCTCGCCGAGCGGCGCCTTCAGGCCATCGCCCCCGATAAGAAACTTGGCATTGTAGGGTCCGTATTGGGGAGGATCGTTCGTGATGGGGCCTTGCGCCGCAAGCACACCCGAGAAGAGACCAATCGCAAGCAATCCAAGAATTGCTCGCCACCGGGGTCGAAGGAAAAGAACGATTCGATTCATGGGACTCCTCAGAGCCGGCCGGCGGCCGGCCGACTTGCGTTATTTCGACGGGAGCGTTCCACGGGATCATTCCATACGCGCAACGGCCGCGCGGCCATGATCCTAGTTAGCACCAACTGCCGCTGAGATGAAGCGAATACATGCGCGAGGGCACAGAATTAAAAGGGACCAGGACGGCCGCCTCTTCTGCCAAGGAGCACTGAGTGGCGACGACGTCCCGGTCCCGGGGGGGATACAACTCCAAGATGCTCAGTTTCGCTCGCCTCCGAGATCCGTGGGGCAGCCATAACCGCGCATCGTTTACTCGCTCCCTCGGCTGCAATAGCGCCTTCCGAGACACCTCGAAAGACTAGCAAGCCAAGTCGAATCCTTGCTGCCCACTAAGCGTCCGCAGGCCCGCCGGCATGCCTGCCCACCCTCGGATTAGAAATTGAACTTCAGCGCGAGCTGAATATTCCGAGGGTTGTAGAAAGAACCCATGGAGCTGATTACACCGAAATTGCCGTCGTTCACTCCGGCGTCTGGAGCCCCAAACCCGGGGTGGTTGAACGCGTTGAACATCTCCACGCGAAACTGCAAATTGAACCGTCGGTCGCTGCCGAAGTAGTTGTTTTTGAAGAAGGAAAGATCGCAATCCGATACGCCGGGGTTGCGAACGTCGGCGATCGTTCGCGGAGCGTTTCCAATCGTAAATATGGCCGGCTGCGAGTACACCGAGGTGTTGAACCATTCGTTGCGCGACTGATTACCCAGCTTGGGGTCCTGGCCAGTCCAATCGGGCCTCTGGGCGAACGTGAAAATATTGGTTTCGTCGGTAGCGGCGCCCAAGACCACCGGCGTTCCGGTGGTCCACGTGATAATGCCGACGGCTTGCCATCCGCCGACGATGTGATCGACCACACTTCCTGCATTGCCGAGAAAGGCCTTGCCGCTACCGACCGGAAGCTCGTAGATGTAGCTTATAACCAACATTTGGGAAACGTCCTGAGCCGAGACGGACCATTCGTTTTGCGGCGCATAGGCGTTTGCAAAGGTTTGGCTCGCGGGCCCCAGATAGTTGACCGCCGAAGCGGAATTGTCGAACATTTTCCCGTTGGTGTAGGACAGAAGCAAGGAGAGTCCGTGTGAGAAGTGTTTGTCGATCTTCAGGGTGAAGGCGTTGTATCGGGACGCGGCTTGGGGTTTGCGGAAGCTCTGAACCCCGTTGTATTGCGGATAGGGCCGCAGAAGGTAATTGGCCTGGATCGTTGGCTGGCTCAGCGGATTTCCAGGAACGTTAATCAGGCCGAAGAAAGGATTGGTGACCTGAGTCAGGAGGGCGTTCCCGAGCGCCAAATCGGATGTCGGGAGCTGGTCATAGTTTCTTCCTGGATCGCCATCAATCAGGAATAGCCCGTGATTCCCCAAATAACCCGCTTCGATCGTGGTCTGGGCAGGCAGCGCATACTGGACGTTAAGGTTCCACTGCTCTGCGTATGGGTTGCGGTAAGAACCGAAGTAGGAATCGCTAATCCCGGTACCCAGGTCAGTTCCGGGCCCTCCGGCCCGGCCCTGAGGCAGGTTAAATCCCGTGGGGGCCGGATTATCAAACGTCGAAGCGCTCGGAGCCGTTTGCTGATTGTCGAAAGACGAAGTGAACTGGGTTTGACTGGAGAAGCCCTCGATACCCGGGCTTCCCGAAGTCCCGGCGGCTTGAAGAGCCGAAGGTGCGTACACAATCCCGAAGCCGCCTCGCACCGCAACTTTCTGGAAGGGACTGTAGGCAAATCCAACGCGCGGTGCAAAGTCATGCCATTGAGTGGGGCCCTGGCGCCGACCCCAGGGATCCTGGGGTGTGCCAGCAAAGAGCATTTGCCCCATCAGATCGGAGCAGGCCGGGCAACTCACGCCGGCCGGGACCACTACCTCGCCTTGCAGAGGCGACGGCAATTTCGGATCCCAAACGGACAAGCTGTTGAATCGATCTGTGCGCGGGATTTCAACGTCCCAGCGCAAGCCAAGGTTCAACGTCAGGTTCTTTTTTATTCTCCAATCATCCTGACCAAACAACGCGACGTAAGCGCTTGCATCGGTAGCGGTGGGATCATGAGTCATATCGCCGCTGTCCTGCAAACCGAGGAACATGGAGGCGAATGAGTTGCCGGTCGCACAGGTGGCATTACCGCACGGCTCGGCGTTGCCGGCCACTTGCTGAGTCCAGCTTTGATCCACGTTGAAGTAACCAGAGGGGCGGCCGTATTGCGCAAAATTCTCGTAGATCTTCCGGAACTCAATTCCGACCTTTACCGTATGAGCGCCGGCAATCTTCACCAGGCTGCCGGTCAGGTCGTGCGCGAGGGGATTTTCGTAGTAGGAGTTGTATCCGTTGGGGCCGATGCCTGAATATCCCTGTCCCACATCAAACCTGGGAAAGACCAGGCCATCGACGGCCGCCGTCGAGACGTAGGAAGCGGGAAATCCCAGGCTGCCGAGATCGAAGGGTTCGCCGAAGGTGAGCCGCGAATAAGCCTGGCGGCTGACGCCGTAGCGTATCTCGCCCAGCAATGTCGGGCTGATATTGAAAGTGTTGTTGAACGCTCCGCTCCATTCGGTGATGTGGGCGGGACCGCCATATCCCTGCGAGGCAGCGCTGTTGTAGTCGCTTAACGAATCGCTGTTCTCGACCCAGTGTGAGAAGCGGAAAAAGGAATGCCATTTGGGCCCGAAATCATGGTCCAGGCGCGCGTCGTAGTGGTAATAGTCGTCTTTGCTGGCGCCCGAGATGAAGTAATTGTTGAAGCAACCCGAAGGAGTGGCCGCACTGCAAACAGCGCTGGCGACGTTGGGGCCGGGGTAATACCCGAGCACGTTCATTGCAACCGTGCTTCTGCGACCCAGGGGAATCATGTTCCCGGGAAAAGCTTGCCGGACATACTGGCCACCCACCAGCGCGACCGTGTTGGGGTCGTAGATACAGCCGGGTATGGGCGTCACATTGCAATTCGTCCCGGCGGGGATCAGGTCTGAAAAATCCCCCTTGAGCCATTGCGCCTGGGGGACGGAGTCCGTTTCCGATGAACCGTTGTTCTCCTGAGAATTTTCGTAGGCGAAGAAAAAGAATGTGCGCTTGTTTTTATCAAAGAAGGAATCCGGAACAGGACCACCGAACGTGCCGCCACTTTGATATCGATACAGATTGGGCTTCGGTTGCGGGCCGCCGAAGGAATAGGTCGGTGCGTCGAGAGCCGCGTTTCTCACAAATTCGAACACGCCGCCGTGATAAGTATCTCCACCGGACTTGGTCACCAGGCTGATTGTGCCGCCCGAGAACCTGCCATATTCGGCGGGCAAAACGCTGGTCTGCACGCTGAATTCTTGAACGGAGTCCACGATTGGCTGGTAAGCCGTTTCGTTGTTTCCGACGTTATTTTCCGGGAGGATGTTCGATATGCCATCGATCATCAGCTCATTGTTCGCGTTTCGGGAACCCGCAATATGCGGTGTGGAGGCCCCTCCAATGTTGCTCACACCCGGCACCAGGGTTTCCAAGCTGAAAGGATTGCGGCCGTTGAGGGGCAGGTCAAGGATCGACCTGGTCCGGATCACGGTGTTTACACTGGATGAATCGGTTTCAATGGTTCCGGTGGTGGCTACGACTTCAATGGTCTGGCTTGCCTGACCAACGGTAAGGGAAAGGGCCAGCGGCAGGATCTCCGAGACTTCCACCACCACGTTTTCGCGCTTCTCCTGGCGGAAGCCTTTCGCGTCGGCGGTGACGGTGTAAGTACCGGGCAGAACGAAGAGCATTTCAAAGCGGCCGGCGGAATCCGAGACCACCTGCTTCGAAATTCCGGTGGCATTGTTCGTGACGATAACCGTGGCGCCGACGACGGCACCCCCCTGCTGGTCAGTGACCGTACCTTGAATCGTCCCCGTAGGCGTCTGCGCGTGAGTCAAACCCGGCCCCAGCAGCAAGGCCAAAAGTAGCGTTAGTTTTCGCACAATCCCCTCCATTCTTCCACCAGACTCGCCCGCGGATCGGCCCCAACAGATCTTCCCGGTTACACCTCATCCAGCTACACGTTTGTGGTTGTTTCTCTTATCCAATAGAGAAATGGTATCGTTCCCATACATCTTGATTGAACTTATAAACATTTTGAATATTACTGTCAACAAAAAATTCACACTCATTTGCAGTTTTCCGATGGCGGGTGCTTGAACGGACCGAAGGTGGCGCCCCTCCCCCGGCTCGGGATTTGACGGTTTCTTTGGAAGACAGTACTGCCGCTTTCGACGAATTGCGCTATCATCACGCACTTCGGTCCCGGGGAATTACAGGAAACGGAAGTTACGTTTTTTCGGCGTTTGAGGAGCCATGGCCAGGAAGTCAACTAGCTTGCCGACGATTGAAGACGTCGCCAGGGAGTGCGGCGTGGGCAAGATGACCGTATCTCGCGTGGTCAACGGCGGGGCCTTGGTGAGTCCCGCGACCGCGGCGCGCGTTCGTGCGGCCATCCGAAAACTTGGTTACGAACCCAACGAGGCCGCTCGTATTCTGAAGGGACACTCTTCCCAAACGATCGGGCTGATCATTCCCGACCTTGCCGACACATTCTTCTCGATATGCGCCCATGCAGTGCAGCAATTTGCGGCCAAGCATCGTTACCTGACTCTGCTTTTGGCCTCCGAACGTGACGGAGACAGCGAGGCAAGAGAGCTGGCCATGATGAACTCGCGGAATATCGCCGGGATTCTTCTGGTTCCCTCCAGTCCCGATAGCATTGGGCAGCTGAAGGCTGCGCGCGCGCGAGGCCTTCCTGTCGTCATGATTGACCGTACCTTCCCGGGGTTGGATGCGGGCGAGGTCATGGTCGAGAATGAGGAGGGAGCCAAGAAAGCGGTCAAGCATTTGCTGGACCACGGGCACGCCAGAATCGTTTGCGTGGGATACGACAGCCAGTTCAATTCCATTCATCAACGCATCGACGGATATGAAAAGACCATGGCGGAGGCGGGGCTGCGCCCGGAACTCATCATCGAGGATGGAGTTGCGGCGCTGGTCCCCAGACTCTTGAAGCAACTGCGTTCCGCCAAGCCCCCGACTGCCATTTTTTCCCTGAATAACGTTACCACCCTAAACGTTTTGCAAGCCCTGCAGCGGGAGAACATCCGCGTGCCCGAGAAGGTTGCCATCATCGGATTTGACGACTTCGAAATGGCGGATTTGCTGAGCGTTCCGCTGACCGCGGTTCGCCAGCCGGCCGCCGAGCTCGGCCGAAGCGGGGCGCGCCTGCTGCTGGATTGGATTCGCTCGCGCAGCCCTGATTTACGCGCGCTCAACCACCGGATCCTGCTCCCCACCGAACTTGTCATCCGCCGCTCCTGCGGCTGCGAAGTCATCCGTAGATCGCGAGTTTGACGCCAGGTTCACTGCTTTCCGCCCGCGTTATTAACCGGAGGGATTCAATTTTTCGACAAAGAGTTGCGACCTTGTGTCGGTGAGTCGAACCCGTCTATGGTATCGTTATCACCAAGGGGCAAACTTTGGAAGGTGATGGCGCGGCTATTTTAGTCTTTGACGTTGGCGGAAGTCACATCGCTGCCAGTGTATTCGACACGCGTTCGGCAGAGGTCGGTGCGATTCGCGAACTCCCGGTGTCGCCTGACGGCGAGTCGGAAAAATTCTTCAAGGCATTCGAATCCCTGGCCAGCGCTATTCGTCCGGCGTTGGCCTCACCCGCGGGAATTGCGGTCGCAGTTCCCAGCCCGTTTGACTTCGAACGCGGCGTCAGCCTGATGCAACACAAATTCCAATCTTTGTACCGAATGGATTTGCGCGGCGAACTCTCCCGGCGCCTGTCCTGCCCGCCCGGCAAAATTCATTTCCTGAATGACGCGGCGGCGTCTCTACTGGGCGAGATCCAGAAGGGAGCCGCGGTTGGTGTGAATCGTGCTGTCGGCATTATGCTCGGTACTGGCGTGGGCTCTGCCTTCGCGCTGGGTGGTAAGATTGTCGCCGAAGGCCAAGGTGTTCCCCCTGGCGGCGAAATCTGGAACCAGGCTTATGGCAGCGGCATCGTCGAAGATTTCGTCTCAACCATGGCGATCCGGCGAATCTTCGAACAACTGACCGGCAGGAAAGCGGAGGTTCGAGAGATTGCTTCCTCAGCCGCTCAGCAAGCGCAGGCACGGCAAACCTTTGAGAATTTTGGACGGGAACTCGGCAAGGTTTTGCGCCACACTTGCCTTCCCTTTGCGCCCGAGCGCATCGTCCTGGGCGGAGGCATCGCGCGGTCTGCCGCGCTCTTCTTTCCCGCGGCCGAGGAAGCATTGGCTGACGATCGCGTGCAGCTGCGTGTTTCGGAATTGTTCGAGCGTGCCCCACTGATTGGTGCGGGGGCCAGTTGGATGAAATCGTTCGGCGCGATCCACCAATAGGATGACCAGGACCGCGCTCCGGAGCAGGGTTGAGCGTACGGCTCCTCTTTGAGTTCCTCTCGAAAGCGCGCGCGCGCTGTCTGGCTTGGCGAACACTTCCCGTCTTCTTGATTTTCTTCTGTGCTTCAGCCTCGGCCCCCGCGCAACAGGAAAACAAAAAGTGCGAGGCGCCCCCGGCCCTCAAACAACAGTTGATCTCGCACCCTTCGGCCAGTGCCTACGACGCCTTGGGGGCGTACTTTGGGCAGCAAAACGATTTCTCTTGCGCAATCCCCGCCTTTCAGTCTTCCCTTAAAATCGATCCAAACTCCTGGAAGACTCGCTACTACCTCGGTCTTGTGCTCCTCACCGCGGGCGATGCCGAGCATGCCGCCGGCGAACTTCGAATTTCGCTGCGGCTCAATCCCGATCAGCCGGAAGCGCGTCTGACTTTGGGAGCCGCGCTAAGCCAACTCAACCAGACCGATGCAGCCATCGAGCAATTCAAGGAAGTCCTCAAAGCGGAGCCTGAATCCGTTACGGCCCTGGATTGGCTGTCGAAGGCCCTCCTGTCGCAAAAAAGATACGCAGTGGCGATCGCTCTGCTAGAGAGCGCGCCCACGGACGAGGTGCTGCGCATGGAGCTTGTGATTGCCTATTCAGAGAGTGGAAACAGCGGACGCGCGCTGGAACTTCTCGCACAGATGGGCCGGGATTATCCGTCGTCGCCGACAGTGCACTCCGCGAGAGGGATGGCTTATACCCGACTGCATCGTTACGAGGATGCCGCTTCGGAATTCAAAGAGGCGCTAAAGCTGGATCCGCAGGACGATACTGCGCGCGTTTCCTATGTGAAGGTATTGATCGTGCTGGCCCAATTCCAGACCGCCGCACCGCTGGCAGAAGACTATCTCCGCCGCCATCCGGGTGATTTCGAAGCTCGCTACCTCGCCGGGGTCATCGATCGCGAACTCGGCCATTACTCCCAAGCGAGAGACATGTTGGCCGAAGCGGTCCGCATGAATCCTAATCACTACGACGCGCGCTACAACCTGGGCGTGGCCCTGGCCAAATTGGACCGGCCCGCCGAGGCGCGAGTGCAGTTGGAGAAAGCAGTGCAGCTCGATCCCACTTCAGCCGAAGCTCACTTTCAGCTGGCATCCGTGCTGCGCACGCTCTCGCTTCCTGACGCGGCCAAGGAACAATTCGAACTCTACCAACACGAGACAGCCGAGCGAGCGAGGAAAGATGTGGCAGTGGCGAAAGCCAATCAGGCGAAAGAGTCTTTAGACCAGCGAGATCTCGAGGGGGCCGCGGCCTTGTACCGCGAAGCACTCCAGGAAGATCCTCAGAACTCGCAGGTGCAATATGACCTGGGCATGGTTCTGGATCGAAAAGGCGACTTTCTCGGCGAAGAGAATGTGCTGGAGCGGGCTATCGAGCTTGATCCGGACTTTGCGGCCGCTCGCAATCAACTGGGCTTCCTTTATTTCCAGGCAGGCCATATCGCGGAAGCGGAGAAGGAGTTTAAGACGGCCATCTCGCTCGATCCCCATTACGCCGAAGCGCAGAATAATCTAGGCGTTCTTTACGCCCAGCAGGGGCGTGACGTGGAAGCCGAACCCCTTTTTCGCCAGGCGATCGATAACAATCCCCGGTACGCCCAAGCGTTCGTGAATCTGGCAGCCGATCTGGCGGCCCAGTCGCGTTTTGCAGAAGCCGGAACCGCGGCCGAAACCGCCGTGCGCCTCGAACCCGGCAATGAAGAGGCACGAGAGCTACGCGCGAAAATCCAGGCGCAGCTGGACCCGCAGAGCAACCCGCGGCAATGATTCCTGTCACGCTCCCACTCTGCGCCAAAGAAATAGCGGTATGGATGTGTTGGCCGGCGCAAAATGGCGACACATTCAGGCGGTCCGGGGATGAAGATTTTAGAGAAGAATCTGGTATCGTGACCATGTGACACCCAAAAAGCCGCGCGCTTCCCGCCGCGAACTCGATCGCCGAACGTTTGTCTCTCAATTCCTCGGCGCGTCGGCTGCCGCCTCTCTCCCGTGGTGCGGCGAATTCTTTTTTCTTCCCCCACGCTCTCCACTCGCACACGACCGAGCCCGAGCGCCTTTCTCTCGATTCACGGATGTCGCCGCCGAGGCTGGGCTCATCGCTCCCATGATCTACGGCGGAATTGAACTCGATACCTACATCGTGGAATCGATGGGCGGGGGCTGCGCTTTCTTTGACTACGACAATGACGGCTGGATGGACATCTTCATCATCGGCGGCACTCGGCTAGAAGGCCCGCCTGCGGGCGCGTCGAACCGCCTTTACAAAAATAATCGCGACGGGACTTTCACCGACGTTACCCAAAAAGCCGGATTGCACGATGCCGGGTGGGCCAACGGCGTCTGCGTGGGCGATTACAACAACGATGGCTTTGAGGATTTGTTCTGCACGTATTTTGGGCACAATAAGCTCTATCGCAACAATCAGGATGGCACCTTCACGGACGTGACCAAAAGCGCAGGCTTGCTAGACGAGCCCATACGCTTCGGAACCGGCTGCAGTTTCCTGGATTATAACCGCGATGGCTGGCTCGACTTGTTCGTCTCAAATTACGTTCAGTTCGATCTGGACCACGCTCCCAAGCCCTCGGCCACAAACCCAACTTGCAGCTACGAAGGAGTCGCCGTTTATTGCGGCCCGCGCGGGATGGTTGCCCCATCTCACAGTCTTTACCGCAACAATGGCGACGGCACATTCACCGACGTCAGCAAGCAGGCTGGAATATCCGCGATCAACAGTTCCTATGGCCTCACCGCGGTCTGCGCCGATTTTGATGAGGACGGTTGGCCCGACATTTTCGTGGCCTGTGATTCCACTCCCAGCCTCCTGTTCATGAACAATCACGATGGCTCATTCCGAGAGGAAGGCCTCGTCCGCGGCGTTGCCGTCAGCGCCGAGGGGACCGAATATGCGGGGATGGGTGTGGGCGTAGGGGATTACGATCTCGACGGCCACCTCGACCTCTTCAAAACGCACTTCCAACGCCAACCGAGCGGTCTCTACCACAACGCAGGCAAGGGAGAATTCGAGGACGTAACCATACGGGCGGGAATCAACCTTGAGAACCGATATGTGAGTTGGGGCGCAGGAATCGTCGATTTGGACAACGATGGATTTCCGGATATTTTCCTGGTCACCGGAAATGTTTACCCCGAACTGGAAAAGGTCTTCCCCCAGCTGCCTTACAAGGGTCCCCGCATCGTGTTTAGAAACTTGGGGAATGGCCGTTTTGAAGAATTAATTGACGAAGCAGGACCCGGAGTGTCCGCGCGCCATCCCAGCCGCGGCTGCGCCTTCGGCGATTTCGATAATGACGGCGATCTCGACATTCTTATAATGAATGTCAACGAGCCGCCGTCGCTTCTGCGCAATGACGCACCGGCAAATAATCACTGGCTTAAAATTAAACTCATCGGCGCCAAATCCAACCGCAGCGCCATCGGCGCCCGGGTCCTGGTGCGCTACGGGAAAAAGGTGCAAGCGCAGGCGCAACTCAGCCAATCCAGCTACATTTCCAGCAACGATCCGCGGCTCCATTTCGGATTGGGGGAAGAGACCACCGCCAGCATCGAGGTTCGTTGGCCCAACGGTCTCGAGGAAGCCTTCAAAAACGTGCCGGCCGATCGCCTGATCACAATTCAGGAAGGCGCCGGCAAGTTTTCCGCGAAGGCTTTGCGATGACGCTTCGATCATCACGCGCAGAAATCGTGGTCCGTGTTCAACGCCGGCATCGAGCAACAGCGAACCCGCCTGGTTATTTCCAATTATAAGCGGCCAGTAGGTTTCCATCCTCGCCGACGAGAAGCATCGCCGCGCGCCCGGAATTCAATTTCCCGGTGAACGACCGCCGGCTGACTTGATCCTGGAACGCGACATCGGAAGATCCATCTGATTCTGAAGTGATGACGTACAACGTTGCGTGGGGCAAGCGAGTCGGACAAATCAGGATGCCGGGGTCTTGCACCGGGGTAGTGTAGGTCGGTGGAATTCCGGCCTGTTCCACCGCATATTTATAGACATCACCCACAGCTTGCAGATTGTCATTCAACTCCAGAGGCAGGGCGGAGAAGATAATCCTGCCATGGCCCAGCGTCTTGCTGGCCCACGTAGAATCGTCGCGCATAACAGCGCGGTCGAGGTAGGTGGTCTTATCTCCCGAATAGGTGAGGCGAGTCTTCCCCGCCGGCCACTCGAGAACATTCTCTCGTGCGCTCAGCGGACCAACCTCGTAATCCAATCCGACTTCCCCGGCCCTGCCCGTCGGATGAAAATGGGCGTCGGCATCAAACCTTCCGGAGACGAGGAGTATCGCTCCGGCCTTGACCTTTTCAACCAGAACCTGCCATGAGCGATCCGACAATGCAAAAGGAGCCGGAACGATAATTAGCTTGGGGCTTCCCAGCTCATCGATCTGATATTCCCCCACGGCATATGCCTCCGCCCGCGCATATTGGTATAGAGCGCGCACGGAGGTTTGTTGCGCCTCCAGCGCGAACGCATTCCAGGTTGATAGTTGCAGAGATTGCGGGAGAACGATGGCGATTTGCGGTTGAATGATGCCCGTAGCCGAGGGTGCTGCCGCCTGGGCGAATTTTCCTATGGCACGCATCATGGCTTGCCATGTTTTTGCCGAACCGTCGCTTCGCTTCATGCCGAAGTCCGGCTCACGCGCCCAATCCCATTGCAATACCCCGCTGCTTCCGGCAGCAAATCCCAGAGCCCACTTCCGTTCCAGCAGAGCTTCGCCGGTGATTTCGTCATAGCGCCAGAAGCCGTCCGCACTCCAAACCGGCTGATATCCGGTTTCGCCCGTGATGTTTGGAACGCCTTGCCGCTTGGCCGCAACCGAGTCCCACAGCAGCGCATCATCCTGCCAATAAGTATGATTGGTGGTAAAGGAAACGCCCCCTGCCGCATAGAATTGATTCAAGACGCGGTCCTTTACTCCGCCTTCATCCTGTCCCACGTCAACGAGCTGCGTGCTCCTCGTACTTCGAATTGCAGTCACCATGGACCGAACCCATCCCGTGAACATGTCCTGGGCAAACATACCGTAATCGAAAGCCCGTACGTGTTTAGCATTGCCGTAGCGATCGAAAGTTAGATCGGGGTCGCTCGGGAGCGGCACGGCGTCGAAGCTCTCCAATTCCTCGGGCGTGACAGCCCAAGCTGCGCCCAACTGCGCCAGAGTGCCGTATCTTTTTCGAAGCCATTCGTGCCAAGCCTTCACTTCCGCGGGATCGCCATTGGGAACGTTTCCCTTCCAGAGTCGCTGTGGATTCGAAAAATTTGGTTCGTTGATCAGATCCCAGCATAGCCAGGGAACATTCTTGAAGCGATTCACGATGGAAAGCATGTAGTCCTGTTCGGCGCGAATGGCGGCGGAGTCTATGTAAGCATTAGGCTCCGGGCCCGAAGCGTCCGCGCCCAAGCGCATGGAAATTCTTGGAACAAAAGCAAAGAAGGTGAAGTTCACAATAATATTGTGGCGACGCGCGCAAAGCAGATACGCCTCCAGATTGCGCAGAAAGCGCTCGTTTACGTCGCCAGTAAGAGACTCCACGAACCTCTTGTATGGCATCCAAACACCCGTGCGAACGAAGGTGACGCCGTTTTGCTCCATTTCGGCGAAGTCTCGTTCCCAATTCCAAGCATTCCGCGGCCCCGAAAAATCCCAGCCGTTCTCTTCGCTTCCAAAGTAATTGGTTCCCACCGGAAAAAATGGCTTTGCGTCACGCGTGAGAAAGTCTCCTTGCACCGCCAAAGTCGGGCCGGACTTGAGCAGATCTTCATCCTCGACCCAGAACCCATTCTGGAAGAACTCCCGGGGGCGGCCATCTTCCTGGTAAACGGCACGGACCACGTAGAAACCTGGCGGAAGCGGCTTGTGAAAGTACAAGTCCTCGTCCACTTTGGCGCCCTGGCACGCGACTCGCGCCGCCTCCAGCACCGTGGTTCCCGACAGTAATTCGACTTTCACCTCGCCCGATAACGGCAAATTCAAACGGTCGCGGCGGGCATTTTGGAGATGGACAACAATCTCAGGCCGTTCATCCGGCTTGAGCGTCGAGAAGAGCACTTCCAACCAGAACGATGTGGCGCCCTGGCGCGCGTACTCGGCAGACTCCTCGATGATTGAAATTCCGTCGGGCGACTCCCAATACCCTGAAGCAGGTTCGAAGTCCAGCGATACGATCCGCGAGCCGCGCATTTTGTTTTCGCGTCCGACGGCGCTGGTTTGATCGGCCACGATGACGGGAGCGGCTACCTCGGTGCCCTCGGAGTTCACCATGTACCCCAGGCCGTCAAGGTGGCCCTCGACAGCGAAGAATCGTTGCGCGCGAATTACGGGCGCAGGGAGAAACGAGTACCCAAATCTCCACTCGAATCTTGCATCGCCGGGAGCGGGCACCTCATAACTGTGGCGGAAATCCAATTCGCGCGAATAGGTGTCCTGCGGCCGAGCCTGTACAAACTTGCCGCCCACCAGCGCCACGGGTACGCGAAGGGGCTGGCCGCCAAGTATGAGAAGGTTTCCTCCTTCCTGGAGGTAGTCACGAATTTGTGGCCACGCATCAACCGGTACGGCCGACCCATATGGCAGAACAACCAGCTCCGCACCCGCGAGAATGCCTGGAGACTTCAAGTCCTCGAGATTCACAAATAACGGTTCTTTGCCTTCCAGTGCTTTGACCAGCGTTTCGCGAGCAATCGGCTGGCTCGCCACTGTGGGAAAGCCGTCCTGCCAGAAGATCACGACCTTGGCCGAGCCAGAGGGAACCGCGGTGAGCAATAGAAAAAGGATTGCCATGAAGCGCATTTGCTGGACCTCCGGCCGCGTCTGTTCCGGCTCTTACATTTTCACTAATCTCGATTTCCTACTCGTACTTGGCACTGCCAAAAAGCGAGAGCCCCAAAACGTATGCGAAGCAGACCGCCGGCACCAGCATCGCTGCATGCATGCCAAAGTTGTCGCCCACGTATCCCACGAGCGGCGGTATCAACGCTCCGCCCAGGATGGCGGTACAAAGGAGTCCTGATATGGTGCCGTGGTTTTCGGTGAAGCTATTGATTGTCCCGCTGAAGATCAGCGTGAAGAGGACGGAGGTGAAGAAGCCGCACGCCGCGAATCCGACTGCGGACATATCCTTCGATCCATAATCGGCAACCAGCAGGCACGCGAGAGCCAGGAACGAATAGACACGCAAAATTCTGCGGCTCCCGAATTTATTCAAAACCGCGCCGCTCACCAAGCGCCCGGTGCCCTGCAAGCCCCAAAACAAAGCGACGACCAGCGCGGGTAAAGTCGGCAGCACCTTCGTGAGGAAGCTCGCGGATTGGAGGTTAGCAACCTCTCCGCTCGACCCGTGCACGCTCTCAAAGAACTTCACGATCCAGGAGGCCGTCCCCACCTCCGCGCCCACGTAACAAAAAATTCCCAGCGCGTAGGCCAACACCAAGGGGTTGGTGATTAGTTTGCTCAATTGATTCAAGCGAAACCGGTCGGTGGATGGTGTGCCGCGAGAGGGAAACTTCGCTAACACGAGACACGCCAGCAGTACGAATGACAGCAGCGCGAACACCACGTACAGGCTCTGCCAACTTCGGCCCGTTCCACGGATGAATGCCAGAATAAACGGCCCGAGGAAAGCGCCGATGCCGCAGAAACCAATCGTGAGTGTCAGGTTGCGATGATAATTTTCCGTGCGGTCGAGGTGCTGGATCAGCGGGTTGCCCGCGGTCTGCACCATGGTCACCCCGACGCCCACGCTAAAGGTCATTGCCAGCATACCGGCATAGGTGCCCACCCAAACGATTCCCAGACAGCCGAGCGCCATAAGCGCCACGCCGATGACCAGCAGGGGCTTCGCGCCAAAGCGATCCATCAGAAGGCCGGTGGGAATCGAGCACACGCCGTAAGCCAGGAAGAAGCTGAAAGCCAAGAGACCAGCGGCGAAGAGGCTCAAGTCGTATTGCTTGATCACTTCCGGGATAATCACGCCCAGGACGTTCGTAATCATTCCGAACGTGAAATACGCGAGAAAGATTACCCAAAGCAAACCGGAGGGGCGCTCAGGCATTCGGGAACCTCGCAAAGGCACGTCGCACGCGGAGGGTGACACCAAATTCCTCACCGCGCTGAATTCTTATTTTGCGTCAACGCTGCCGGACTCGCCGGGCATTATACTCATCCAACTCGGAACATATGTCCTATTCTCTGCCGGCATGCGGAACGAGTTTCTCGGCACACCCGCAGATACGGCGGCGACGACCGGCCCCGCCCTCATTTTCCGCTCAGAAAGAAAGGCAGCGGCTCTTATCAATGGCTAATATACTGGACGTGTCAATGCCCCAGAATATTTGGCTATATGGCGCTATCGAGCGAAAACGAAATCTGTTCCGCTGGGCCCAACCAATGCATCGGCGAGTATGATCCCAGCGGCCGAGCGTTCGGCGAAGCAGGAGTCTGCAACCGGATATGAAATATGTTTTGATTTGTATCGTCTTTCTCGTCGCGCTCCCCGGCAGCGCCGCGGGCCAGAAGTTGTCTCCTACCCCTCCGATGGGCTGGAACAGTTGGAACCACTTCGGATGCCAGGTGACGGCGGCAGATGTGCGCGGAGCTGCCGACGCCATGGCCAGAAATGGAATGAAAGATGCCGGATACGTTTACGTCAACATCGATGACTGCTGGCAAGGAGCACGGGACGCAAACGGCATGATTCATCCGAATCAGAAATTCGGGGACATGAAAGCGCTCGCGGACTACGTGCATTCCCAAGGATTGAAGATCGGAATTTATTCTTCTCCCGGCCCGCAAACGTGCGCCGGCTTTGCCGGCAGCTATGGCTTCGAAGAAAAAGATGCTCAACAGTACGCCGCGTGGGGAATTGATTATCTGAAATACGATTGGTGCAGCGCTGAGAAGGTCTACAGTCCGGAGCAAATGGCCGGCGCATTCAAAAAGATGCATGACGCGCTGGTGCTGACGGGCCGGCCGATTGTCTACAGCTTGTGCCAGTACGGCCTCTTGCGTGTGTGGGACTGGGCTCCATCCGTCGGCGGGAATCTTTGGCGAACCACCGGCGACATCTCTGACAACTATGACCGAATGTCGGTCATCGGTTTCGAGCAGAACGGCCTGGAGAATTTCGCTGGGCCCGGCCATTGGAACGATCCGGACATGCTCGAAGTCGGGAACGGCGGCATGAACCACGACGAATATTTAACGCACATGACTCTCTGGTGCATCCTGGCCGCGCCGCTGCTGGCTGGAAACGATCTGTCAAAAATGAGCCCGGACGCGCTCGCTATTCTGATAAACAAAGAGGTGATCGCAATCGACCAGGATCCGAACGGAGTGCAGGGCCATCGCATCGCGGAGGAAGGACCTCTCGAAGTCTGGCAGAAGCCTTTGGCGGACGGCGCCATTGCGGTTGCTCTTTTCAACCGCGGAGAATCAGCGAATTCGGTTACCGTTCAATTCGCGGATCTCGCGATCAAGGGTCCTGCACACGTGCGCGACCTGTGGCAACACAAAGATCTCGGCAGCTTCGAAGGAAAGTTCACCGCGAACGTTCCAGTGCGCGGGGCCGTACTGATCGTAGTCCACCGGTAGTCAGGATGAAGCTCCGCTCAGAGACGAGGGCGGGATGAGGGTCGGCGCAGGCCGGCCGTTTAGAACTGCATCCACGTTGTCCAGAGCTAGCATGCCCATTGCTGTACGGGTTTCGATCGTGGCGGAGCCGATATGCGGCAGCAAAAATGTATTCTTCAGCGAAATATATTCCGCATTAAGTTTCGGCTCGCCCTCAAATACGTCGAGTCCGGCAGCGGCAATCCGTCCGCTCTTGAGAGCAGCGATCAGGTCGTCGTCGGCCACTAATCCGCCGCGAGCGGTGTTCACCACGATGGCTCCGCTAGGCAGAAGGTTTATGGCTTTGGAGTTCAAGAAATGGTGAGTCTGGGGCGTCTCCGGGGCGTGCAGGCTCAAAAATTGGCTTACGCGAAGCAGATCCGGCGCATCCTTATGGTAAATGGCATCGCCTGCGATTTCCGCAGGCAACTCCGAAGTGTTGCAATAGTGAATCTTCATTCCAAATCCTCGCGCCCGACGCGCCAGGGCCTGTCCCACCCGCCCCATTCCGAAAATGCCGAGGATCTTGCCGCCAACTTGCCACCCCAGGAGCATGTCGGGGCTCAGGGGCTTCCACGCTCCTGTTCGCACCAGTTCTTGGGCCTCGTAAGCGCGACGCGAAGCGCCGAGTAAAAGCAGCATGGCGATGTCGGCGGTTGCTTCATGGTTGACACCTGGCGTATAGGCAACCGAAATTCTCCTGCGAGCGGCAGCCTCCAGATCGATGTGCTCGAAACCCACCGAGTAGGTGGCGATGATTTTTACCGTGGGCGACACTTTCCCGAAAAAATAAGGGTCCAATCGGTCTGCCGGCGTGATGAACAAGGCGTCGGCTCCTTCAGCTGCAGAGAGCAGCTCCTGCTGGCTGAAAGGAATTTGAACCGGGTTTCGTCGAGCGTTGTAATCGCGGTCGATGCGGTCTTCGACTTCCTTTGTATAAGGGCTGGTTACCACCAGAATGGATTTAGTCACACGTTACCTCCTGCTGCCGGATGAACAATGTCGATCCTGTCGCTAGGCTGAGTCCGGCATTTACCATGCTCGCGACGACCTGTCCCTAGCCAAAATTCCATCCGCGCTGAAAATAGCACGATTCTCCTTCCTCTGCAGCGGCACAAGAATCTCGGCAGTTTCGAAGGAAAGTTCACCGCCGACCCGGAGTTTCAAGAGATGATGAAATCCGAACAAGCCGACAATCTGGTGAACAAAGTGGACGTGACGTACATGCGACCGACAGATTGGTCAACACCGCTCCGCGTCATGTGCGCCACTGAGCGACACACACAAATCTAACAAGGAGAATATCAATTGAAACGCAACGATATGTTGACCATCGCGTCTTTGCTGTCGGTCCTCTTCATGACGCTTCACCTGGCGGGTGACATCGTCCTTGGGATGGAGCCGGGAGGGCTCTCAAGCCTCATTGCTGTGCCCATCCTTGTCGTTTGGCTTTACGGAACTCTGGTGCTCGCCGGACGCCGATCGGGGTACGTCATAATACTCCTCGCGTCTCTCCTTGGGTCGCTTGTCCCCGTCATCCACATGAAGGGGAAGGGTGTCGGCGTCGCCAGCGGCATCGCCAATTCCAGCGGAGGCTTCTTCTTCGTCTGGACGCTCATCGCGCTCGGCGTGACCGCGCTCTTCTCCGTTGTCCTCTCGGCGCACGGACTGTGGAGCCCGCAATGGGGCCAGTCGCGGTAGGTGCAAACCCCGAGAAAATGACGATGATGGCGCGGATGGCCATCCCAATATAGAAAGAGGTGAAAGTGCACCTCGCGATTGAATCGGGAGAAATACCGAGGCCTTTCTCTGCTTCGGACACCAATGGCCAGCGGAGCTCTAATCGAACGTTAGTAAGTCTTCGCAACTAGGCCCCAAACTTGCGGATTTCGCCAGATCCGAACGAACAGAGAGAAATACTCAGACTGGCTGGCGGAGGGCAGTCAATTCGAGCCAGGTTAACCTTGAGAGAATATTGCGACTCGTCTGGGCCGTTGACGGAACGGAAGAGAAAGCCAGAACACCGGTGAAAGCGGACCAAAGTAACCGCTTATCTATTATATCCAAGTACGTGACGATTAATTAATATTCGCCGGTCTTGCCCGACGAGACAGATGCGAGTCTCCCTCAATAGCGCCGCGTGACACTTTATGGAGCCGCTAGCACAGCGCAGCTCGGCCATTGACCTTCATGTGGTTACGATCCTGCCGCGCGGTAAATGATCCGGTGGCTGGGCCACAAGGCTCCTACGACAGCACCGCCTACGCCGCCGATCGCTGCACCGATTCCGGCATTAGCGCCTCTTCCACCTGGTTGAATACAGAAGCTGTCTGAGGGCGAGCATGGGTGATATGCCGCCGCTCCGATACCGGCTCCCGCTCCCGCGCCTATCGCGGCGCCGATGGCTGCGTGGCGCAAACGATGCTTGGTTTCCATGCGCTTCACGATGCGAACGTCTCGTCTCTGAATGGTCTGTTCGCCGCCTTGTTTTTGTAACGAGATCATGGTGTCGGAGACACTCAGGAACGTCCCGGAGACTTTCTTGGAGTTCATTTCGACGATTTGAATTTTGTGACCGGATTGCAGTGCGCTCAGGTTTTCCCAAGATGCTTCGTTGGTTTGGGAGAAAACCACGCACGGCATCGCCAAAACGAAAATTAAAATCCAGAGGTTTCGCATGACACGTCCTTCTGATTAGATTTACAGAGCGGTCTGGCAAAGCCGTACGCGGCCAATTCGGCGGATTCAGTTTTTGCGTCGTTTGCCTGCCCTGCAAACGGGCATAGGTCCAGAATTACGGACAATTCGTGAATGAACGCGATGGCCAGGACTAGCAAGGCTGCTGCAGTCCATGCGAGTTCGGCCCAGATAGATCCATTGGATCCAATCGCTTCGACCAACTCCCCCGTGCGTGCCTCAGCCGGCCCGGCGAGGACTAGGCCGAGAACGACAATCAGAACGACCGGGAGGCATAATGGAGTGGTGAGGAGGCGATGGTGCCCAACAAATTGGCAGTCATTGGCCCGATTTTCTGTCACCGGCAAAACTGACCTAAGCGTAAGTGGTTTAATTGTCATTAATTTACCTCGTTCTGATGACACTTTTGTAATGCCGTCAGAATTGCAATGTGCATTGCAATTGCCATTTTTCCTGACGATGTCGGGCTAACCAGGAGGGCACGGCGAGGTGCGCAATGGTGCTATATTCTCGGGTCACGGACTTGGCATGACTTCAAACCGAGAAAACCAGCCATCTGAGCATTTGGGGCTTCTCTACCGAGTGGCGCAAACGCTTCTGAAGGAAGGCGAGTACGGCGAACTGATTTCCGGGCTTCTCGACACATTGATTGAAGGACTAGGGGCCGACCGGGGATTTGTGGTGGTGCGTGAGGGCGGAGAATTCCGAGCGACTGCGGCACGGAACTTTCGTAGTGAGTCGTTATCTCGAGCGGAAGAGGCGGTGAGCCGCTCGATCGCCCGGTCCGTCATGGAAAGCGGGAAAGCAGTCTTGATCGGCGACGCGTCGATGACCGAACCCTACAGCAAGCAGCCGAGCATACAGCACCTCTCGATTCGATCTGTTCTGTGCGCGCCTCTGGTGGCAAGCGATGCGGCGTTCGCACTTATCTATCTGGAAAATCGGCAAGTCACCAATCGTTTTACGGAAGAGCAGCGAGACTTTCTGGATGAAGTCTGCGCACTGGCCGCGCCACGATTGCGGGGGGCGGTAGCCATGAGCCAGGCGCAGCGTCGCGCGGAAGCTTTGGAGCACGCTCACAGTCAATCCGACGGAATATTGACGGCTGACCCCGGCATGACCCGCGTCCTGCAGACCGTGCACCAGATCGCTACCACCGATCTCCCGGTTTTGATTCAGGGAGAAACCGGAACGGGAAAGGAGTTGATCGCCCGGGCCGTCTATCGACATAGCACGCGCGTAAAGGGACCCTTCATTGTGTTGAATTGTGCGACGATTCCGGCGACGCTGATTGGTTCAGAGCTCTTCGGTTTCGTACAAGGCGCATTCACTGGTGCGAATCGCGATCGCATCGGATTTATCGCAGCCGCACATCGCGGGACCCTGTTTCTCGACGAGATCGGCGATCTACCCCTCGAACTGCAGCCCCATCTCCTTCGCGTCCTGCAGTCGGGCGAGTTTACGCGGCTGGGCAACTCCAGGACTGAGCAGGTGGATGTAAGGTTCATCGCCGCGACGAACCGCGATCTGGAGAGCGAAGTGAAGGCCGGAAGATTCCGATCCGATCTGTTTTTCCGGTTGTCAGCCATCACTCTTCATTTGCCGCCCTTGCGCGACCGGCCCCACGACACCAGGCTTCTCGCCGAGCATTTTATTCGCGCGGCGGCAGCGCGGTACGGACGGACGGCGCCGCGACTGACGGAGG
>Ga0302222_10000089_pt1:2500-61991 | contig 61991 bp, 53 predicted proteins | sample II_Palsa_E2_2_FD_194570 | JGI IMG/M metagenome (GOLD analysis project Ga0302222, IMG submission 194570) | Peat permafrost microbial communities from Stordalen Mire near Abisko, Sweden - II_Palsa_E2_2 | ecosystem: Environmental > Terrestrial > Soil > Palsa > Peat permafrost | place... | reverse complement strand
CAGAATGTTTAAATCAACGCAATATACGTATCTATAAAACGCAACGACAGTTACCATGGGGTTATGATCTATACCCTTGGAGCCCACTCAACAGAGAAAACTGCGGCATCCACAAAATCAGCGAAACATCCAAAACGGCTGATTACGAAATCACGTATTATGGAACATGCAAATATATCTATACGGTAGAAAAGAAAACGGATGTGATTTTAGCTTGGCGTTATACAAAGGATTCTAAAAATTGCGTGCCGGGGCCGTAGCAAGCGTAGCTTGGATATTGCTTACACAGCCTCACCTCTTCGTAGGATGGGTAAGCGTACTCGCGTAACCCATCATCATAAAGAAAACAAAAACCCATCGTATTTATACGAATTGAATGCGTTATCAACGCATGTTACGGTTTTTATTTTTCATTATTGAAATGACAAATTATCGCCGACATTATTCCGATCACGGATTATATTTTTTCACGAGGCCTTCCAAAAGCCGAAGTGTGCAATAAAAGTCGAATCAAGAAAAATGAACGGGCGATTTGGCAGAGACGTTTTTGGGAGCATACGATTCGTGATGAAAAAGACTTTCAGCGGCATTTTGATTACGTTCATTACAACCCAGTAAAGCATGGTTTGGTTCAAAGGGTATGTGATTGGCCGTATTCAACATTTCATCGTCTTGCACGGAGTGGCATTTATCCAATAGATTGGGCAGGAGGTATGGAAGATAAACGGCGCGGGTTAACCGATGGCAAGCACGCCGAATTCACGTACGAATGATGGGTTACGCGAGTACGCTTACCCATCCTACCCGGAAATGCGGCTGTGTACGGCAACACAAATATTGCACCGGAGCACAAAAATGAAAAATAAATTCTTGCTGCTTTTAAGTTATTTGATGTTGTCAGGCTGTTACACACAGGCTGCATTTGAAAGCGGAATGGATAGAACAGTTGGCCAAAAATTTGATGCTTATCATTTTATAGATATGTCGCCTACAGAATGTAATGCAGAAGCAGATGAAGAAATATATAAACTGCAACATCATTTACCAAGAGGCTTTAATCTTTTTCCATGGCATCCATTAAATCGAGAAAATTGCGGCATTCACAAAATCAGTGAAACATCCAAAACGGCTGATTACGAAATCACGTATTATGGAACATGCAAATATATCTACACAGTAGAAAAGAAAACAGATTTAATTTTAGCGTGGCGTTATACCAAGGATTCTAAAAATTGCGTTCCGGGACCTTAAAGCAAGCGTAGCTTGGATATTGCTTACACAACCTCACCTCTTCGTAGGATGGGTAAGCGTACTCGCGTAACCCATCATCATAAAAAAATAAAAAGCCATCGTATTTATACGAATTGAATGCGTTATCAGCGCATGTTACGGTTTTTATTTTTCATTATTGAAATGACAAATTACCGCCGACATTATGCCGATCACGGATTATATTTTTTCACGAGGCCTTCCAAAAGCCGAAGTGTGCAATAAAAGTCGAATCAAGAAAAATGAACGGGCGATTTGGCAGAGACGTTTTTGGGAGCATACGATTCGTGATGAAAAAGATTTTCAGCGGAATTTATCCAATAGATTGGGCAGGAGGTATGGAAGATAAACGGCGCGGGTTAACCGATGGTAGGCACGCCGAATTCACGTACGAATGATGGGTTACGCGAGTACGCTTACCCATCCTACCCGGAAGTGCGGCTGTGTACGGCAACACAAATATTGCACCGGAGCACAAAAATGAAAAATAAATTCTTGCTGCTTTTAAGTTATTTGATGTTGTCAGGCTGTTACACACATGCCGCTTTTAAGAATGGAATGGATAGAACAATTGGGGAAAAATTTGACGTCTATCAATTTGTCGATATGTCCCCATCAGAATGTTTAAATCAACGCAATATACGTATCTATAAAACGCAACGACAGTTACCATGGGGTTATGATCTATACCCTTGGAGCCCACTCAACAGAGAAAACTGCGGCATCCACAAAATCAGCGAAACGCCCAAAAAAGCCGATTACGAAATTACTTATTATGGAACATGCAAATATATCTACACCGTAGAAAAGAAAACAGATTTAATTTTAGCGTGGCGTTATACCAAGGATTCTAAAAATTGCGTGCCGGGGCCGTAGCAAGCGTAGCTTGGATATTGCTTACACAACCTCACCTCTTCGTAGGATGGGTAAGCGTACTCGCGTAACCCATCATCATAAAAAAAACCCCCATCGTATTTATACGAATTGAATGCGTTATCAGCGCATGTTACGGTTTTTATTTTTCATTATTGAAATGACAAATTATCGCCGACATTATGCCGATCACGGATTATATTTTTTCACGAAGCCTTCCAAAAACAGAAGTGTGCAATAAAAGCCGAATCAAGAAAAATGAACGGGCGATTTGGCAGCGACGTTTTTGGGATCATACGATTCGTGATGAAAAAGATTTTCAGCAGCATTTTGATTACGTTCATTACAACCCAGTAAAGCATGGTTTGGTTCAAAGCGTATGTGATTGCCCGTATTCGACATTTCATCGTTTTGTACGGAGTGGCATTTATCCAATAGATTGGGCAGGAGGTATGGAAGATAAACGGCGCGGGTTAACCGATGGTAAGCACGCCGAATTCATGTACGAATGATGGGTTACGCGAGTACGCTTACCCATCCTACCCGGCAATGCGGCGGTGTACGGCAACACCCAAGCTACGCTTGCTATATCGAGACGTAACGCATTGAATTTTCGAGAATCGCAGCGGAGCATACATGAAGTATGTGAGCAGCGAATCGCAGAAAATCAAGGCGGTACAGCCGAGATAGTAGTAATGAGGACACGCCCTAGGGATCAGGGGAACGTTACGCCATTTCCTCGCACTGCTCTGCGGCTTCCATCACCCCTAAGTTATTTTTTAAATACACCGTGATCGGATTTAAATACATTAAAAAATCTTCAGGCTGTTTGATAAAAGGCAAAGTGGCTAAACAGGGCAAATCCAACTCCATCGATAAATCCACCACCTCATCAAACAAAGGTAAATCCGTTTTGCAATGTGGGCAGGCCAAATCTCGCATGTTATTGATAAAACCCAGACAGTTAAAATCTCTCTGCCTGAAAAAATCGACGGCACGTGTCACATCCGCCACCGTTAAAGGATGGGCTGTGGCCACAAACAAGACAGAGGCATCCCAAACATGGTGCGCCAAGGTTAAGGCCACATCACTTGTTCCCGGTGGCAAATCCACAATCAAATAATCCAATTGCCCCCAATCCACTTGATGTAACAATTGCACCACTTCACCTGATACCACAGGACCCCGCCAATCAATGGCTTTATCACGCTCGACTAAAAAGCCAGGCGACATCAATTTGATATTTTGATACAGAATGGGTGCCAAAATCCCATTGCCTTTTACGGCAGGTCTGGGGAGCGCACCAATTAATGTGGGTAAGCTGGGCCCCGAAATATCCGCATCTAATAAACCGACTTTTAAATTTGTGCTCGCTAGGGCTTTGGCCAAATAATAGGCAATCGTTGATTTGCCCACACCGCCCTTACCTGAAGCAACGAGCAACACTTTTTTAACATCTTTGATCCCCACGCCTTCTAGGCAATTGGGCACAAATTGAATTTCGACAGCGTCAAAGGCATGTAACTTTAACTTTTCCGTAATGGTATTTTGTAAGCTTGTTTTTTCGGCTGCATCTTCAACCAACAACCTTAATGCGATGTGAACCCGGTTGCCATCAATGGCAATGCGATCGACTAACGAAAGCGCATTCATATTCCAAACAGATTGCGGTGCTAATATAGTATCAAACAACTGATGGACCGCTGCCAAACGCGGATCGGCTGTATTTGACCCTGCTGTCGACGTTTGCTTGGGATGCATCTTTCGATTCACCCAATCATCGACAATTTTATTCAATATGCCCTGCAAACCAGGATACGCTTTATACAACCCATGGGTGGCGGATAAACTGTCTTCACCCGCATCTAACACCACCAAGCCTTTTTGTTTCGCTTCGAGCAACATTTCAAAAAGCGCAAAGTGATGTTGTTTGATATAGTTAAGAAGGCCGTCGTCTTTCATAAATGCCTCAAGGAGCCTATACCCTTCGTGTTTCAAGATACAAATCCTAACATCCCATCTTGCAGCGCAGGAAAAATGTTTTTCAATCAAAAAAACTCACAATACAATGAGTATTGCTCCGTTTTTTCTCAATCAAAACATTTTCCCTGCACCGCAATCTCGGCGTTATCCCTTCGCATCTTGAAGCACGAAGGGTATAGACGGATGCTAATTATAGCCATGAGCAAGAAAAAGGTGTGGTGTTTATGTTAAATGACGTGATTAGCATTGCAAAAAATGCTGGGCTTGCGATCAAAGGCAACTATCTTGCGAATGATCATGTTTCCGTGACAGAAAAATCCGATCACTCCCCCGTGACCCAAGCTGATTTATTATCACATCAGCTGATTGCGCATGCCTTATCAGAACTGGACGAAACGTTCCCGTTGATTTCTGAAGAAGGCAAAGACACCCCTTGGTCAAAAAGACAAACGTATCATCGTTACTGGTTGGTCGATCCTTTAGATGGTACACAAGAATACATTCATCGCACAGATGACTTTGCTGTAAACATTGCCTTGATTGAAGGCCATGAACCGATTATCGGTGTGGTCTATCTGCCTATCTTCGATACGGTTTATTATGCACAACGAGGCTTGGGTGCCTTTAGACAAATAGGCAAAAGCGCGCCCACGCGGATTCGCTGTGGTCAATTTTTAGAAACAGAGACCTTGCGCGTGGTTGCCAGCCGTCGACATGAAGGTAAAAAGTTGGCTGCTGTTTTAGAACAGATCCCGCAACACACCTTGATCAGACGAGGCAGCACCCTAAAAATTTGTGTGGTGGCAGAAGGCGAGGCCGATCTGTATCCCAGATTGGGGCCGACATCAGAATGGGATACTGCCGCCGCCCACATCATCATTGAAGAAGCCGGCGGCCATATTACCGATTTGTTGGGCCATCCCCTCCGGTACAACACAAAAGACTCTCTACTGAACCCTCCGTTTATCGCCAGCAGTGCCACCTGGCAGGAATTAGCCCCCTACCTATCCTATTTCCAGCCTTTCATTCACTCATGACAGAAAACTGTGCATAAAACTGTGGATAGATTCTCTAACTCCTTGATGCAGCCTGTGGATAAACCTGTGCATGAAATAAAATTCTCAGGTTATTAGCTGCCTTGTGTTCACTTTCTAATTCAGATTGACTTCTCTGGAAAATATAAATTTTATTTAAAATCAACGCGTTACGCTATATTTGTGCATTTCCGCTGTATTTTGTCGGTAAAATAAAATGTCAATAGGGCAATGACGCTTTTTGTGCATAAGACTTTGATGAATGACTGAGGATGGGGTGAACACCCCATCCGAAGTTTGCTTGTTATAAAGCCAGGATAGGTGCAGTAGGAGGCTTAGCATATTGCTTGCGATCTTCCGGGCAAGCCCCCAAGGAACAACCGAGAAAGTGTGCCCATGATCTTAAATGAGGCCCCGCACGCTTCACGTGTTCCACCCGAGTCTCACTGTAATTAGGTTTATGCAGCAACGAATCAACTTCTTCGTCTTTTCCTAAATAGGCATCTCCATTGGTTTTAAACAGATAGCTATTGTAAGAGTAGTAATCATACGGCACATATAAGGCTGCCAAGAGAATGCCGCCCACATAGCCCAATGCCGTTAATAGCATGATCAAGGGCCCTGCATTGGGATCCAAACCCAGGGTGCCTATAAAATCGACAAAGGTTTTGGTGATATAGGCACCCGTAAAAAAGCCCCGATTGGCACTTTGGATCCACAAACAAAGCTCTTTAAATCGGCTCCATAATGTTTGCGGCATTTCGGCAGTATCCCGTAATGCTTTGCCTTGCACTTCATCTGTGACAATCGCAGTCTCAGGATCTTTTTTCATGGCTTCGATCAGCAAATGTTTTTGATACTTCTTTTCTAACGCCCGTTTAAAACCACCTCGCATAGAGCCAATCGCCACGATGGTTTGGCAAACCAAGATACATGAACCGCCTACCACACATAAACTCACCACCACTGGCCAAGACCAAGGTAAACTCAAGATGGTGGCAATGGCTAAACCCGTAAAGGCCACCCCAGCCGCGGCCCCCATGATATAGCTCCAAGTTTTGGCTTTGGCATAAGCACGACGATAATGCGGATCTTCCATAAATTTGGGTGGCGCATCGTCTGTGTCGTTAAACAAGGTATCAATTAGGAACTTATTAAAACTCACCGAGCTAATAAGGTAGCAAGTAGCCAAAGCAACACAGATAGGTAACGCCCCACCTGATGCCAAGCCTGCCACTTCAGCAAAAAAGTATAAGAACCATAAGGCACAGGCCATGGCCACCGTACTTGAATTCACCAGCACTGTGAGCCACATTCCCTTACGAAGCATGTTGTTTATTTCAAAAAAGGCTTTCCACCAAACTTTTGCCCGTTCTAAAAACGCTTTGTGTGCCACGGAAAAAGCTGCGTGAGCCGCAATACGACGCTTCTCGACCCCTTTGGGTTTCATGTCATTTAATAAAGTTAAATAATCTTGTTCATTTTCTAAGGTAAGTAACCATTCTGCGGCTTCGTGTTCCGCTTGCTCATACAGCAAGCGCGCTTCTGCGCATTCAACTGCCGTAGATTGGGCATCATGTCGGTGTTTTTCCCTAGTAAATACGGCACGTAACCAATCTTGCCATGACAATTTTTCTAAATAGTCTTTCCGCGCTTGCGCTGCTTTCTGCACTGCCTTTATTTGTTCGGCTTCGACTTTTGCTAAATAGCCAAACTGCATTAAGGTAAGGTGCTTTAACGCAGCTTGATAGGCCTCTAGCTCAGCTGGCTTTTGCGCTAAGAGGGCCTCTCGCCGCCCTCCATCCCCCACTGACAAATCCCTTAATTGCGCTTCATATTTTTCAATGCTGTGTTGCTGTGCCCGATTAAAATCATTATTCCAGCCTGTGATTTTTTCATTTGTACTGTCAGGCCATTCTGATGTTAACGTTGTTTTAATTCGAAAAACCAACAAGGCCTTTTCGTAGGCTTTTTCAGCTTCCGTACGATTACCAAGCTCGGCCGCTGCGCTCTCAAGTTTTTTGCCGCTTGTTTTGCGATTTAATTTTGAGTCGGCATAACTTTTATCGGCCTGATCAGAAGCTGTGCTACGAGCCTGCACATGTTTGAACGCCTGTTTAATGCGCCCTTCTTCAGAAAAAGACTCCACCCATTGACCAAACAGCTCGCCGACATAATATTGCCAAGGCTCGACTTCTACGCCCATTGTCAATGTGACGCCCACCGCGGTAAGAACAATAATGGGCACCAATGCAAACCCTAATTGAAAATTCCCCGCCCAAAAAGAGGCGCAGGCAGCGATGCCACCTAATAAACCAACCACACTTTCACCAAATCGCGCAGCAAACCACGCAGCCCCAGTACGCTCATCTTTATCCCAGCCGGGGAAGAGACGGCTACGTAAATAGGATCCAGCACGTTTTAAAAAAGGGGCAGGTTTTTTTTCGGGTGGGTCGGATCGTTCTGATCCAGATAAAAGCGCTTGACGATCATGAGATGTATCAACGTAGGCTGATGCAGGATCAAAACCGGGGCCCATTATGGTAGGTGTGTCAGCCATCGCAAATCCTTTTGCAAGTTCACAAATGCCATCGAGTGTGCCGGCCTAAATATTGAATTGCAACTGTGTTTTATTTTCGTGGTTTCGCACTGCTTTTGTGACGCAATGTAAAGCGCATCCCTGTTTTTACATGCGGCATCATTTTACACTATCTTAAATTTCAAATTATTGTTCAATCTTAAGCGGCCTAGATTTATTTTTTACTTTCCGCATGCCATCAAAAATTGGCTCATAAATTGAAGCTGGAACACCACTATCCATTTTTTCCGTCGCTGCCTGTATCACCCATTCCATTTCATCAAATACTTGCGTCATAATCATTTGCATTTCACTTTTAGGGAATTGACACTTTTCAGCTGTAGAAAGCCAATGCATGGGTTGAATTTTATTCCAATGGTAATGCCGATTTTTACCAGTCACTGCCATTGCCATTTTTAAGTCATGCCATTCTAATTGTCGTTTTGCTGCAATCGGATAAGCTGACATCACATCATACAATGGTGTCAGTCGAAAACTTCCACCAGCCTCTATTTTCACACTAAAATTTTTAGCATGCCCATCAATTGCACCCATAACCCAGAAAAGAAATACTGATTTTAGAAATTGTTCACGATCTGCTTTTGCATTATAAGCACCCTGCAATACATTCATGATTTCTTTTATACCAGGCCCCCCATCTGATTCGTACTTTAAGGCAGAAGACATACCCAAAACCTGACACATATCTTCTTGCGGTAAACGCAAAATCCATTCGTCATGATTCATCCATACGCGATCAAAACGCTCGACTACCAACGCTTTAACGTCACCAAAGCATGTTATTTCTGCGCGATTAACAGGTAATCCGTATAGCGAAAGTACTTGTAAGCAAAGCCATTCATTTTCGACACTTTCGCTTAAATCGATCCCCGAATGCTGAATGTGCCCAATTGGCAATTTGACAATATGTGTCGTTGGCGTTGTCGTGTTCGGAATATGCCATTTTTTTTGGTATCTCAATAAAGCTGATTTTTCCTGCGCGCCAGCAATTGAAATACGAAAATCGTTATTTCGAGCCATGCCCAATGGCGCAGAGACATACCCTCTCAGTAAATCAGCAATCGCGTTATCATCAATGGTTGTTGCTTGAATCGTTCTAATATCAACTTGAGAAGGTTGTGTGAGTAACCGTAACGCACCCACACAATCTGAACCAATATACGAAAGCAAATCAAAACACTGTTTACTTTGTACATTGAACCGGGCTTGAATACGCTCACGGATGACTTCGTTATCTGGCAACAAATTATCAAAAAAATTGTATACCTCATTTCCTTGATAGGCCGACTCAGTAAGTGGCATTGATAAACTAATGGGTCTTGCCCCATCCCAGGCTAACCACGTTGCATCATAAATGAAAGATAAGCGGCCTGATGATTGACTTTGTAATCTACCTACCAGTCTTCCATTCATATAAACAAACAGTTCACCTGTGCGCCGTTTGTTACCCATTTACCAATTCTCTTCTGAAGGTGGCGTTGGGCTTTTTTTAGATCGGATCACCATTTCTAAATCTAAAGCCGCTAATATGCGAAATAGCGTTTCAAGCCGCGTCCCTGGCGCACCATGCTCAATACTCGAAACAGTCGTTTGATCAATTTGAAAAGGAAGCCCGACTTGGGCTTGATTGCGTTTTTGGGCTTTGCGTTGCCGCCGCAGTGCCGCACCCAAAGATTGAGAGGAATAAACCATCTGTTCCATTATTGACTCAAGTTCATTTAAACCTGCGTAAATTATAGCTGAACAGCTATAAAATTAAAATATGGCTGAAGCGCCATAAATTAAAAATATAGCGCTTCAGCTATAAAACCAATCTCTCCCTTGGGGTTCTCGTGACGCAGAAAATCAAGGCGTCACAACCGAGGTAGTAATGAGGACATGCCTTAAAAATAACGGCATCACTGAAGGCTTCCATCGGAAGATGAAACTCATTCAGCAATTATGGATTTAGAAAACCACAGGCTTCGCGTTTGGGAAAGAGCCCTAGTAACATGGTGGCCAGACGCGGAATCGAACCGCGGACACGAGGATTTTCAATCCTCTGCTCTACCAACTGAGCTATCTGGCCGGATGAAGATATGTGAAAACCCGCGCATTCTCGCGGGTCGACTCACTTTTGTCAATTTCTATTTTGTTTTCTTGATGGCGTTGCTTGTACTGGCAGGCATGCTTTTGGCTGCATCGGCTTCTGCCGCAGCCACAGCAGGGACCGCTTTATCTTGTTGGATAATAAAATCCACAATATCAAATACCGTTTTGCCATCGCCGGCCATACCCGTATCGGTCATATAGCTTTGCGTTTTTCCATTCACAATGATTGCCGGCACGGCAGTGATTTGATAGGCACGGGATAAAGCGTCAGCCTGTTTCATTTCATGTGCCACCGAAAATGAATCGAACATACCATCGAATTTTGCGGCAGCGACACCTTGCGCAATGAAAAATTGGCGCATGGCATCCGCCGTGCTCAAATCTTGGCCTTTGGCATGAATGGCATCAAACAAAGGGCTATGAATTTTATCTTCAACGCCCAGCAAGACTTCTGTGTAATAAGCCTTGCCATACGTTTCCCAAGCAGGATTGAACATCACCGGGACACGGACAAAATCCACTGAAGCGGGTTTGGTCTTCAACCACTTTAAAACATAGGGATCCAACATATTGCACCAATGGCAGCCGTAGTTGAAAAACTCGACGACCTGAATTTTACCGGCACTTTTTTCTAACAATTGATTCACGGGGGGCTGACTGCGATTGATATAATCCAGTTTTTTATAGTTCACCCCTTCACGAAAGCGCATCACCATAGGGTTGTCGACGCTTGTTGCGGCAGACACAGTCAGACTGACGAAGCAGGTTACCAACAAAATCCATTTTTTTAGCATTGCTTTCTCCTTTTTCAATTCATGCTCAGCCAAGGCTATCAACTTAAGTTCGGCGCGCTTGTGTAAGATGGGTTACGCAAGGAACCCGGCCCTTCGCAAGCCGAGGGCGTTCGACGGGAAAAAGCGAACGCTTTTTCTATTTCCGTCTCACCCCATCCTACAAAGACTTTGCGGCCGCAGCGCTTACTTACTTAATGCGTGGATTTGGCATCCGTCGGTGCGGTGGTGCCTTTGTCAGCAGGGGCCCCTGCTGCTGCCGTGGTGGCCGCTGCCACTGGCATCTTCTTTTCTAAGCCTGTTTTTAAACCTGACATGTAACTGGATACCGCATTAATTTCGTCATCAGTCATGCGTTTTACAATGGCATTCATTCTAGATGCAACCCGTGCACCCGATTTAAAGTTTTGCATCTGCTGCACCAAATATTCTGTATGTTGGGCCGCCACGCGTGGGAATTTACCTGGGCCATTCCCCAAGCCATCCGGGCCATGACAGGCGATGCAAGCACTCACACCCGTTTGCAGATTCCCAGCACGGTAGATTTGTTCGCCCAAATCCATCATGTCTGCCTTGGCCATGCCAGGTGTCATTTGTTGACTTGAAAAATACGCGGCCAAGTCTTGCATATCTTGATCGCTTAAATTCATGGCTTGCGCATACATAAGGGGGACATTACGTGGCCCTTTCGGGCCTTGTTTGAAATTTTGTAATTGGGTCACGATATATTCGGGGTGTTGGCCGGCCAATTTGGGCCAAATACCATTGACGCTGTTACCATCTTCAGTGTGACACGCAATGCAAGGTTGGGATAAAGTTTGCCCATGTTGCGCATCGCCTGCTGCCATCACAGACACAGAAGCCATTAAAGCCAACACACCAAAGAATCGCATCACGGTTGAAAACCCCAAAGACAAAAGACGTTGCGCGAATGCTATACCACGCGCGAAAAAAAATCGAGGTCTTCATCTTGATTGCTGCTAGAATCAACCCACTTTTTTTACAATGTCTCATAACCCATGAAACCTCTTTTTTCTAACGTCCATTTCATGAAAAGTGCTTCGGTAATGGAAGAGCTGCTTCCCGATACGGGGGCAGAAATCTGCTTTGCAGGACGTTCTAATGCCGGTAAATCCAGCGCCATTAATGCCATCACGGGTGTGGCAAAACTGGCCCGAACCAGTAAAACCCCAGGTAGAACCCAGCTTTTTAATTTTTTTAGCTTAGGTGATGAGGCCCGTTTGGTTGATTTGCCTGGGTACGGTTATGCCCAAGTACCACGCAGTATCAAAATACGTTGGCAAAAGGAGCTCAACCGTTATTTTTGTGAGCGCCAATCTTTGGTGGGGATTGTGTTGATGATGGACATTCGTCACCCGCTTACGCCAAACGATCAAGCCATGCTGACCTTGGCTCTCAGCAATCAGCTTCCTGTCCATATTTTGCTCACCAAAGCGGATAAACTCAGTCGTAGCGTCGCGCAAAATACGGTGATGAAAGTGCGTGGTGAGTTATCGGGGCATCAGCAAGTATCGGTTCAAGCTTTTTCTTCCCCGCAACTCACGGGCATTGAAGCCGCGCGTGAACAATTGGCGCATTGGTTAAAAGACGTGTTGGATGAAGGTTCGTAAACAAATAATACTTGTCTCCCCCCATCCGAGAACGTCCCTTTTTGGCCAACATTGCGCCAAAAAGGGATGTTCCCACCTACAAAGCAAATGAATTTAATGTGCCTCATCCCAATTATTGCCAACCTGAATCGATACGGTCAGCGGCACTTTAAACTGCGCCACGCCTTCCATGGATTCTTTTAAGCAGGCGGTCACGCGCTCCACTGCCGCCACTTCCGCTTCTACCACCAATTCGTCATGGACTTGTAACAGCAATTTTGCAGGTAACTTTTCTTGTGCCACGCGCGCACTGAATTGAATCATGGCTTTTTTAATTAAATCTGCAGCGGTGCCTTGCATCGGGGCATTCACCGCGGCGCGCAAAGCGGCATTACGCAGCATGGCATTTTTAGAGTTTAAGTCTGGCAAGTACAAACGTCGGCCATACCAGGTTTCAACATACCCTTTTTCTTTTGCCTGCACTTTGGCTTCGTCAATATAACGTTTCACATCAGCAAAACGCTCAAAATAGCGTTGCATATAGGTGTCCGCTTCTTGCGTGGTAATACCTAAATTCCGCGCCAAACCAAAAGCCGACATGCCATATAACAAACCAAAGTTGATCACTTTGGCAAAGCGACGGTGTTCTTTTGTCACTTGATCGATCGGTTCATGGAATATTTCAGAAGCGGTCGCAGCATGCACATCGTCACCGTGCAGAAAAGCGGCCGTTAAGGTTTTATCACCTGAAAGATGGGCCACAATTTTCAATTCAATTTGCGCATAATCCGCTGTAATCAGAACACTCCCTTTAGGGGCCACAAAAGCTTGCCGAATGCGTCGCCCTTCTTCTGTTCGAATGGGAATATTTTGCAAGTTCGGATTTTGCGAAGACAGTCTACCTGTGGCTGTCACGGCTTGATGAAAAGAAGTATGCACGCGCAATGTGTTAAGATTACGCTCTTCTTGTAAGGCCTCAATATACGTACTTTTTAACTTGGCCAATTGTCTGTATTCGATAATGATCTTGGGCAAGGCATATTCGTGTGATAACGCCTGCAACACCGATTCGGCTGTGGAAGCTTGACCTGTCGCCGTTCTTTCTTGAACTGGAATGCCCAGCTTTTCAAATAGAATTTCTTGTAATTGTTTGGGTGAATTGAGATTAAAGACTTCACCCGCCGCTTCATGGGCAGATGCCTCCAGTCTCGCCAATTTAATCTCGAGCTCTGCGCCTTGCGTTTTCAGTTTTTCAACATCAACCAACACACCGGTGTATTCCATTTTGGCTAAAACCGGCATCAAGGGCAGCTCGATCGTTTCATACACACTTTTTAATGTGGGCAGGTCTTTAAACGCGTCAATAAAGTGCTGATGTAATAAGAAAGTGAGATCGGCGTCTTCTGCAGAATAGGCTAAGGCTTCTGCAATCGGCACCGCTGCAAATGAAATTTGTTTGGCCCCTTTGCCCACAACCGTTTCATACGCAATCGAATCCACGCCCAAATAGCGCTTTGCCACACTGCCTAAATCATGTCTGCCTGCTGTGCTGTTTAAGATATAAGAGGCCAGCATGGTATCAAATAAGGGACCGTCAAAAGCAACGTCATATTTTTTCAATACATTGATATCGTATTTTAAATTGTGCCCAATTTTCGCAATGTGTTTACTGGCTAAAATCGGTTTGAATTTTGCTAACACCGTTTGAATCGGCAACTGTTGTGCGTTGGCTTCCGTATGCCCAAGGGGAATGTAGAAAGCCTGATGCGGTGCATAAGCAATGGCAATCCCCACCAATTGTGCTTCAAACACATTTAAGCTGGTGGTTTCCGTATCAAAAGCAAAATAGGGCTGTTGCTGAAGTGCCTCAATAAGCTGATTCAATGCGTGCTCATCTTGAATCAAGGCGTGGCTTTTATCTGATGGTGCTGCTGCCGTGATAGATTTTGATTCATCTTGCGGCGCGCTGTCTTCAAGCTTAGCCAACAGACTTTTGAACTCAAACTGCGTATACAATTTACGTAAGCTTGCCGTATCAGCTTGCTTACGCAGCAAATTTTTAACGTTGATATCAAAATTGATATCCGTTTGAACTGTATTGATTTTTTGGTAAAGCGGTAAATCAGCAATGGCGGCTTTAAAATTTTCAGCCACTTTCCCCTTCAACTCAACTTGGTGCGTAATCAGATCGTTTAAGGTTTTACCGCCTTCTAACCATTTTGCAGCGGTTTTAGGTCCCACCCCCGCGATGCCCGGAATATTGTCTACGCTATCGCCTATCAACGCCAAGTAATCGACGATTTGTTCTGGATACACGCCAAACTTTTCTTTCACGCCTTCGCGATCTAAATATTTATTGGACATGGTATTCACCAAGCGAATCTCATCTGATACCAATTGCGCCAAATCCTTGTCACCCGTTGAAATCAGGGTATGAAGCCCCTGCTGTTTTGCTTGCACAGCCAAACTGCCAATCACATCATCGGCTTCATAGCCAGGGAAGCGCAATAAAGGAAAACCCAATGCTTCAATGATTTGAAAGAGCGGATCGATTTGCATTCTCAATTCATCAGGCATTTCAGAACGATTGGCTTTATAACTGGGAAGCAAATCATGTCTAAAATTTTTGGTGGGCGTATCAAACACCACTGCCATATAGGTAGGCTGTTCACTCTGCCATAATTTCATTAACATATTGAGCACGCCAAAAATGGCCCCAGTTTGATGCCCTGCGGCATTAATAAGGGGAGGTAAAGCATGATAAGCCCGAAAAAGATACGAAGAGCCATCCACCAAGATAAAGTCAGCGTGTGTGTATTCTTTCATAATGCCCTACGAAATGAGTGGTGATGATGTCTGTTTTTACAAAGATAACGCCGGAAGCGGCACAAGATATTGCAAAATCATTCGGATTATCTCATGTCACTTGGCTTTCGCCTATATTACACGGCACCCAAAACAGTAACTATTGGTTAACCACGACAGAAGGCGAATTTGTTTTAACCCTGGTGGAAGAATTAGATCGTACCGTTTTAGCGAATATTTTTGAATTTTGTGATTACCTGAATCAGAAAGGCATTCCCTGCTTGGTTCCCCTCAAAAACAAGACTGGGGACATTGTGGCAGAATTTCAGACCAAGCCCGTCATGATTATTCAGAAATTGCTGGGGGCACAGCTTGATTCGCCGCTTGTGTCACATGCCGAAAAAGTAGGGGGCTTACTGGCAGATTTACATCAGCATGCTGCCACCTACACTGGCCCCAGGCTTGCAGACTCTCGCGGCAAACATTGGCGCCATGTCACGCAGCAACACCTGACACCCTATTTAACTGAACAAGAAAAAAAGATTTTAGAAAAAGTGACGCCATTAGAGATGGCCTTAAATTGGGAATCCTTACCCACAGGCATGATTCATGCGGATTTATTCACCGACAATATTTTGTGGGATGACGATCACATTAGCGGTGTGCTGGATTTCTTTTTTGCTTGTGAAGGTGCCTATCTTTACGATCTCGCCATTTTGTTAAATGACTGGTGCTTTTCAAAACAGGGTGAATTTAAACCCGAACATGCTGAAGCCTTGCTGACCGCTTACCTTGCCAAACGGCCCCTATCGGCAGAAGAAAATGCGGCTTGGCATACGGTATGCAGCGTTGCGGCATTACGCTTTTGGTTATCCAGACGCTTGGCGTTACAATCCCCTTCCGTTCCTGGGGATGTGACACAAAAAGATCCCCTGCCTTTTTTAAAAATAATGCAATTTCACCTTGAGGGCGGGGTTATCTTACCTGCTCATTAGAAAAATAGAGGTTATGGATGCAATTCACGCCAAAATTATTAGTGATAGCCTGCTTGAGCTTTTTTACCTTTGGCCTGGCCAATGCGTTCTCTGATACCACGCTTGAAGCCAAAGCCAGCAACGCCTTCAACATGGCCAAACAAAATCCGCTCACCTTACAAGCTTTTTTATATCGCATGCCAAAAGGGGGGGATATTCATAATCACATCCTGGGTGCCGTGTATGCAGAAAGCTATATTCAGCAGGCAGCCGAAGATAAACTGTGTGTGAGCCTCACCTCTTTTGCGTTGTCCCCTGAACAAACAAGTGGCGGCATCAATTTTTGCCCTCATCATTCTGTTTTGGCCTCACAAGCTCTGGGCGCTGGCCAAGAAAACATCGATGTGTATAACGGCATGTTGCGTGCTTTTTCTTTGCTTAATTTTGTCCCTGGACAAGAATCAGCGCACGATCATTTTTTCGGTGTTTTTAATAAAATTTCTGCCGCCAAAAAACACTATGCCGTATGGGTAGATGAAATTACCAGTCGCGCTGCGGCACAAAATGAACAATACCTTGAATTGCTATTCAGCGAAAAATGCGAAGCTTGCGATGCCCTCGCTCAAAAACTGCAAGGTCAATCGGCAACATCCTTGATGCAAGCCAATAGTATTTTAAAAAGCTGGCATTTCGATAAAGACATTCTTGCGACACAAGCCTTGGTGCAAAATATTGAGCAAGATCGGCGCAATATCGAAAAATGTGGCACACCCAATGCACAGCCTGCTTGCCAGGTAACCGTACGTTATTTAAATGAAGTGTTGCGTGGTTTACCCAAAGAACACGTGTTTGCACGCATGGCGTTTGTCTTTCAACTCTTAGAAGCTGAAGCACAATCACCGCATCCATTGTGGGTGGGCCTGAATTTGGTCATGCCAGAAGATCATCATTATGCGATGACTGATTATACTGAACACATGCAGATCTTACAGTTTTTAAAATCCCAGCTAAAAAACAAAGATAAAGTACACATCAGTTTACATGCGGGAGAACTGGCGCCAGGCTTGGTGCCACCCGCAGGGCTTAAAAATCATATTCGACAAGCTGTTGAAATTGGATCAGCTGAAAGAATTGGGCATGGCGTGGATGTGATGCATGAAGAAAACCCCGAATCCTTACTGCAGAAAATGGCCGAAAAAAACATCTTGGTCGAAATTAATTTAACCAGCAATGCGCAAATTCTGAATGTTTCAGGGAAGGATCACCCGCTTCTTGTTTACAGAAAAAATAACGTCCCCGTCACCTTGACCACAGACGACGAAGGGATTGAACGAACCGATCTGTCGCGCGAATACAAACGCGCTGTCGAAAGCTATGATTTTAATTATAAAGACTTAAAAAGTTTTGCACGAAACAGCTTAACCTATAGTTTTTTACCAGGTGAAAATCTTTGGAAGCAACACACTGCTTATGAAGTAAAAACACCGTGCGCGAATGATCACCCTCAATCTGAAAAACTGTCATCAAGTTGTTATGCCTTTTTAAAATCCAATGAAAAGGCAGCACAGCAATGGGAGTTAGAAAAACGCTTTTGGCGTTTTGAAAGTAAATTGTAGCGTCATGAATGCATTTATAAAAAGGGATTAATAAGCGCTAATCCATACCCAGAAAAATCTTTGATATTTCTTGTCACAAGCGTTAACTGGCGGCTCACTGCAGTAGCGGCAATCAAACTATCGATAGCGGGCACAGGGTTTTTAATCTGGCCGCACAACCTTCCCCACGTATTCGCCACAGCAAGATCTATCGCCAAGACCCGATCCCCAAACCATGTTTGCATATCATGTTCAAGAAAACGAAGCAGCGTCATCTGTCGTTTCATGTCTGTCATCTTGGTGACCCCTTTTCGGATTTCACCCATAGATAATACACTGATGTATAATTCATCTGGCTCGCATTGCGCAAGCCACTCAACGACAGAAGCTGTTGGTACTTTTTTTGTCAATTCAGAAATAATGTTGGTATCTAGCAAATAACTCATACATCAATCTCTCGCGTTAACGATTGATCGCGCTCTATTTCAAGATCACTGCCCATCAGAGGCGAGCGACGAATAAAGGTGTAAAGATCAACTTTTTTCTTTTTAACCAATTTTTCATAATCTTCAATTGAAAGTAACACTGCCTCAACGTGGCCTCTTACCGTTACAAATTGAGGCCCCTCTTTTTTACTTTCTCTTAAAAACTCACTCATTTTGGCTTTTGCTTCTTGAAGTTGCCAGGTGTGCATACACGCCTCCAGACTGGTCTGACTAGTTACAATATAGCAAAGAAATGCCCTTACAACACCTCTAAATGCGCCATGCCCACCAACAACCATTTCACGCCCGATTGAAACTGGACTTGTACTTTGGCATGTTCTTTTATGCCTTCCATGCCTAAAACCACCCCTTCGCCAAACTTGGCATGTTTCACACGTTGCCCCAAACGAAAGGCACTGCGTTGCTCCGTTGGGGTGGCATTAAATTGCATCGAACGCATCACTTGAAATTTACGCCCTGCCTCTTTCACTAAAGCACTGGGAATTTCTTTTAAGAACCGAGACGGCAAGCGTTGCTCCGAAAAGCCCCGCACCGCACGACGCTCTGCAAAAGATAACGTCAAGTTGTGTCGCGCACGGGTGATCCCGACGTAACAAAGTCTGCGCTCTTCTTCTAATTTCGTTAAATCATTGCCTGAAAAAGCACTGGGAAATAAATTTTCTTCTAAACCTACCAAAAAGACTTCTTCAAATTCCAAACCCTTGGCGGAATGCAATGTCATCAGATTGATCACATTGTCATCAGGATTGGACTCATCACCCGTATCCAAGGTAGCCGCAGCCAAGAAGTACAACAATTGCTCTTCTGTGTTTACCCGTTCATCCGCTTCTTCTTCAAACTTTGCTGTCGCATTGACCAATTCTTCTAAATTTTCTGTGCGAATTTTTTCTTTTTCTGAAGAGGCCAAAGCATACAAGGCCATTAAGCCACTTTCATGCACGACCTTTCGCATCCATTCACTGAGCTTTCGCTCGGTCAGTTCCGATTGTAAACCTTCAATCAAGTCCTGAAATCCTTGCAAGGCTTTGCCAATTTTATTGGCTGATTTCGGTTGATCTTTTAAGGCCTGCCAAACAGATGATTGTTGCGACACTGCCAGGGCTTGCAAATCTTCAATGGTTTTTTCGCCAATGCCCCGTCTGGGAACATTGATCACACGTAAAAACGAAGCATCATCATCTGGATTCATCGCCAAACGGCAATAGGCCAATGCATCTTTAATTTCTGCACGTTCAAAAAAGCGCAAGCCCCCAAAAATACGATAAGGAAGACGCGCTCTGACCAACGCTTCTTCAAACACACGCGATTGCGCATTCGATCGATATAACACGGCAATTTCTTTTAATGTGGCGCCTTCTTTACGTCGCTTATCAATGTTCGATACCACAAAATAGGCTTCGTCACGTTCATCGTAAGCTTGATATAAAGTGATGTGTTCGCCTGCTTTATCTGCCGTCCATAAATTTTTACCTAAACGGCTGCCATTGTTCGCAATCAAGGCATTGGCTGCCGATAAAATGGTGCCCGTCGATCGGTAGTTTTGCTCTAAGCGCACGGTCACCGCGCCCCTAAAGTCATTCGGGAAGCGTTGGATATTTTCAATTTTGGCACCACGCCAACCATAAATACTTTGGTCATCATCGCCCACAATGGTTAGACCCGCCTCAGGCCCCACCAATAGCTTTAACCAACGGTATTGAATGGTATTGGTATCTTGAAACTCATCTACCAAAATTTCCTGAAACCGCATATGAAGTGAATTCCGAATGGTTTCGTTATCACGCAATAACTCATAGGTACGTAATAAAATTTCTGCAAAATCCAGCAAACCCGATTTTTCACAAAAAGATTCATAGGCTTCGTACACCGCCACTTGTAAACGACTCAGTCTGTCGTTACCCAGTGATAATTTATCACTGCGCAAGCCTTGCTCTTTTTGTGCATTGATAAACCGTTGCGCTTCGCGTGCGTCTAATAATTTATCGTCTATTTCTAATTGCTTTAAAATGCGTTTGATGAGTTTTTGTTGATCATCTGTGTCAATGATCTGAAATGTTTGCGGCAGACTCGCTTCTTTATAAAACTGCCGTAACAAACGATGGGATAGGGAGTGAAAGGTGCCCACCCAACCTGGTGCATCCGTTCCCAATAACTCAGCCAAACGAGAGCGCATTTCACCCGCTGCTTTATTGGTAAAGGTCACCGCCAATAAAGCGCCTTTCGGGATACCACGATGTAAAACGTGATAAGCCATACGATGCGTCAATACGCGTGTTTTGCCACTTCCAGCACCTGCCAATACCAACAAATATTTATCGGCACTGGTCACAGCTTGCGCTTGTTCCGCATTGAGCGGACGCAATAAGGCATTTATGCTCATTCAACTCTCTTTTTCAAACGATGATGACATACGCTTCATATTCCAAGATACGAATTCTAACATCCCATCTTGCTGCGCAGGAAAAATGTTTTTCAATCGAAAACACTCACAATACAATGTGTATTGTGAGTGTTTTCTCCATCAACATACTTCCCCTGATTGCAAGCTGGGCGTTATCTCTTCGCATCTTGAAACACGAAAGGTGTAGGTTTCTTTAATAAGGGGGGCTAACACCAATAAACAGAATAAGTACGAAAGCGGTAAAATCATTAAACTGATTTGATAGGCATGTAAAGAATAATGCGGCACGCCATTTTCAATGACGCCATCCCAAACGCTGTCTAATGCCACGCCAATCCCATACTGGAATAGCGTACTCCCAAAAATTGACATCATATTGGCAAAGCCAGAAGCAGTGCCCACCAAACGCGAGGGGTTTGTTTCGCCAATCATCACGAAGGTCAAAACGTAAGTGCCAAAAAAACCGAAAGAAAACATAGCGGCAAACGCCTGCCATCTTGTGATCTCGGGCAAATAGATAAGCGCGCATAAACTCGATGTGGCCAGCATGGCCGCAATGGCCAACGCACGCCGACGGCTTTTTATTTTATTCGAAACCCAACCCAGAAAAGGACTGCCTAAGCCCACGCCCACAAAGGTCATGGAAGCGGCTGTCGCTGCCGTCACAGGATCAAAGCCACGGGCATCCACCAAATACGGTACCGCCCATAAACCCCCAAATGCATCGGTAGGCGCGGTGGCAAAAAAACCATAAAAAGCAATAAGCCAATTTTGGGGGCTCTTTAACAATTCGCCCAACATCGAAAAAAAGCCTTGTGTGGCTTTAGGATGATCGCCTGCTTTTTGTTGTGGGGCATCACGAACCACCGCATACAAAATCACAGCCAACACCAACCCGGCGATACCAACGCCCACCATAAACACACGCCAAGGGAATGCTTTGAGCGCCAGGCCCACGGGGCCTTGCCCCATCACCGCACCGAAATTCCCGAGCGTCAAAATCAAACCCGTCAATAGAGGAAAGTATTGTGGCTTGAACCAAACCGTTGCGATTTTCATGCAACAAATAAAAGCAAATGCAGAGCCCGCCCCAATGACCAAACGACTGATCCCTGCAAAAAAGAAGCTATGGCTTAAACCAAAACCCAAGGCGCCCAACGCGCATAAGGTGCAGGCAAAGGTGAGCAAACGTCTCGGACCAAATTGATCGGTAAACACGCCTACGGGTGTTTGCAAAAAAGCATACGCAATAAAATAAAGGGAGGTTAATAGACCTAAATCCGTTGCCGTGATCGAAAAATCGCTCATCAAATTAGCGTACATGGCCCCAGGTGCCACACGTAGCAAAAACTCATATAAATAGAACATTGCGGCCGCACCCAACATACAGGCGGGGATCCATTTAGCCGGTTTGTGCATTGTCTAACACTCCAAGAGCGGGCGCATGAAGGCAAAAGAGTGGTGATGCTAAGGGGCTAGGCCAGCAGTGTCAAATTAGGGGCCGTTGGGGGTACAATCACCCCCTATCCCACTCATCATGAGGCGTACCATGGATTCTTGTATTTTTTGCAAAATTGCAAACAATGCCCTGCCGGCCAAGACGATCTATGAAGATGACAAAATCATCGCATTTCATGATCTGCACCCCAAAGCCAAAGTGCATGCTTTGGTCATCCCCAAAAAGCATATTAAAAACCTTTTTGAGCTTGCCGAAACAGATGCCGCACTTATGGGATACTTCACGGTAAAATTAAAAGAAATCGCTACAATGCTCGACCTGGAGGCAGGCTTTAGAATTGTGGTCAATAACGGCCCGCATAGCGGGCAAGAAGTGGATCACCTGCACTACCATATTTTAGGTGGTGCGCAGTTGCCTCGGTTTTAACACCCTTCGTGTTTCAAGATGCGGAGAGTGTGTAAGTTCAACCCGATGTTAAAACAAACAAGCACGTTACAGGGTGAACAGTTACAAGGGTATAAGTTGGAGTCAATCATGGGAATAAGCGGCATGAGTCCTGGTTCATTGTTGTTAATCGCAATTATCGTGGTGTTGTTATTCGGCACTAAAAAATTACGTGGACTTGGGGAAGACCTGGGCGAAGCGCTGCGTGGCTTTAAACGTGGCTTGAATGAAGATGATAAAGAAAACAAAAAGGAATAAGCACTTTGAGTATCGGGCTCGGTGAAATCATGGTCTGTCTGATTGTTGCCATCTTGGTGTTAAAACCAACGGACATGGTAAAAGTCGCCACACAGACCGGCAAAACAGTCCGCAAACTAAAAAGAATGTGGCAAGGATTGCAAGACGACATCCATAAAATCACGGTTCAACCTATTAATCGAGATCTTGATGAGTGATCTGCTGCAACATCTTGCCGAGCTAAAAAGCCGCATGATTAAAACACTTTTGGTATTAACCTTTTGTTTTTTAATCATTTATCCTTTCTCTAATACACTCTTCGCACAATTTTCACGTTTTGCTTTGCCAAACCAAGCCTTATTGGCCAGCGAAGTCACCAGCACCTTTATGGTGCCTTTAAAGTTTTCCATTTTGCTTTGCTTTATTGTGGCCCTCCCTTTTTCTTTGTATCAAATCGCTGCATTCATGTGGCCTGGCTTATATCCTCACGAACGAAAATGGTTGGTGGGTCTGTTATTCACGGCGATCCTTTTATTCTTCACCGGCGCCACATTTGCCCTCTTTTTAATCTGCCCCATGGCGCTGCATTTCTTTTCTAGCACCGCGCCAGAAGGCATCACAGTGATGACAGAACTGTCCCATTTTTACGAATTCATGGTCGATATGGTTTTTGCCTTTGGCCTCTCTTTTGAATTACCGGTTATTTTATTTTTGGCGATCTTGAAAGGCTGGGTATCGATTGATGCGTTAAAAAAAGCCCGGCCTTATGTGATTGTATTGGCTTTTGTGGTGGGCATGATTTTGACGCCCCCTGATGTGTTGTCTCAAGTGACCTTAGCGGTACCATTATTGCTTTTATTTGAAAGTACGTTGTTTGTCAGCCGGTTTTTTAAATTGAACCAAAATCGGGTTAAAAGCTTACAAATTAATGGGTAAAATCACTCTAGGTTTTGCTGTGTCGTCTGGACTATCCTGACACGGTCAATCTCCAACCGGTAACACGGTTTCTAAAACCCAAGCCCCCCCGCTTGGGTTTTTTTATGCCTTTTTTCGGCAAAACGTCCCCCGCAGAACAAAAAAACAATAATTATTTATTGATAATCGATAAATTATGATTATAATTCATTCACTTTCTCGTTTTATGAGTAGGAGTGAACATGAAAGACGTGACTTTTCTATGTGGGGCTTTAAAGCGTGTGTTTCAATTGCTGTTTGTGCTGACCCCGCTCAAATTGCTTTTCTTATATGGGATCGCGGTCGCACACTTTTCAAAAATAGCAAAGGTGGGGCGCGATGCTTCGATAGATACGAATGCAGTCGTCGTGCAATCGGGGATTGAGCTTAAAAATCTGCCCTTCAAAGACATTTCAGGTGCTTACTTGCATTTTGGAATCGATATTTTGCCCGCTCTTGCATTAATGGGCGTTTATTATTGGGTCGCAAAAGTGTTTTCTTTGTATCAACAAAAGAAAATGTTTTCTGCCGAAATCACCCATCTCTATCGTAAAATGGCAGGCGTTTTATTTGGTTACTTTGTCTTACAAGTGGCCGCGCTTTTATTACACAGCGCCTTTTCTTACCAATTTGCAGAACAATCCTTTTTTAGCATCAATTTAAATCACATTGATTTTTTAAATGTATTATTTGCGGGAACCGCTTATGTGATGGCAAAAATGTCAGATGAAGCCAAAAATATGGCCGAATTGAATGCCTATACCATATAGGTATTGTTGCGTGAATTGTTCACCCAATAGTGTCAACTAAGGCCAGCGGTGTCATTGCGAATAAAAATGGCAACCTGAAGTTGAGCGAAGTTCACGGTGGTTTGGCCATTTTTATGAAGCAATCCATCTGAAAGATCTAAAAACAAAGATGGACTGCCACGGTCGCAAAGCCTCCCTCGCAGTGACGGAGAGCCTTAAGTTGACGCCATTGGTTGAACGCTTACGAATTCGATGGGACCCCACACCCGACAAGGAGCTTCATGGGTATCGTTGTGAATCTAGATGTCATGCTGGCAAAAAGAAAAATGCGACTTGGCCAATTGGCCGAGCAGGTTGATATTACCTTGCAGAACCTTTCTGTCTTGAAAAGCGGACGCGCCAAAGCGATTCGCTTTTCAACCTTAGAGGCCATTTGTGCGGCTTTACAATGTCAGCCAGGAGATATTTTAGAATTTAGGGAAGAAGAATCGGAAAAGGAGTGAGGCAATGCGGACTCCGAAGCCACCACGCTCCGGAGTCTGCAAAAACACGCTGAAGGATTAATCCCTGCCGGCGCGTTTTCTTTCGTTTTCAGTCAAGTGTTTCTTGCGAACACGAATGATCTTGGGTGTGACTTCTACCAATTCATCGTCTTCAATGAATTCTAAAGCTTGTTCCAAAGACATACGAATCGGTGGGGTTAAGATAATATTTTCATCCGATCCTGATGCGCGAACGTTGGTTAACTGTTTCCCTTTCGTGACATTCACGACGAGGTCATTGTCACGCGTATGAACGCCTACCACCATGCCTTCGTAAACTTCAATTTGTGGGTCAATACACAAACGGCCCCGTGCTTGTAAATTAAACAAAGCATAGCCAGCTGCTTTACCCGGACCATTCGAAATCAAGACCCCATTAATACGAGTGGCCATTTCACCTTTTTTAACGGGCGCGTATTTTTCAAATACGTGCGTCATCAAGCCTGATCCAGATGTGGCAGTCATGAATTCAGTGTGGAAACCAATCAAGCCACGTGAGGGGATCGTGTAATCCAAACGCACACGGCCTTTGCCATCGGGATGCATGGCATGCACATCGCCGCGACGCAGCCCCAATTTTTCCATCACTGAACCTTGATGAGATTCTTCAACGTCCACCGTCAACTGTTCATAGGGTTCACACAATTCACCATCAATGGTTTTATTAATAACGGTGGGGCGTGATACGGCCAATTCAAACCCTTCACGGCGCATATTTTCGATCAAAATCGAAAGATGCAGTTCGCCACGGCCAGATACTTTGAATTTATCGGCATTTTCTGTGTCGTCAACGCGCAAAGCCACGTTATGAATCAATTCACGGTCAAGACGTTCACGAATTTGGCGGCTGGTTAAATACTTACCATCTTTACCCGCTAAAGGTGAATCGTTCACTTGGAAAGTCATGCTCACCGTGGGCTCGTCCACCGTTAAAGCTTCAAGGGGCTCTACGTGGTCTTTGTCACAAACCGTGTCTGAAATGCCCAGCTTATCAATACCGGTGATGGCAATGATGTCGCCGGCTGCGGCTTCTGGCACATTGGTGCGTTGTAAGCCCAGATAAGACAACACTTGCATGATCTTGGCTTGACGTAGGTTACCATCATGGCTGATTACAGAAACTGGCATACCGGCTTTAATGCGACCGCGGGTCACACGACCAATCCCAATGGCGCCCACATAGCTTGAATAATCCAAGGAGCTGATCTGCATTTGCAAAGGACCATCCACCTCGACTTCAGGTGGTTTCACCTTGTCGATAATGGCTTGGAATAAAGGATCCATGTTGCTAGAAGGGTTTTTAAGATCGAGCGTTGCCCAACCTTGTAAAGCAGAAGCATAGATAATAGGGAAATCTAATTGCTCTTCTGTCGCCCCTAAACGATCGAACAAATCAAATACGCTGTCGATCACAAAATCAGGTCTTGCCCCATCACGGTCAATTTTATTGACCACCACAATGGGTTTTAAGCCCCGTGCAAAGGCTTTTTGGGTCACAAACCGCGTTTGCGGCATGGGGCCGTCAACGGCATCCACCAACAGCAAAACGGAATCAACCATGGATAAAACGCGCTCTACCTCGCCACCGAAGTCGGCGTGGCCGGGGGTATCCACAATATTGATGCGGTATCCACCCCATTCGATGGCGGTGTTCTTGGCAAGAATTGTAATGCCACGCTCTTTTTCAATGGCATTCGAGTCCATAACGCGCTCACCCTGCTCAACAATGCCGCTTTGGCGGAGCAATTTGTCTACGAGGGTGGTTTTGCCATGATCAACGTGCGCAATAATGGCGATATTTCGAAGGTGTTGGGTATCCATAGTGGTTTTTACTGTGGTCGCAAATAAAGGAAGCGCATTCTACTGGTTTTTAGCTGATATTGCGACGACATCCTCACAGGGACAAGCGTCGCTTAGGTAAAGAGAGCGCCCTTTGAGCATTATTGCAAACTTGGCTCTTCTTCTAAGGCCTCTTTTTGCAAGCTGGTATAAAAGGATTCTGGGATTTTGAGTGCTTTCACAATTCGCTCTAAATGTCTGACTTTTGCTTCTTCAGGTGGCACAGGCGCACCAATATGTAACGCCACTTCTCTTCTGGGTTGAATCATACGATTCAACCAATTCCGATGCATGGGCGCGCGGCTGAAAACACTGCCCCACATATTACTGATCGCCATCGGGATCACCGGCACAGGCGTTTCTTTTACAATACGCTCGATGCCACGCTTAAAAGGGTTCATGTCTGCATGTGTTGCAATTTTTCCTTCTGGAAAAATCAAAACCAAGCCGCCCGCTTCTAATTCTTTTTTAACTTGTTGAAAGGCTTCTTCTCTTTCTATTTCACTTTCTTTAACCGTTGCCAACGTGATCACCCGCGCATCCCTTAAAATAGGGCCGATGATGGGGTGTTGCATGATGTAATAATCCACCATGGCACAAACGGGTCTGGGGACACTGCCATAGACAATCATCCAATCTAACCAGCTAATGTGATTACAAATTAAAACAGCTGGCCCTTCTTTGGGAATATTGTCTAAACCTGTCACTTGAATTTTATAAGTGAATTTGGCTAACACAAATGTACAAAAACGATATAAAAACTCAGGCACCCATCTAAACAAATAAATGGCCACACAAAAGTTAAACACGCTGATTAAAATAAAAAAGCCCTTGACGGAAATCCCCAATCGAAAATAAAGAAAAACACAAAACGAAGCCAAGACCATGGCAAAGGAACTGATAACATTGCCCCCTGCAATAATGCGTGAACAATTTTTACTGGGTGCCCTTTGCTGAATCAATGCCATCAACGGAACAGAATACAAACCGGCCGCGGCACTTAACAATAAAAAAGCCAGCATAATTGAGACATTTTGAAGACTAAAGTGTGTCACTTGCCCATCCACAAAGGTGGGATCAATCTGCCCAATGGCAAACAAAAACACAGAAATCCCCATCGCACCAATCGGAATTAAACCCAATTCCAAACGCCCACCAGAAAGCTTGCCACACAAGATGGCCCCCAGCGCAATGCCCACCGTAAATAGAATGAAAAAGAACGTGGCCATCATTTCTGTGCCCATTAGCACTTGCTTGACATAAGGTGGCAAAGTTGAAAACACCGCCCCACCCAAAAACCAAAACCAAGAAAGGCCAATGATGGCGTTAAAAATAGTCTGGTTCACTCGGGTTAACTTCATCACTTCCCAAGTTAAACTGAGTGGATTTAAATTGAGTTTAAGGCTGGGATCAGGCGCATTGGCTTTAGGGATAAAGCATGCCGCCACAAAGCCCCCTAAACTCGTCAACACCAACAGACCACACACAAGCTGTGTGCCTATTTTTTCAATAGAAATACAGACCCCGCCTAAAATGGCTCCCATTAAAATAGCCAAAAAGGTGGCGGCACTAATCAAGGCATTGGCGTCCAACAATTCTTCTTCTTTTAGATGTTGCGGCAAAATGGCGTACTTGATCGGCCCAAAAAAAGCAGAATGCATTCCCATTAAGAACAAACAAACCAACAGCACATCGAATCGTTCATACCAAAACCCCGCTGCTGCCAAAATCACAATAAAAATTTCAGCCCCTTTTATGATTTTGGTTAAAAAGGATTTTTCATACTTATCAGCAAGCTGCCCGGCAAATGCCGAAAAAACAAAAAAAGGCAGCATGAAGATGCCTGTCGAAAGGGCCACCATTTGTTCAGAAGGTAAATTCAAAACAGCGGAATGTTGAAAAATAATCAACAACACCAAGGCATTTTTAAAAAAATTATCGATAAACGCACTCGAAAACTGAGTCAAGAACAAAGGTAAGAATCTTTTTTTTGTTAAAAGAGAACACTGTGTCTTTATTTTCGTGTCTTTGGCTAAACTGTTTGCGATGGCTTTCATCAGATGGTTAACTCGCCCTGGTCATGGTTTTTGCCACTTTCACTAACGTTTTCAGTTCCGTCTTTGTGCTTGCAGGATACCCTTTCTTGCTCACAATACGAAAGAGCGCATCGAACCAATCTGCCTGATAGGGATTCATTGCCCAAGTTTCAAGGCGGCTGCTTTGCTTTATCATCATGGGTTTTGGCCATCCCCAATGATCTTGTAAGGGGTGACGACCCGGCGCAAGGTTTTCATTTAATTGTGCCAAAACTGTTTCTTCTAAATTTTGAATTGGCTGATATTGTGACTGGCCTATCTTGCGCACCACCAGATGTGGCCTGGCCTGATTACTTTTTAAAATAGGCCGTACATAAATTTGCCATAATTTTGCCCAGAGAGACAATTGTTTTTGATGTTGCCATGCCATTTTATACACAAGCAATAGTACTTTTTCGTCTTGTTGTAAGGCTGCTTGCCTAAGCAAATCAAGACTATTTTCGAATGAGACATGCTTAAGCAGGTATTGCAATAAACCCATCTGCCCTGACAACACAGCCAATCCTGCTGCCGTGACATGTTGGTGGTTTTTTTTGAGAAGACTGCTGCCCTTTTGATGCAACAATGTCACAGTTTGTGCATTACCGCTTTGCACCGCCCACATGAAGGCTGTCATCCCTTCATTATCTTGTACATCCAATTCTGCAGTTTGGGTATTTTGCACAATGAACGCAACGGCCTCTACTTGTCCCTGTTTTGCAGCCAGCATCAAAGCAGTTTGCCCAAATTGATTGGTTGCATTCAAGGCCACACCACGGGTAAACAAATACTTCACAATGTCCACGTTCCCCTGCTCGGCGGCTTGCATCAACGGGGTTTCGCCATTTTGGGAATTTAAATTATGCGATTCACGTAACAACAACTGATTTAGTAAAGTATCGCGGTTATTTTTGACTAGCCAAGATAAAAGGCTTTCCCCTTCAATGCTCGCGCCCTCTAAATGGGCGCCGCGATCGAGTAATAAGCTTGTGAGCGCAGCATCGTCACCACTCACAGCCCAACTCAATGCCGTTCCGCCAGCCCCATCCGTGGCATTCACATTCGCGCCTTTATCCAGTAATAAGCGAACCATCTCTTCATTCGCTTCGGATGTGGCCCACATGAGTGCTGTTTTTCCATAATTGTCGCGCACATCCGGACTGGCACCCTGTACCAATAAAAATTGCACCATCTCTTTTTGACCATTCAAGACAGCCCAACTCAGCGGTCTTTTAGAAAAGCTTTTATCCAATCCATTGATGGCTGCATGGTGTGCCAGCAATCGCCCCACTGTCTCTGTATTATTTTTCGCGATGGCACGCATGAATGCCGTCCAGCCTTCTTGATTTTCAATATTCGGATCAGCGCCTTTTTCTAATAAAGCCTGCATCATCTCTGTGCGTGATAAGTGCACGGCCAAATTCAAAGCTGAATTACCATAGGCGTCTGTGGCGTTAAGGTGGGTATCATGCTGTATTAACAAATCAAATAATGATTTTTCATTTTCTCGCACCGCGTAAATGAGCGGCGTATCGCCCCGTTCTGCCCAATTTGCATCCACACCTTGCGCTTTCATGATGGAGATCAGAATGGGATCGAGCTCATTTTCAAGTGGATTCATTTTTTTGATGATCGGCAAAACTGAGTCTTTAGTGTAGCGTGTTTAAGGTGCCAATAGGCGCTTGCTAAAGACTCAGGATCCGGTCCACACTTACTATCTCATGGTTCAAGGAAAGGAAGTGAAACATGTCCACGTCAGCCATCGACGCAGCCCTCTCCTACCTAAAAGAGCATAAAACCCAATTCGTTGATTTACGCTTTACCGATACAAGCGGTAAAGAGCACCACGTCACTGTGCCCAGTCATGTCATGAACCAAGCCTTCTTTACAGAAGGCAAAATGTTTGATGGCTCATCCATTGCCGGCTGGAAAAGCATTCATCAATCCGATATGCAGCTGGTTCCCGATCCTGATACCTTAAAACCCGATCCTTTTTCTCAAGAACGTACCGTCATTTTCAATTGCATGGTTTTAGATCCGGCGAATGGCAAACCTTATGTGCGCTGCCCAAGAGGATTGGCCAAACGCGCTGAAGCTTACTTAAAAGAAACCCAAATTGCGGATACAGCCTATTTTGGTCCTGAGCCTGAATTTTTTATTTTCGACGAGGTCCGGTTCGGATCAAACATCAGTGGGTCGTTTTATGCCATTGATGCCAAAGAAGCTTGTTGGAACAGCAGCACAGTCTACGAAGAAGGGAACAGAGGGCACCGCCCTTCGCTAAAAGGCGGCTATTTCCCCGTTCCGCCTGTTGATTCTTCACACAACATACGCAGCGCCATGTGCTTGATGCTAGAGGACATGGGCTTGGTGGTAGAAGCCCATCATCATGAAGTAGCGACAGCCAATCAAAATGAGATTGCCACCCGCTATAACACCTTGATGCGTAAAGCAGACGAGCTACAAACCTTAAAATATGTGGTCATGAACGTGGCGCATGCTTTTGGAAAGACCGCGACCTTTCTCCCTAAGCCGTTGGTCGGCGACAATGGAAGCGGCATGCACGTTCATCAATCCTTATCTAAAAATGGTAAAAACTTATTTGCAGGCAATGAGTATGCCGGCCTTTCTGAATTGGCTTTATATTACATCGGCGGGATCATGAAGCACGCCAAAGCTTTGAACGCCTTCACCAATAGCACGACGAATAGTTATAAGCGCTTGGTGCCTGGCTTTGAGGCGCCTGTCAATCTGGCTTATTCATCCTGTAACCGATCGGCGGCCATTCGCATTCCACACTCGCCCTCAGCATCAGGGCGCAGGATTGAAGTTCGCTTCCCCGATCCTGCCACCAATCCTTATTTTAGTTTTGCGGCCATGCTTATGGCAGGCTTAGATGGCATTCAAAATAAAATTCATCCTGGCGATCCTTTAAACCGCGACTTATTTGAATTAACGCCTGAAGAAAATGCAAAAATTCCTCAGGTATGCGGTTCTTTATCAGAAGCGTTGGCAGCCTTGGATGCCGACCGTGCTTTTTTAAAGAAAGGGGATGTGTTTTCAGATGATTTAATCGATGCTTATCTGGAATTAAAACAGAAAGAAGTGACGCGATTTATGATGGCCACCCATCCCATCGAGTTTGAAATGTATTACAGCTTGTAAAAATAGAGCGCTTAAATGAATACACCATTTTCTATTATATTTAGCGCACTTTGCATGTTGTGGTGCCAGACACTGATGGCCACGCCCATTTATAAATATGTAGATGAACAAGGCGTTGTCACGTATAGCGATACGCCCCAACCTGGCAGTGTGGAAGTGCAGATCAAACCGATCCAACAATATTCAGCGCCTAAACTATCCGAATCTCAAAACGCCAAGTTGCCAGATTTGCCCTTATTACAAACACCACCCGATATCACCTATACCGCACTCACCGTCAAAGAACCCAAAGCGGGAGATGTATTTGATAGCGGCACAGAAACCATTACCGTTACAGGCACGGTCTCCCCAGAATTGGCCACACAGCACCTTGTGCAATTGACATTAGACGGCGCCCCTTTGGGCACGCCCGAACATACTTTGGTGTTTTCTTTACCCCATTTAGAGCGTGGTGATCATACTGTCAGTTTAGCGATCATTGATCCCAATGCCCTTGATACGCCTTTAATCACCAGCAATACAGTGAAGTTTTTTCAATTTCGTGTGAGTCAAAATTTCCAAAATCAACAACCGCAGCGGAATCAAATTAGCGCACCGCCCGCGGCACACTGAATGCTGAACTTTGATTTTCACGCCACGGACATTGCTATCATAAAAGAAAAATCAGACCTCAGCTTTTAATAACTATTTTTTCGATTGGATAGTTTTGCTCTAGCCAAATCAGCAAGCAATTGCTCTCTTGCTATGCCAATGATGGCAAATTGATGCACAGCGGCTGGACTCTTGTTTTTATCAGGATGAAATTGTAAATACAGTTTACTTGCTACATGCCGGACCCTTTCGGGGGTCAAAGTTTCATTCGTATCAAAACCCAACACTGCCCGCCAATTATTATCTTTTGCTGCGATTAAGCGTTTTGCATTGCAGCTTACGGTGAGATCTGTTGCGTTGATATTTTTTGCTTCCGCATCCCAATCAATACCTTGCATGGCTGCCAACTCTGTTACAATAACAGGGATGCTTGCAGCCGAAGCGGCTGGCGTGTAGCCGGCCCGGTGAGGCATTTGAATGTTAAAAGCGAAAGCATATTGTAGGTGCCACTTCCAATTGGCCCACTCTGTATAAAGATCTTTGTAATTCGCTCGGCGACCAAAAACCACAAAGGGATCTTCACCCAAACTGTTATAAAATGCCCAAAAGCTTCGATAATAAATCTGCTTTTCAACTTCAATATTTTCTCCCTGCAAGGCTTTTTCTTCTATGCCAGCCTTTACCTCACTTAAGCGCTTCAGTTCACTATTTTCACGGCAAAAATTATCGAATACGGGGATGATTTTGCCATGAATGGAAATGCTTTTTACGTGGCTAAAGAGCTCAGGAGTGTGCAAAGAGTTCATTCGGAGCGTTCGGTACGAAATTAAGCCTTCTAAAAAAAACCTCAAAGCTAAATCAGAGAGTTCATTGACAATTATCAGATGCTCTAGTTTGCTACGGGTAACAAGCCAGGAAAGATCATACAGATACTCAGAACCTTCATCTCTGGCCAAGGCGGGCAGGCGAACATAATCTAAAACACTTCGCTGACGCGTAGACTGATAATCAACGATCAAGGTTTTTATTTTTGCAATATTATGTATGATTTTTAATCTTTCCTTGATTTCAGCTGCTAATGTGATGATGACCTCGTCAGCTGTATTGTACGTAAAAAAATGCTGTTTGGCTGTTTTCAGTAAGTGGATCCTTTCTTCTTTTTCTGTTTGCGCTTTAAGCACCGCGTCTTCTTGTCTACGGCCGGTAAAGTAACTGAAGGCGGCTCCCATTATGCCACCTGTTATCGCGCCCATTGCGAATGCGATTGCCGTGGCAATAACTGGCAAGCTGACGGGGGTTGTGAACACAATCAGGGCCACCAATCCAGCCAAAAGCACCCCACCGAGCACGATGCCCAGCAGGATAGGTTTTGGTTTAATGAATTTGCTAAATGTCATTTTTTCTCTTCTTATGGTCTCAAGCTCTGTGTCTTGGATGAACCCCCTTCTACAGATGCTGGTGGCTCATGCATGGCAATACCAGCCTCAGACCCAGGCTCGCCTTGTAGCGTAGAGATGGTGGCTCTGGCCTTTCGCACACGCGCATCTTCTTCATTAATTTTTTGAAGGCCATTCCCCATTCGGCTACCAACAATTGAATTTTGGCTTCTTTTTAGCACGTTCTTTGCCAACTCTTTTAAATCATCATCCTTACCACTGGCTTTAGCCCGCTCAGCCGTTTCTATTAAAGCTTCTGCATCTTGTTGCCGTTGCCTCAAAGTATCAGCATTACGCAACAACACATAATCTAAAAAATAACGGTTGATTGAAGACGAAAGCGTCACTCTATATTCTTGAGCATGAACAATGACCGCTTCAGAATAGCGCCAGTTGAAAATAGAAAAGGTTAATAGCCAATCCAGAACGGGGTTATCCCTTTTATATAAAGCGCGCGTTGCAGGCAATGTATTATGCGCCTCTTTACCTACAACCAAGTCTTGGTAATGATTAACGGTGACAACGATCTCAGGGCTTAAGGTGCTTGCATACTCACCTGCAGTCTGTCCATTTGGCATCTTCATATTAAATGAAGCACCGGCCAACACTAAATAACGCAAGAAATCATAACGATCTTGCCCATTACGAATATGCCTGAGTGTTAACCCCAACAAATTCATTTCGCCATCATCAGCATGTACCGACGTTTCCATATTCAGATAGTGATTCAATTCAGTTTCATTGATCACGGGATTTGCTCCACCACTTGGGCCCGAAGCACTTAATAACCAGGCGTAAACTTTTTTCCGAAAAACGTCACCATACTTTTTAATTTTGAGCTCGAGCCCTTTCTCAAGCGCTCTGATAGCCGCATTTGTCTCTGTTTCTTTATCTCTAAACGTTTTAAGTAGCGCATTATGTTTCAGATTAAACTGTGCTGGCGGCAATTGCTGTTCTGTTATTAGGGTCATCAAGGGGGCGAGTAAGGTTTTCGCTTTCTGGTATAAATAGCGTGATGTGGCCCATGTCTCGATCTCTTGATCTTCTAATCCAGTTAAAAAATTGATGGCTGGCTTTTTATCAAACACCTCAAAGGCCGCTTGCACTTGGTCTTGTACAGAGGGAATGGGTGTTATTTCAGACTTTGCAAGGCCAGTGGCTTCAATAATGCTTTGTATGGATGGCAGTGATTTGGTAACGAGGTGTTCGCCCAGGTTGTGAACAATCTGTTGAATTAAGGACTGCTCAACTGCTAAAAGAAATTGGGTGTTGGATTCGGAATTGAAAGCGTCGGAGTCCATAAAATAGTCATAATTTTTCAAATGTGCTTGCTTTACGGCTGCGTGGGCAATTTTGCATATTGTGAGAAAGAGAGTCAGTTCTTTTAATTTCAACAAGTCATTTTTAATATACGGATAGGTGAATTGCTTGACACCCAACATAATTTGAAATTTTTCAAGATGCTTATTTTCTAATGCGGCAAGAATTTCTGAAGATAACATTGAAACTTCCTTACGTGGCGGGGCGAACAAAAAACCAATTAGCTGACTCAATCCTCAGAAAGTGTTGCGCATTGTACTTGCCACGGCTATTTTCTGATGTAAGTAATTCACCTGTCAATGCGTGAGTGGTTGTCCATACGCGAAAGGATTACATAGTAATATAAGTAATATATAAGGTCGCCTCTTTTTTAAAGTGCCTTATTCAAACTCAGCACCGACTATAAAGCGGCTGAATACTTCGCTTGGGACTTTATGAGTGGTGCTGTGGGTATCTCGGAAACTATTCTTTTATTGGTTATGCACGTTTCGGCTTCTTGAACATTGCCTCAGGTGCATCCCTTGGCCCGTATTGGTATACCTGCTGTTGATATTGAGCTCAGATCTTGTCCGGTCTGCATTTGACCTTGATTGTATCTGTTGGCTTGAATGTGAATGCCTTCTTTGAGATTGTAGCGCCTAGCCAATTCCACCCAGCACTTCCCCCTGCGGAATCCACCGTGCTAACAAGGCATCAATCACCGCATCTGGTTGCATAATTAAACGTTCTGCACGTTGCCGCACTTTAGGCAACAAATGCAAATCACGACTCAAATCAGCAATTTTAAAACTCACGCTCCCAGCTTGGCGTTCCCCTAACAGTTCCCCATAGCCTCGCAGCATTAAATCTTTCTCTGCCAAAATAAAACCATCTTGTGTTTCTCGCATGGCTTCTAGTCTTGCTTTGGCATTTTGCGATAACGGCGCTTCGTATAATAAAACACAATGGCTCTTTTTCTGACCGCGCCCCACTCGACCCCGTAATTGATGCAATTGTGATAAACCCAAATTTTCAGCGTTTTCGATCACCATCAGCGTGGCATTCGGTACGTCAATCCCCACTTCTATGACTGTGGTCGCCACCAAAACTGAAATTTCTTTATTCTTAAAAGCTTGCATGATCGCCAATTTTTCATCTTTATCCATGCGACCATGAATGAGGCCAATTTTCACATGTGGTAAAGCCGTTTTTAATTTATCAAACCGAACCAGTGCCGCTTTTTGTGTGAGCGTTTCATTTTCTTCAATTAAAGTGCAAACCCAATACACTTGTTCATCTTGATTCACCCGCTCTTGTAAGCGTGTGATGAGTTCTGCATCACGTGATGTTGAGATCACCACTGTATCAATGGGTGAGCGGCCAGGTGGCAAGCTATCAATAATTGAAATATCCAATTGCGCATATAAAGTGAGCGCTAAAGTTCTGGGAATGGGCGTGGCGGTCATGATCAATTGATGCGCTTTAAAAGTATCCCCTGCTTTATTCAATAACTCCGCTCTTTGCATCACGCCAAAGCGATGTTGCTCATCAATGATGACCAGCGCCAATTTCGAAAAGATCACATCTTTTTGAAATAACGCATGGGTGCCCACCACAATTTTGGCCTCCCCCTTTTCAATTAAAGCTTGGGCCAAGCGTTTTTCTTTTGCTTTTAATTTTCCAGAAAGCAATACCACACGATTGGGTTCATCTTCCTGTGCAAACCAGGTCAAAAATTTTTCATAATGCTGTTGCGCCAAAAGATCGGTCGGCGCCATGATGGCCACTTGATACCCATTATAAAGTGTCGCTTCTGCTGCAAAAGCAGCCACCGCAGTTTTACCCGATCCCACATCGCCTTGAACCAAACGCAACATCGGCGTGGCTTTATTTAAATCGGCCATCATTTCTGACACCACCCGATCTTGAGCATCTGTTAAGGTAAAGCCCAGACGCGTCTGCAAGGTTTTAAAAATAGAATCGGGTGTTTCATATTGGATAGCATGCTCTTGTTTTAAATCTCGCTTTAATTTTAAAAAAGACAATTGATGTGCCAACAATTCTTCTTCAATCAACTGTAAAAAGGCTGGGTGTGTGCGGTTCAGTAAAGCATCGATATCGTCTTGTCGACTGGGAGCATGAATCAGTTTAAGTGCGGCCTTTAAATCGCCACTTGATAAAGCGCTTAATGATGCCAAATCAAGCGCATCAATCTGCGCCATCACTGCCGCCACAGATTGACGCAATACGCGCTGCGTTAAACCCTGTGTCGTGGGATAAACAGGGGTCAACACGCCATCCGTCGGTAAGGCTTCGCCTTCTTTTATAAACTGCACTTCTGGGTGCACCATTGTCAGGGCGACCCCAAATCTTCTGGCTGTACCGAATGCACGCACGCAGATGCCTGGCTTGTAGCTCGCTTGCGTACTGGCATGCCAATTAAACAGCAAAAAACGGATAAGGGTATTATTTTGCTGCAAAGTGATTTCCAACCGTCTTCTGGGATGAGGAATCACTTGCACTTTTGTCACCGTGGCTTCAATCAAAGCCACTTGCTTATCTTGTAACCGAAACAAAGGCACCAGCTTGGTGCGATCTTCATATTGAGAGGGAAAATGAAAGAGCAAATCACGCGGCGTCAAAATAAACAGCGCTGCCAATTTTTGTAAAATAGCAGGCCCAATTCCTTTTATATTTTTTAATTCCAATACAGGATGCTCTTGCATAGTAAACTTTAGCTCTACTGTTCCAACCCTCAAGAACGTTCCTGCCTACAAAGCAAAAAACTATCGTGAAGGTAAAATCATGATGGCCTCTATCTCAATCAATGCGCCCCTGGGTAAAGCAGCCACACCAATGGTGGATCGTGCCGGAAAAGGCGGCGTTAATACCTGAGCCATCACTTCATTCACAACAGAAAAATTGGCCAAATCTGTCAAGAAAACCGTTAATTTCACCACATCTCGCAAGGCGCCGCCTGCAGCTTCTGCCACGGCTATCAAATTGTTAAAAACTTGCAGCGTTTGCTCTACCATTCCGCCTTCCACCAATTGCATGGTTTTAGGCACAAGCGGCAATTGCCCAGAAAGAAAAATCCAATCGCCCACTTTTAAAGCTTGTGAATAGGTCCCAATCGCTTGGGGTGCACCAATGGTGTGAATGGCGGCTCTTCCTTGCATAACGCTTCTCCCTTATTTCGCAATGACACGTGAGACCTTTATCACATCATTTAATAATCTTAAGTGCCGAATGGTACGCGCCAATTGGGTGCGATCCTTCACCGTAATTAAAAAGGTCAGTGTGTTAAAACGCCCATCCCGCTCATCAATCGTTAAGTTAATAATGTTTGCCCCAGCATCGGCAAACGTGTTTGATAAAACAGCAAGCATACCACGCTTATTCACCACATCTAGTCTTAGTTCTACTTGAAAATCCCCATCAATATCACGTTCCCATTGCACATGAATAATGTTCTCGGGTGATGATTTCCAATCTAATAAATTACGACAGGCTTCATGATGAATCACGACCCCTCGGCCGCGCGTTAAACACCCCACCACCTTGTCACCTGGAATAGGATGGCAGCATTTTGCATAAGAGACGACCATTCCTTCTGTGCCAGTAATGGTCAAGGGCGTGCTGTTTTTTTCAGACGGGAGCATGGCTGAATTGGCCAAACGCTCAGCAACCAATCTTGGCAACCGATTGCCTAAGCCAATTTCTTGATACAAATCTGAGGCATGCTTTAATTTTAATAAACGTAAGGTTTCGTCTAATTTTTTAGCCGGCACCTCATCGAGCTCAACATTTAAAATGGATAACGCGCTTTGCAATAAACGCTTCCCGAGCGTTTCTGATTCCTCTACTTTTTGATTTTTCAACCAAGCACGAATGCTGCTTCTGGCTTTACCTGTTACCACAAAGCTTAACCAAGTTGGGCTCGGGTGCACGCCTGGCGCTGTAATCACTTCAATGGTTTGTCCATTGGTCAAGCGTGTGCTCAATGACGCTAATTTTCGATCTATTTTAGAGGCCACACAGCTATTACCAATATCGGTATGCACAGCGTAAGCAAAGTCAACGGGCGTGGCACTGGCAGGTAAGGTTAGAATTTTACCCTTGGGCGTAAAAACATAAATTGTGTCTGGGTACAAATCAATTTTGACGTTTTCGATAAACTCTTGGGTGGTGGCGACATTTTGTTGTAAATCTAATAAACCTTTTAACCACTCTCGCGCCCTTCTGGCTGTTTCATTCCCTTCATTATCCACGGCTTTATAAAGCCAATGTGCCGCCACACCATTTTCTGCCATACGATCCATGCTTTCCGTTCGAATTTGCACTTCTATCGGCACACCATGCGGCCCAATCACCACAGTATGAATCGATTGATACCCATTGGCTTTTGGAATCGCAATATAATCTTTAAATCGGACTGGTAAAGGGCGAAACAAATTATGCACCACCCCTAACACACGATAACACGCATCCACTTTGTCAACGATGATACGAAAAGCGTACACATCCGACACATCAGAAAACGAAAACGCTTTTTCTTTCATCTTTTTATATAAACTATAAAGATGCTTTTCTCGACCAAATAACGAAAGCGCAATAATATTTTCTGTTGCAAACGCATCACGCAAACGTTGCTCGATGGTTTTCATGATCTCTTTGCGATTGCCCCGAATGTTTCGCACCGCTTCTTTTAAAACACGATACCGAATCGGGTAGAGCGCCGCAAAACCCAAATCTTCCAATTCATTTTTAAAATGATTCATGCCCAAGCGGTTGGCAATGGGTGCATAAATTTCTAATGTTTCTAAGGCAACGCGTCTTTGCTTATCAGGGCGTAACGCCCCCAAGGTGCGCATGTTATGTAATCTGTCGGCCAGCTTCACCAAGATCACACGAATGTCTTTGGCCATGGCCAACATCATTTTGCGTAAATTTTCGGCTTGTGCTTCTGCTTGACTGCTAAATTGGATTTTATCGAGTTTGCTGACGCCATCAACCAATTCAGCGACTTTTTCGCCAAATCGACTGGCCAAAACACTTCTGTCTACACTGGTGTCTTCAATCACATCATGAAGCATTGCTGCCATGATGCTTTGATAATCCATGTGCATGCTCGCCAAAATGCGAGCGACTTCGATAGGATGAAAAATATAAGGCTCACCAGAGCGACGCTTTTGTCCTTCATGCGCCGCTGCGGCAAAAAGATAGGCTTGCGAAACGTCAGCCACTTGCTCTTCCGTGAGATAGGTGGCCAGCTCTTCTCTTAGGTCGGAAAATTGGAACATCGTGCCCCCTTCCTTGACCTCAGTAACTGTTCACCCTGTAGCTGGGAACGCCCCTTTTTGGCCAATCTTGCGTTAAAAATCATCAGAAAAATCCTCACGTACTGATGTACGCTCCGGCTTTTCTTCGATTTTTAACACAACCTTGTCTCAAAAATGAACGTTCTTGTTTACTTCCTACAGTGGCGTGAACGCTCGTCATTAAAAATGAGACGTTTCTGTTTCAACTTCATCTAAAATATCTAAGGTGGTCAACCCTTCAGCAAACTCGCGCAAGGCCACGACCGTTGGCTTGTCATTATCCCACGACACTTTGGGATCTTTGCCACCGGTTGCCAACTGACGTGCACGCTTTGTTGCAGCCAAAACCAAATTGAAACGATTGTCGATTTTGTCTAAACAATCTTGTACCGTTACTCTTGCCATGGTTTCCCCCTACCCTTCTAACAAATGCGACAACAAATTTTTCAAGCGAATGCTTTGTGGTTTTATTAACAAACGTCTTGAAAGCACAATGGAGCGCATGTCCAACAGTGCCCGGTCAAAGTCTTCGTTCACCACCAAATAATCGAATTCTTTGTAATGAACAATTTCACTCTTGGCCGCTTGCATTCTTTTTGCAATCACTTCTGCGCCATCTTCACCACGGTGATTTAACCTGGCCTCTAATTGCGAAAGTGATGGCGGCAAAATAAATATCGAAATGGACTGTGGCATTTTGGCGCGAATTTGCTGCGCCCCTTGCCAGTCGATTTCTAGAATGACGTCCACGCCCTCCGCCAGCTTTTGTTCTACCCAAGCCCGAGAGGTGCCGTAATGGTTGCCAAAAACGACTGCGTGCTCTAAAAACGCATCCTGACCGCGCATCATCTCAAATTCCGCCGCGGATACAAAGTGATAATTGATCCCATCACGTTCGCTGACCCTGGCAGGGCGTGTCGTATGCGACACAGAAACCATGAGATCTGACACTGTTTCAAGCAAAGCCCGCACCAAACTGGTCTTTCCCGCCCCTGAAGGCGCGGCCACAATATAAAGCGTACCCGGCATAAGTTGTCCTCACTCCCCATTCTTTAATGATATGGCTCTGATAGCCCTCTGAGAGTATACTCCGGCCTCCTCAAAACCTCATAAAGTCAGGATGCAAAAAGCATGCGCCCAAGTGGTAGAAAAGCAGATGAGCTACGTGAAGTTAAAATAACGCGCGCCTACACGAAATATGCTGAAGGCTCGGTTCTCGTCGAATACGGTGATACAAAAGTGCTTTGTAATGCCAGTATTACGCCGGGCGTGCCCCGTTTTTTAAAAGGCAGCAGCCAAGGTTGGCTGACGGCAGAATACGGTATGTTGCCCAGAGCCACAGGCGAACGTACCCAACGCGAAGCCGCGCAAGGCCGTCAAGGTGGCCGTACGCTTGAAATTCAACGGTTAATTGGTCGCAGCTTGCGCACCTGTCTCGATTTATCCCTGCTTGGGGAATACACCATCCAAATCGACTGCGATGTGATTCAAGCAGACGGTGGCACACGCACCGCATCGATCACAGGCGGCTGCGTCGCCTTGCACGATGCCGTCCAATTGCTGGTGAAACAACGCAGCCTTAAAAAAAACCCATGGAAACAACTGGTTGCCTCCGTTTCTGTTGGTATCTGCCAAGACGAAGCCGTCTTAGATCTTGATTACAAAGAAGATTCAAGCGCCCAAACCGATATGAATGTGATCATGAATCAGGCCGGTGGCTTTATCGAAGTGCAAGGCACAGCCGAAGGCCGCCCCTTTGAACAACAAGAGCTGAACCGCATGTTGGAGTTGGCTAAAAAAGGGATTCGCGACTTAACAGATGCCCAAAGAAGGGTTCTAGACCTCTAGGCCCTCTAAGGTAATATCGTAATCCACCACCACCGGGGCATGATCAGAAAAATGGGCTGGGCGATCAATAAAGACATGCGAGATTTTGTCTTTCAGCCCCGGGGTGACAACATGATAATCAATGCGCCAGCCCACATCATTTTCATAAGCACGGGCTCTGTGCGACCACCAAGAATAACAACCCGGCGATTGATTTTTAACACGAAACGCATCCACAAAACCGATTTCGCCAAATAACTTGTCAAGCCACGCACGCTCTTCCGGTAAGAATCCAGAATTTTTTTGATTCGATTGCCAATTTTTTAAATCCATTTTAGTATGCGCAATATTCCAATCCCCCGCAATGATCCATTCTTGGTTCATTGCCTTTTGTTGCTTCAGGACTGTTTCGTACTGCGCCATAAAAGCAAATTTGAGCGCTTGACGCGCCTCGCCACTGGTACCTGATGGCAAATATAAAGAAACAATTGAAAGCCCATTAAAATCCAATTGCAAATAACGGCCTTCTGTATCTGCAACCTCAAAACCCAAAGAGGAATGCACCGCTTTAGGCAGTATTTTCGAATAGACAGCGACCCCACTGTACCCAGGCTTTTGTGCTGAATGGATATAACGATGGTAACCTGGCAAATGAAAGGCCTCACCTTCAATTTGTTCTGGCTTGGCTTTAATTTCTTGCAAACAAATCACATCTGCCTGCATCGTTTTTAAATATTCAAATGCCCCTTTTTGCACGGCAGAACGTATGCCATTTACATTCAATGTGATCACTCGCATTGCTTTCACTCTCCAGCAGACCCAAACTTTGCTTGATTACTGACAAACTACAGAATCGATTTTTTTAGGGCCTGTCCCTAAAGTTGGAATTTTGCTGATTAACAAGGCAAAAATGGCGAAAAAACCGAAGTGTACATCTAGTACATGAGGATTTTTGAGACATTTTTAACGCAGTTAAGCGGCAAAAAGACACTTTAGGGGCAGGTCCTAAAAGAGGATCCTATAATAAAAAAAGAAGCCCCGTAGATTGCCGCGAGAGAGGGTATCATGTTGACGCAAACAGCAAAACGATTGATGGGTGCAAGCGCATTGGCACTGTGTACGCAAGCCTATGCTGGAGATCTTTTTTATCGCTATCAAAATGCATCCGGGGAATCATTTATTGACTCATCTGCCCCCAATGCCGAAAAAGCACAAAAATACGAGATATTAAATGACGAAGGAAAAGTCCTGCAGGTTGTGAATCAAACCACAACCCCCACCACTGCCCCTATCATCGCAGCGGATGAATCAAAAGAAACAGTATTACAAAAATTACACATGCTTTCTTCTCAAGACAAAGCCTTATTGGCCCAATTTAAGAATGTGAAAGAAATTGAAACTTTAAAAATGGCAAGTGCCGCAACATTGCAAGAAGAAATTCATAAACTAAAAGCCCTCCGAGGGACTGAAAACTCCCCCGAATCCCAGCAAAAACTGGCCTTACAATTACAATTTAAAGAGGTTTCACTCACCGAAACGCAAACGTCCTACGACAAAAAAATAAGTCGCTATTTATGGTTAACGAGAAAATAATAAACTGTTATTTATTTCTATTTAGCTTCGTTTTGGCATAAAATTAATGGTGTTTCGTTTTATCTCATCATTTGGAGAACGATCATGAACTTAAAAAATATATTCATCGCCTGTGCTTTTTTGGTGGCCATGCCTGTGCTTGCAGCAACAGAAGCCCCAAGCAGTATGATGCCTACGGCTGAAGTAAAGTGCGCTGCGCTTCAATTTTCCAAAAAACCTGATGGCCAGTGCAATGCAGCAGAAGGCGTTTGCACAATTAAACCGGTCATCTGCACTAAAGAATTCGCACCTGTGTGCGGTTGTAACGACAAAACGTATAGCAACCGCTGTGTGGCCAATGCGGATGGTATAAACGTTTCGTATGAAGGCGAATGCAAAAAACCCTAAGGTGCTTTCTGCATGACAAAGCCCCCAATTTGGGGGCTTTTTATTTTCTTGTTCATTACTTGTAAGCATTCAACCTTATGTTGAGACAAACAAGAACGTTCCTGGCTACAGGGTGAACCGTTACCATTACTTCAAATACAGCGGTGTCGGCAAACTGGCCAATGCATCTTGAAACAAATCCATGACTTGCGTTAATTCAATTTGATCATCTGCTTCAAAACGTAAAACCAAATTAGGGGAAGTATTTGAGGCACGAACCAAGCCCCAACTTTTTTGAAATTCGACGCGAATGCCATCAATTAAATGCCGTTCACCCCGACCAAAATCATATTCTTTTAATATGTCGATGATTTGAAACTTGTGTTGCTCGTCAACCGGTAACAAAATTTCTTCTGTGCTCACGCTTTGGGGTAAAGCATCTACCAAAGCATCTAAATCTTTTTCGGCTGCATCCAGCAACTCCAACATTCTGGCACCAGCATAGGGTGCATCATCAAAGCCATACCAACGATCTTTAAAGAAAAAATGCCCACTCATTTCAGCCGCCACCACAGCACCCGTTTCTCGCATTTTATTTTTAATGTGAGAATGCCCTGTCTTCCACACCATGGCCCGTCCGCCTGCCGCTTCCACAACATGCTTTACAAAATGAGAACATTTGACATCACACATGACCAAACTATCGGGTGTCTCTTGTAGAATGGCTTTGGCAAATAGCATGAGTAATTTATCTTGCGGGATCACTTTCCCCGTCTTCGTCACTACCCCCAAACGATCGGCATCGCCGTCAAAGGCCATCCCTAAATCAGCATTTTCTTGCTGAACGCGTAAAATAAGGTCCTGAAGATTGTCAGAACGACTGGGATCGGGATGATGATTGGGGAACAAACCATCTACTTCGTGATAAAGCGGCACACACACGGCGCCCATTTTTTCGTACAAGGTTGGCAATAACACACCGCCTGCGCCATTACCGGCATCCACCACTACTTTTAACGGGCGACGCAATTGAATTTGCTGGCTCATCTTTTCGATATAATGCGTCAATACTTCCGATTGTGTGATCGCGCCCTGCCCCTTGCTCTCATGATCTTGATGCATGACATCATATAAATGTGCCACATCATCCCCTGCAAAAGGGCGCCCAGCTAACACCATTTTAAAGCCATTATCAGTGGCAGGATTGTGGCTACCCGTCACCATGATGCCAGAGGGGATCCCCAAATGATGACACGCAAAATATAAACCTGGCGTAGGCACCAAGCCCACGTTCACCACATTGACACCCATCTCCACAAGCCCGGCCATTAAGCTTTGCGCCAAGTCCTGACTGGAGACTCTGCCGTCATACCCCACCACCAAATCATTTAAATGGTGCGCCTGTAAGATACTCGCAAAGGATTGCCCTAATTTTTTTGCAAACGCAGTGTGGATTTCTAAACCATCCACGCCCCGAATATCGTACGCACGAAAAATATGTCGCGGAAAGGTATTCATGGTTACGCGCGCCCTGTCGAACCAAAGCCTTTTACGCCCCGTTCCGTTTCAGTAAAAGAAGCCACAATTTCAAACTGGGCTTTTAAAATGGGCACAAATACCATTTGCGCGACGCGCTCGCCCACCTCAATGGTAAAAGGCGTTTCACTGCGATTCCAAACTGAAATCATGATTTCACCTTGGTAATCCGCATCAATTAAACCGACCAAATTCCCCAGCACGATGCCATGCTTTGCACCCAAACCAGAGCGAGGCAAAATAATGGCTGCCATATTGGCATCATTCATGCTGACTGCAATACCACTGGGAACCAATGCCGTGCCATTTGGCATAATGGTTAAAGGCGCCTCTAAACAAGCGCGCAAATCAATCCCAGCGGCAGCTTCTGTGGCATAATTTGGCATCGCAAAGGTGGTACCCAAACGTGCATCTAAAATTTTAAGCTGAATATTTTTCATACAAGGTTCCTATGATTTTTAAAAGCTGTTCGGCAATGTGTTGCTTTGACGCACGCGCAATGGTTTCTTCGCCCGTTTGCCACATCGCTTGATATTCATTGTCATCACTATCAAACCCGATAGCGGGATCACTGATATTGTTACTGAAGATGACATCCAATTTTTTCTCATTTAATTTTTGCAACGCGTTGTCTTTTACATTTTCAGACTCTGCAGCAAAACCAGCACAAAAAGGACGTCGGTCACGGGCCGCCACTTCCGCCAAAATATCTTTGTTTTTAACAAGCTGTAACGTCAGCGTCTCACCGGTTTTTTTAATTTTTTGCTGGGCCACATTTTCAAGGCGATAATCCGAAACCGCCGCACTTGAAATAAAAATATCTGCCTTATCTACCTGCGCCATCACCGCTTCATACATTTCGGCAGCAGTATTCACACGAATACAGTGGTCAACGGTAGGGGCTGGTACGGCTGTGGGGCCATGGATTAAAATGACCGTGGCGCCCATTTCGCGCGCGGTCTTTGCCAACGCAAAGCCCATTTTCCCCGAACTTTTATTACCAATAAAACGCACCGGATCGATGGGCTCAAACGTTGGGCCCGCCGTGATCACAATCACTTTATTCTTAAATAGCTGCGCATCCCTAAATAGCCGCGAAACCATCTCGTCTGGCTCAAGCATCCGGCCTGGACCCTCATCACCACAGGCTTGACTGCCTTCATCAGGCCCAATAAACAGAACCCCACGGCTTTTAAGCCTGGCGACATGCTCTTGTGTGGCAGGATGTAACCACATCGCTTGATTCATGGCAGGCGCAATCACGCATTTTGCTCGGGTTGCCAACACTAAGGTCGAAAGCAGATCGTCTGCCAATCCCAAACTCAAGCGCGCAATCATGTCAGCTGAAGCGGGCGCAATCAAAAGCATATCGGGCCATCTGGCCAATTCGATATGACCCATTGCTGCTTCATGAGCCGGATCGAATAAAGTAGAGCGGACAGGAAAGCCAGAAACAGCCTGTAAACTTAAAGGACCAATCAATTCCGTTGCACGCTGCGTCATGACCACACGCACTTCATTGCCCTGCTCTTTTAAGCGTCGGACCAAAAAGGGGGCTTTATACGCAGCAATACTGCCGCACACGCCCAATAGAATGTTCATACCCTGCAACCCTCATATACCCTTCATATTTCAAGATACGAACCCTAACATCCCATCTTGCAGTGCAGGATAAATGTTTTTCAATCGAAAAAACTCACAATACAATGAGTATTGCTGCATTTTTTCTCAATCAAAACATTTACCCTGCTCGCAATCTGGGCGTTACCCCTCCGCATCTTGAAACACGAAGGGTATAAACAGACCCCGAATGATAGCCGCCTTAGGGCAAAACGCCAAATGCGAAAGGGAAACACGAAAAAAGTGTGTTATCACTTAACATTGAAGTGTCTCCCATGTGTCATGCTATGGACTTAAGCATATGTATCCAGTACGCTTGCTTTTCATCAATGAACCCGATGTATTACAAGAGGTCAAAAATGTTCGCAAACTTTAAAAAAAACATCGCTTCTCTTTTTGCTGCCACTGTGTTGAGTTTGGGTGTGGCATCACAGGCGCACGCAGAATTAACCATTTGGAATCAAAATCAATCTGCCATCGACGTCTATTTTTATGCGGATGGGACAGAAAACCCCAGTTGTGGCACAAACCAAGTGGCCTTCACCACCGCGAGTACACGTCCAGATACCTTCAATTGGGGTAGAGCACAGCTTCAAGCAAGCACTTTGAGCCCAAACACAACCTTCTGTATTCGTGCTCACTCAAATTGGACCGGCTCTACCGCTGATGAAGTCGTCCGCATCACGAACCCAAATACCTGCCAGCTCATTATTACAGGCTATTATCAGATCCATGTTGGCTGGGATCTGTCTCGCTGCCAGCAATAACGGGCGCTTAAAGATCAAAATTACCTTTCAGGTGCATTGCCAAGAATCGGTAATTCTGATATAAAGCCAGGACTTTTTTCAGCCCCGTAGAAATACGGGGTTTTGTTGTTACGGAGATCATCATGTCTAGAGTATGTGAAGTCACTGGCAAAAAGCCGATGGCTGGTAACAATGTCTCTCACTCTAATCGCAAAACCAAGCGTCGCTTCCTTCCTAACCTGTTTAACATGCGTTTTTGGATTCCTGAAGAAAACCGCTTTGTCAGATTGCGCGTATCCCGTAAGGGCATCCGCATTATTGATAAGAAAGGGATTAGCGTTGTGCTGCAAGAAATGCGCGAACGCGATCTACAAGCTCAAGCAGTATAAAGGTAGACGAACATGGCAAAGAAAAATACCATTAAAATCCGGATGCAATCTGAAGCATCTCCCTACTACTACACGGCAACCAAGAACCCAAAGAACAATCCTGGTAAGAAGTTTGAGTTCATGGGGTATGATCCTAACGTGCGTAAACACGTTCTTTTTAAAGAAGCAAAGTTGGCAAAAGCCTCTTAGTCTTTTTGAGCTCTCATAAAAAACCCCGCTTATGCGGGGTTTTTTATTGCTTTCTTGTAGGGTGGGTAAGCGTCTTCGCGTCACCCACCCTCTGTTACAAGCCGGGTTACCCCGCCAAAGCATACGAACGCAAATACTGCGAGAAATCCCTGACACTGGCCAGCTTGGAACTTTCTGCCTGATGACACCACTCATGTAACGCTTCAAGCAATTCCTTTTGACTCGCTGTGGTACGGCTCCAAATATCCCGTAAGCGAACACGAAGGTGATACGCTTCTTTGGTATCAGGCGTCGTTTCTAAGACTTGTAGCATTTCTTCCTTGTGCTTAGCGTCGACCAAAGAATCTTCTCTGCCCAACACGGCTTTGGTTTGACGCCACAATTGACTGTTTACCAAAGCAGCCGCGCGATTATACACACGCTCTGCGTCGAATATCGGCAGCAACACTTCTTTGGTGTAATGCGTCATCACGTGAATACGATTCGTGATAATGGCGGTTAAAGTCTCTCCATCCAGTTGCGCATTGACCTTTAACTGTGGCTTAGGGGCCACGCGTTTCACTTTGGCTAAGCCCACACTGGCCATTAATTTGATATATAACCAACCAATATCAAACTCCCACCACTTATTCGACAACTTGGCCGACGTCGGATAGCTATGATGGTTGTTATGGAGCTCTTCACCCCCGATTAAAATACCCCAAGGCACTAAATTTCGCGCTTCATCGGGACATTCATAATTGCGGTAACCCACATAATGACCCAACCCATTGACCACGCCTGCCGCAAAGAAAGGGATCCAAGCCATTTGCGCTGCCCACATGATCAAGCCGGGCACCCCAAATAAGATCACCTGGATAGCAAGGGTCACCAGAATACCGCGTGCACTGCGGCAGTAGATATGGCGCTCCATCCAGTCATCAGGGGTGCCTTGACCATAACGTTCGAGCGTCTCGTCATTGAGTTTTTCTTTTCGATACAATTCTGCCCCTTCAAGCAGAACACGACGAATCCCCAAAATTTGTGGAGAATGCGGATCATCTGGTGTTTCGCATTTAGCGTGATGCTTGCGGTGAATGGCCGCCCAGGCTTTGGTTTCCATGCCTGTGGTCAACCATAACCAAGCTCTAAAAAAGTGACTGACAATTGGGTGTAAATCCAAGGCTCGATGCGCTTGGTGTCGATGCAAAAAGATGGTTACGGCAGCGATGGTGATATGCGTCAACACCAAAGTCAGCACGACATACTGCCACCAAACCAATTCAAAAACGCCGTAAATCATATAGACCCTCTCCTTTCGTGGGGGATGTGAGGGGCTAATGTCAACACCCCCCTATGGTTTCTGCCGTACTATAACGCTTTTTGAAGTGAAGTTCGCTATCAAAAAGAGTGTATGCGGTTGTTATCTTAGTCTAAGCTGGATATGCTAGGGCCTGTCCCTAAAGATGGAATTTTGTTGATTAACAAGGCAAAAATGGTGAAAAAACCGTGAGGTGAGACGGAAATAGAAAAAGCGACAGCTTTTTCCCGTCGAATGCCCTGAGCGATAGCGAGGGGCTTTCCTTTCCACCGAGGATTTTTGAGACATTTTTAACGCAGTTAAGCGGCAAAAGGGCACTTTAGGAACAGGCTCTAACGAAGCGCAAGGAACTGCGCCGCAACCCGCTCTTGGTTTACACGTGGAAAGGAACGGCACGTGACAGACGTATTTTTAGCCAGACAACCTATCTTTAACCGCCAACTGCGCGTGTTTGCCTACGAGCTTTTATTTCGAAGCGGTCCTGAGTCCGTCTCTGCCACCGATATGCGCAGCGCTGACGATGCTTCCCTAAACGTGCTAGAGCAAGCCTTCGAGAATATTGGATTAGAGACTGTCGTGGGCGATAAACGTGCTTTTATCAATGTCACGCGTCATTTTATCCTGACGCACACGGATCCTTTACTCCCCACGCAACAAGTGGTGATTGAATTACTCGAAGACCAACTTTATGACGAGGCCTTGCTAGAAGGTCTTAAACGCCTGAAAGCGCAAGGCTTCATGATTGCATTAGACGACTTTATGTACCATGAAGCCCTGCAAGAATTGGTTGCCCTCGCCGATATCATTAAATTAGATGTTTTGGCGTTGCCCCCTTTGGCACTGGTCGAAAATTTTATACGACTTAAAGCGCTTGGCGTTAAAATGCTGGCAGAAAAAATTGAAACGCACCAAATGTTGTCGTTTTGTCACGATTTGGGTTTTGATTTCTTTCAAGGCTACCTTTTATCCAGGCCGCAATTGTTAACACGCAAACGATTGGATCCTGCCACGCCTGCTGCCACTCAATTGGTGGCCCAGATTCAAAGGGATGACACTTCGCCTGCAACCCTTGAGCGATTACTCAATGACACACCAAATTTGCGCATTGCATTGCTCGCTCAGATTAATGCGAACCTGCCAAGCGAAACGCCGGTGTGCTCCATTCAAGAGGCAGCCATTCAGTTTTCACTTTCTGAAATAAAAAATTGGGCGGCCATCATCGTACTATCAAAGTTAAGGAGCGCACCATGTCAGCACTGCTTGAGATAAAAGATGTTTCATTTTCATATGGTGTGAAACCGGCCCTTTCTGATATTTCAGTGAATGTGTTTAAAAGTAATGTCGTGGCTTTATTAGGCAAAAATGGCGCCGGAAAATCGACTTTGCTCAAACTCATTGCGGGTGCCCTGACCCTACAAAGTGGCGAGATCATACTGGATGGCTACTCCCTGACCAAAGATCCCCATCGCGTGAAGTCTCGCATTGGTTATTTGGGTGAATTCCCCCCCCTGCATGATGATGTCAGCGTAAAAGACTTTTTATTGTTCTGCGGACAATTACGTGGGATAGAGGGCGCACAGTTAAAGCAAGCATTGGAGCACACCTTAAATTTAACCGGCTTACAAGACGTGTATCGAAAGCGTATTGGCAATCTTTCGTCTGGATTTCGTCAACGTGTCGGCATTGCGCAAGCCATTATTCATACCCCCACGTTATTGATTTTGGATGAACCCACCGCGAAATTAGACAGTGAGCAATTGGCTGCTTTTAAAGAAGTCATTCAATCATTACAACCTTCTTGTGCCATGGTGATGGCCACCCATCGTGTGCAAGACATTACCATGCTATGTGACCGCATTTTATTATTAGAGCAAGGTTGCGTCATATTAAATGAAGCAAACGAAATGATTTTGGCAAAGAAAAAACAAAAGAAATCGACGCAATCCGACGAAGCGTTGTTTGAGTCTTTGCTGCAAACGGAGACGGTATGAAAGCGATCTTATCAGAATACTTTTTAGCGCGGTTATTGCGCGCCCCTAAAACCTGGCTTATTTTGGGTGCACAAACTGCCTTTTCGGCATGGATGTTAAAAAGCCTTACCCACACCTATCTACTACAACGTGGTGGCGAATACTTATCTTATAACGCCCAATTCGGTGTTTCTGAGGTGGTGTTTTATCCTTACTTTGTTTGGGTGGCGCTCAGTTTTATTCTTGTTATTCCCCTATTGGGTGGCAGTTTAATTGCGGGTGAACGCCACAGCCACTCCATGGTGTTGTTTTTAGGCGCACCCTTACACCGCTTTTCTTTGGTTTTGGGATTTTGGGGCGCATTGTTTGCGGCTTCTTTATTGTCGTTATTTGTTCATATCGCCATGCCTTGTGCGCTTTACTTCGGCACATCGCTTGATTTTTATGCCCTCTTGTCACAAAGCCTGGGTTTGTTTTTATTGGTTTTTATGGTGAGCGGATTAACCATTTTGGCTTCTGCATTGGCAGAAGAAAGTGTCATGGCAACAGGCATATCATTGGGATTGATGGGATTATTGGGCTTTGCTGCCTGGTTACAATCACAAAATACTTCCATTTATCATTTTTTGGTTGAGTGTTCTTATTGGCCACGGCTACAAGATTTTTTTCAGGGCATTTATAAAACCCAACACGTTGCTTATTTCTTGATTGTCACTTTGCTTTCATTAATTTTAGCCAGCTATAAATTAGAATGGGAGAAACGCGCATGAAGCCCCACTTTTTCTCCACGCTCAGAAAACCTTTTATTATTTTCACAATGATCTTGAGTGCCGTTGCGTTTTTTGGGGTGGTCCATACTTTTTCGATAGAGCGCGATTTAACGCAAAATCATCGGAACAGTTTGACCCCCGCCACGCGTGCACTACTCAAAAAATTGAATCAACCTTTGCACATCACGCTCTATGGCGCCGATGCGGATACAGAAAAGGGTGCAAAAGATTTGGTCACGCGCATCACACGAATTCATGTGCCTGTGACGCTTGCCGTTAAAACCTTAGCTGATTTGCCAGAGGATATTAAAAAGCAATATCACGCGGCCTATCCTTTGGCCAGTGTGGCGACAGAGGGTACCCCACAGTGGATTTTATTAAAATCGCTTTATTTATCTGAAGATTTACTCATACAAGCGCTGCGTGACAAACAAACTGAAAAACCCTTTTTGGTGTTTTTAGAAGGGCACGGAGAGCGCTCGATTTTTGATACCAATCGTGATGGACTCAGTGAGTTTAAAAAACGATTGGATGACATGGGCATGACCAGTGTTGCCTTTAATCTTTCTAAGGGCGCTATCCCAGAAAATGCCACAGCGATTGCCATTGCCAGCCCCAAAAATGCATACCAGCCTGAGGACCTCAATAAACTGTATGCTGCTTTACAACGCGGCATGCGTTTAATCTGGTTGAAAGATCCGACGGATGGCGAAAATTTCACGCAACTACAGCAAGATTTGGGGATTCAATTTCAAGCTGGGACATTAATTGATGGTGATGGGGCGTCATTTGAATCCCCTCATCCCGCTATTATTTTTATTCGTCATTATCCTGAAACAGAACTGTTTCAAAATTTGAAAGAAATGACTGCCTTGCCTTGGGCGCAATCCTTCAAATTTAATGAGACCCAAACCAGTTGGCAAAAACAGCCTTTATTAATGACGAGCGCCGGCGTGTGGCATGAGCTTGAAAATAAGCCATCACACGAACCGGAGGGTCCTCAAATGGTGGCCGCCAGTTTTGAACGAAGCAGAACCTCACCCGAAGGTTTACCTCAAAGTCAGCGCATTTTAGTGGTTGGCGATGGGGATTTTCTGAGCAATGGGGCATTACTCAGTTATGCCAATGACGTCTTGGCAGAACGTTTCTTTTCATGGGCCTTAGCACCGAATCCTGCGCTGTCTGTCACCCATGCACCAGCCATTGATAGAGATTTGGCTTTAACACCAATGCTGAAATCTTTCGTGGATTATGTTTTTCCCTTTCTCTTGCCATTGGGTTTATTTGGGTTAAGCATGGTGTGTCGCAAAAAGAGAATGGCGTAAGGTGGGTGAATACAACGGTGCAGAAGAGACGGCGCTCCCGCTTGCATTGCTTTTCAAATCAATTTTCGCATCATAACGCTTCGTTACGGAAACAGATTGAGGCAAATTATTAGCGCTCGTCCCTTGCACAGGTAATAATGTTGCAGGCTCAGAAGATGCCTGCACCACCTTAGGTGGCGGCATGTCATAAAACAATCCCACGCCACCTATGACTACGAGCAAGCACGCGGCACTAAAAACACTCCAGCTAATCGGCCCTGAAACAATCATTCCCGCCACAAGCAACACACCTAAAACAATCACTGCGGGCAAGCCCACAGCCATTGCCGCAGCACTCGCTTTAAAGCATTGATCTCTAAGCCACCATAGCGTGTCCGATCCAGGCGCACGGTTTGCTTTTACCCTAGCAATTTGTCCCTTTAATCTACATTGTGACGCCGCGACTTTCTCTAAAGGTGCAACCAGCACGAGTGCGATTGCTGTGCCTGGTTTTGCATGTTCGAGTAAACGCGCTATTTGAGCCTCTAATGCTTCTAAGGTTTTCAGCTCTCTGCGCAAATCTGTCTCTGACTCAAAATAAAGCACTGCATTAGGGTTGATGCGCTCTTCAAGCTCGCTTGTCAGTGTTGTTAAATCAGCACTGACTGCGCGCATCATCTTCTCAGCTTCTTGAGAAAATTGACGCAACACATCACCAACGCTGAGCCAACGGTCCGTACAGTGTGCCAAAGTTGCATCAAGCGTTTTGCGTGTTTCTTGCAGCGCTTCTTCAGAAAATAGCTTAAATGCGAGTGTTTCTTTATAGTGCGCCAGTTTTTGCTGTGCCTTGCTTGCCAGTGCTTCTAAATACGCAGTATTGAGCGCTTCACCATCACGGCCAAGCTGTTGATAAATTCGATAAATTTCGGATCCAGGATCCAAATTCAAAACTTCAGCTAGCGCTTCACTTGCATTTTGCATTGCGGTTAAAAGCAAAGAAGGGGTTTGATTGTTTTCTAATTTATCGTTAAGCGTTTTTAATTGTTCTGTCGTAAATATCGCCGCATAAGCTTCAGCTTCAGCTTGATCGTAATATTGTGCGATTTGGGTCATATTTTTATCGAAGCGCGTAACGATATTGTCCCAGTACTCAAAAAGTTGACTCGGCTGATTCTGAAGGTGTTGTAAATCGTGCTCTATATCAGCAAGCAGATCCAGGTTAGAAAGACCCACATCCCATTCTCGAAAGAGATCTGTGGCTACTTTTTCTTTCAATACTAAAAAGGCATTCTCTATTGAATTAAAATTTTGCTGTAATGCTTCTTTTTTTTCCGCTTCCCAATTAGATTGCCTTTCAAGCGCTGTAAGCAGATTTTGGTAAAAAAGAATGCGACCCTGTAACCTCGTCATTATCTTATCAGAAACAACTGCTTCACCTGTAAAAGAGGTGGATAGATGCTGCTTAAAGGTTTCGATTGCTTCTGACAAGGATGAAAATAAAACTGATTTTTGTTTATTTAAAAAGCTTAAAAAACGATCTCGCGCCTGGTCTATTTCTTGATCTGCAACCACTGCCTTTTGCTCTTGTCTAGCTGGCTTGTCGGATGTCGTAATCCCGAAAATAGCACAAAAATTTTCATAAAATTTTAATTGCTCAAGCTGTTTGCATACTTTTTGATAGGATTTATTAAAGGCGGTTGTTGCACTTTCACCAGCGTGGGTATCCGTCACAACGGACTCATCCATCGCATCATAGGCGGTTATTGCCTGATCGACTAATCGCCGAAATGACGCCTCCCAATCTGCTAACTTCGCTGTCTCAATACACTTTCGATTAAGCCAAGCGTTACTTACCTCTTGGTTAAGATCATTGAATATTTTTGAAGGGGAAGAAATTATCATCCCATTACTCCAATCATTAGTGTCTCCAATCTCTGAAGTCACGGACATTGTATCCTTCATGATTTCACGGACTCAGATAGGAGGTGGGCAATTCAGCAACAACAAAATATATGAAATTAAACTTACATTTATGATTGCATGCCAGAATCATAATTTTAAATCGAATTAGGTATTTCGTTTATGTTCGCTTAATCGAAAACAGAAAACAAGCTGAATAAAAATAAACAAGATTTTCGCAGGGTAAAAGCGCAATAGAGTTTTAGTCAAAGCCAGTTATATTGAGAGCTGAATTATATGAAAAGGTTTATTCAATTTATAAGAATAAGAGGCGCAGCGCTCTTCGTGTTTCACAAAGAGAGGCCAGTAGATATGATTGAATCATTGTCTGAATATGCAGAAGAAAAAAAAGAAGCCTGGCGATACCTACTTTCACATGGGGAGACCCCACACTATCATTGGCGCGAGTCCGTTTCACTTCTGAGGTCGAAAAGGGATCAGGTGGTACCAGCTCGCTATGGTCGCCAGGCTAAAGGTAAAGTGAGAGGGGGTTACATTTGCGTCTCGGCTTGCTCTAGCCTTGTGTTACAGCTCTCGCTATTCCACTCCGCTATCACAAACGCCTTTCGCGACACCCCAAACACTTGGGGTTATATGGTCAAGCCGCACGGCCAATTAGTACAGGTTAGCTTCACACGTTACCGTGCTTCCACACCCTGCCTATCTACGTCATGGTCTCTGACGGGCCTTTAGGTGACTTATAGTCACGAGATGTCTCATCTTGAGGGAGGCTTCCCGCTTAGATGCTTTCAGCGGTTATCCCGTCCGTATTTAGCTACCCGGCAATGCCACTGGCGTGACAACCGGAACACCAGAGATACGTCCACTCCGGTCCTCTCGTACTAGGAGCAGCTCCTCTCAAACATCTAACGCCCACGGCAGATAGGGACCGAACTGTCTCACGACGTTCTAAACCCAGCTCGCGTACCACTTTAAATGGCGAACAGCCATACCCTTGGGACCTGCTTCAGCCCCAGGATGTGATGAGCCGACATCGAGGTGCCAAACATCGCCGTCGATATGAACTCTTGGGCGATATCAGCCTGTTATCCCCGGCGTACCTTTTATCCGTTGAGCGATGGCCCTTCCATACAGAACCACCGGATCACTAAAACCTACTTTCGTACCTGCTCGACCTGTCCGTCTCGCAGTCAAGCACCCTTCTGCTTTTGCACGCATTGCTAGATGTCCGACCTAGCTGAGGGTACCTTCGCGCTCCTCCGTTACTCTTTGGGAGGAGACCGCCCCAGTCAAACTACCCACCATACACTGTCCCTAATCCGGATTACGGACCAAGGTTAGACTTTCGAGCATACCAGGGTGGTATTTCAAGGTCGACTCCTCATCACCTAGCGGCAATGGCTCTTCGTCTCCCACCTATCCTACACAGACAGGCTCAAAAATCAGTGTAAAGCTATAGTAAAGGTGCACGGGGTCTTTCCGTCTTGCCGCGGGTACACTGCATCTTCACAGCGATTTCAATTTCACTGAGTCTCGGGTGGAGACAGCGTGGCCATCGTTACGCCATTCGTGCAGGTCGGAACTTACCCGACAAGGAATTTCGCTACCTTAGGACCGTTATAGTTACGGCCGCCGTTTACCGGGGCTTCGATCCAGAGCTTCGCTTGCGCTAACCCCTTCAATTAACCTTCCGGCACCGGGCAGGCGTCACACACTATACGTCGACTTTCGTCTTTGCAGTGTGCTGTGTTTTTAGTAAACAGTCGCAGCCACCTGGTATCTGCGGCCTCCAAAAGCTCCCGATGTGCATCGTTCACCCCTAGAGGCGTACCTTCTCCCGAAGTTACGGTACCATTTTGCCTAGTTCCTTCACCCGAGTTCTCTCAAGCGCCTGAGTATTCTCTACCTGTCCACCTGTGTCGGTTTGCGGTACGGTTGCCATGATTGCATTGCTTAGAGGCTTTTCTTGGAAGCTTGGCATCAACTACTTCAGGAGATAAATCTCCCTTCGTCATCACACCTCAGGATTGCGCGTCCGGATTTGCCAAAACACGCTCCCTACATGCTTAAACCACCAACCATCAGGTGGCTAGCCTAGCCTTCTTCGTCCCCCCATCGCCCAATCATGCCAGTACAGGAATGTTAACCTGTTTCCCATCGACTACGCATTTCTGCCTCGCCTTAGGGGCCGACTTACCCTGCTCCGATGAACGTTGAGCAGGAATCCTTGGACTTCCGGCGTGCGGGCTTTTCACCCGCATTATCGTTACTTATGTCAGCATTCGCACTTCTGATATCTCCAGCAAACTTCTCAGTTCACCTTCACAGACCTACAGAACGCTCCTCTACCACGCGTCTTACGACGCATCCGCAGCTTCGGTGTATAGTTTGAGCCCCGTTGAATTTTCCGCGCAGACCGACTCGACCAGTGAGCTATTACGCTTTCTTTAAAGGATGGCTGCTTCTAAGCCAACCTCCTGGCTGTCTCTGCCTTTCCACATCGTTTCCCACTTAACTACACCTTTGGGACCTTAGCTGGCGGTCTGGGTTGTTGCCCTCTTCACGACGGACGTTAGCACCCGCCGTGTGTCTCCTGTGGTCGTACTTCTCGGTATTCGGAGTTTGCATCGGTTTGGTAAGCCCCTCAGGACCCCCTAGCCGAAACAGTGCTCTACCCCCAAGAGTAAACCCACAAGGCGCTACCTAAATAGCTTTCGAGGAGAACCAGCTATCTCCGAGCTTGATTAGCCTTTCACCCCTATCCACAACTCATCCCCTACTTTTTCAACAGGAGTGGGTTCGGGCCTCCAGTAGATGTTACTCCACCTTCACCCTGGCCATGGATAGATCGCTCGGTTTCGGGTCTATTAAATGCAACTTATCGCCCTATTCAGACTCGGTTTCCCTTCGCCTCCCCTATTCGGTTAAGCTTGCTACACCTAATAACTCGCTGACCCATTATACAAAAGGTACGCAGTCCCCCACTTTCGCAGGGTTCCACTGCTTGTACACATACGGTTTCAGGTTCTATTTCACTCCCCTCCCGGGGTTCTTTTCGCCTTTCCCTCACGGTACTGGTTCACTATCGGTCGGTAAGGAGTATTTAGCCTTGGAGGATGGTCCCCCCATGTTCAGACAGGATTTCTCGTGTCCCGCCCTACTCTTCGTGCTCCGTGTAATATGGCTTTCGCATACGGGGCTATCACCCTATATTGCAGAGCTTTCCATCTCTTTCTGCTAACTACATATTACACTTTCGACACTGGGCTCTTTCGCTTTCGCTCGCCGCTACTCACGAAATCTCGGTTGATTTCTTTTC